>WASW01069780.1_pt1 | contig 10683 bp, 12 predicted proteins | sample 5698521 | NCBI WGS metagenome assembly WASW01 (sample SAMN11175560, study PRJNA528189) | sponge metagenome | isolation source: marine sponge | host: Leucetta | place: Antarctica: Western Antarctic Peninsula, King George Island | collected 2013-01
AATACTAGCGAACCCACATCATCTAATATTTTTTGAACGCGTGACGTTGTCATAATCCCTCCAAAGCCTATTATTATTTATGTTTAAAGTATAACCCAATCACTAATTAAAACAGTTGTTGTAATACTTACCGTATAATTATGGTCTAGTCTTTAATTAACTAATTACGACACAAATAAAAATGAAAATATCTTCAGCAATAGCCATTGCGCTAATACTAGTTGTGCTACCTGCATGTTCTGACCAGGAAAATACAGCAGCAGCAAAAAATAGTGAAGCGCAAACCACTACTTCTACTCTTCAATCGACAAGTAAAGTGTTAGAACCACTCGGCGACATCAAAAATGCTGTGCTAGATTAATTACAAGAAGGCCGTTGGGAGCTCGTCATGTTTTGGGCAACTTATTGCTCTATCTGTAAAAAAGATTTTGAGAAATTAGCTAATTTTATCAAAGACAATCCGTCGATCAACTTAACTATTGTCGGCGTTGTCACTGACGGCATAGAAGCCAAGCAAAAGGCACTTAACCAAATAGATTCACGTGATTTAAATTACACGCATGTACTAACAGATTTTGATCGCAGTAACGAAATGTATCAAGATATCACCCAGTCAAGATTGGTCGGCGTACCTTCACAACTTTTATATAACACTAACAATGAATTAGTCGGATTCAGCCGTAATGCAATTGATTTAGATGCGTTAGAAATTGCTGTCTACGAATAAGCCTGGTTAAACCATGCAAGAAATAAACGATATTAATGCTGATCTAACTAAACACGTCGTTGTTGATACCCAGCAAATGCAATGGGAACCCAGCCCAAGTGAGTCGGTATGGCGCAAACCACTCTATCGAGAGGGTGGAGAATTTGGCCCTGTGACCAGTATTGTAAAATACCAAGCGGGTGGCAAATTTCGTACTCACCCGCACCCACAAGGTGAAGAAATATTTGTATTAGAAGGTGAGTTTTGTGATGACCATGGACGTTACCCAGCCGGCACATACTTACTGAATCCTGATGGCACTGAACATGCACCCTACTCAGATATCGGCTGCACTCTTTTTGTCAGATTACGCCAATACGATGGCAGCAAGCGCAAACAGATGGTCATCAATACACATGTTAATAATAGCGAATGGCGCCAAGGGATGGTGCAGGGCTTAACGGTGTTACCGCTGTATTCACAACCAGAATACCCAGAAAACATGGCGTTAGTGCGCTGGCAAGCAGGTACGTATTTCCCTCAACATACTCACCCGGGTGGTGAAGAAATATTAGTAGTAGAAGGCACGTTTGAAGATGACTTCGGCAACTACCCGGCTGGCTCATGGATTCGTAGCCCACACTTAAGCGAACACAGACCCTATTCTAAACAAGGCTGCTTAATTTACGTGTGTGTTGGCGGGTTGCCTAATAGCTTTGATTGAATTTAATCGTGATAAATAGACTCTGCTTTGGCAGATCGGTTTTTCTGCGCAATAGCAATACCAACAAGAATAACCACTAGCGCAATGACAGCATTGACCGTTAATTTTTCCCCACCCAATACGACACCCAGCAGCACTGCCCATACTGGGATCAAGTAATTGATCTGAGAAAGAAATGCCGGCCCCGCATGACGAATCACGCTGAAGTAAATAATCGTCGCCAAGCCGCTAGGAAATATCCCCAGTAGGATGACTGACCACATCGCACCCGATGAGGTGTCAGCGACCCAGTCAAAGCCCTGCGAGGCAGATAATGGAATGATGACAATCGAAGCTGCTAACAATACACCTGCAGAAATTAATGGCAGACTAATTTTAGGCAACGAATGTGCAATCACAGAATTAGCCGCATAACTAATCGCACCTAATAAAATTAGTAACATGGCAGCTAAGTGCAACCAATCTAGTTGAGTGGAAAGCGTTAATTCAGGCTGCATTAAAATGACCACACCTGCAAAACCAAGCAAAAAACCTATTACTTTGTTTTTTGTAATCAATTCACCTTGTACAAAGAAATGCGCTAACACCACCGTGGTTAACGGCATCATCGCCATCAGGATGCCCGCTAAGCTACTGTCTACATATTGCTGGCCCCAAGTAATGATAAAGAAAGGAATGCAGTTCCCTGTCAACGCTAACGCAAGTAATATTGGCCAATAGGGCTTTAGGGTAGACAGGCGTTCACCTTGGGCATAAGCGATTATCAACAGCAACACAGTGCCAATGACTATCCGACCTACTACCACCATGATCGGCGGTATTTCTTGCACTGCTATTTTAGTCAACAAAAATGCAGAACCAAACATTGCCACTAACGCAAGTAATGCTAACCAATCAAATATTCGAGACGATTTCATTTGAAGAAATTATAATTTACCTGTCATTGCTGTTTATCGCGATCATCCTGCACGAGAATGACCGTAAAATAAGACAACACATAACACTGAAATCAATAACGAACCAACACTTTATAACTCAAAGTAACGCGCTTCTCAGCAGGGACTTTAACTAACCATTGGGCGGTATTAGCATTTACTTTCTTGTGCTCAAGACTACTTTCGATCATTTTCCAATCACCTGGGACAGGCTCTAAGACTTTAACCACAACATCTTCATCTTTTGCATTATGAATTTCAATTTCATAACTAGAACTAGCGGCATGACTGTATTTACCGAATGCTGATTCTTTCTTATAGGTGGTTTGCTTCTTTTTAGCAGTGACATCAAACGCATCACCTAGTTTTAAGCGTATGGTTTCATTTTTAGGTGTGTGATCAATACGGTCTTCACCAATAAATTGAGTGTTACCAGAAGAATCATCTTTATAAACTCTCACAATTCCTTTTGGCAACGCAATGCCTAGATCATTTTTCTTTTCATTTTCAAATTCGACAAACACGCCAACCTTCAACTTATCAGCAATGACACTATACTTATTATAGTAGTACTGTTGATTTCCCTGAAGCATGAATTCTTTGTTAACCGGGACTCTGCTGGCTGATAATAAGGCGACTTGTTTAGTTTGATTCTGCAGTACGTCCGTTTTATGCCCGAGTGTATACAAGTGATATTCAAATAAACTTTCTTCTGACATCTCAACCATGCTGTCTGCCGCCATAGACTTCATCATTCTGACATCTCTATGCTGACGATTAACCGGCTGATGAATACGATTAACATCACCCGCTACTAACTGTAATTTAGCCTTGTGATAACTAGCACCACTTTGATTGTTTAATGTCACCCAACCATTCAGGTCTAAATATTTTTCGTCTTTATCTAGCTTAGCGACATAATCTGCTTTCCAGCTCAACCCGCCAGACAGGTAACTTAATTCAAGTGTTTGTTCTTTACTTACGTTGCTATTGGCAAGAATTGACAAGGTAGGACGGTCACGCAAATTATCCGGCACTTGATCATAAACTATACGCCCAGGTGTGCCCGTCTCAATGCGATCGCCTATTTTCAATACCACGCCATTATTAGCACTAAGTACGGTCGCTACCACTTCTTTCTCAGCCCCGGTGGTTGGATGCGTCTTAATAACGCGCACTTTTTTACCCACGTATTTCTGTAATAGCTGCTGTGGAGTCAGCAAGTCGTAATCAAAATTTTGTTCTAGCAGAGACAATGACTTGGGGTGAGACAGGCTTGTAATAATGGCCGTTTCTGGTCGAATCTTCGCACTGACCTCTCTCACTGCAATTCTATTTAAGCCTTTTGTTAGCTCGAGTTTTCGCACATCACGAATCAACGCTAAATCATGGTTATATACGGTTAGTGAAAGTTCTTGCTGATCTTCTATGGTGGTTTTAATCTCATCTGCATAAACCGGTGCCAAACTGGCTGCCAGTAACAGTGCTGAGATATAATATCGTGCTAAATGCGGGGGGTGATTGATTAACAGCTGCTGCACTCTTATGCTCCTTCTATAATAATAGGCATACCATATAGACTAGTCTGTCCCAAAAAGGCTTAGTAACACGACTAAAATCACTTGTTATGGCAAAACAGCAGCTTACTCGTTCTAATTCGTTATCGGTACAAGATTTTCTCAAAAAATCTGATGAAATTGTGCCGTATACGAAGAATAAAAACTCAGGTCGTTTGCTATTTGCGATGGATGCTACCGCTAGCAGAGAAGCTGCTTGGGATATGGCCTGTCAGATTCAAGCTGACATGTTCATGAGCACTCAAGAAATTGGTAATCTTGAAATATCGTTGTGTTATTACTATGGATATAATAAATTTAAGTCGTTCGATTGGAGTAGTAATGCCAGCAAACTTCGTGATCAAATGTTGCAAGTCCGTTGCTCACCTGGTCATACACAAATTAAGCGCACACTGGAACACGCCATCCACCGCTGTGTTAAACAAAAAATTAAAGCTGTCGTATTGGTTAGTGATAGCTTTGAAGAATCAATCGATCAAGTTGGCAGGCTCGCTGGGAAATTGGGTATGTTGGGCGTTCCGGTATTTGTATTCCACTAAGGTCATGACCCTACCGCTAAGAATGCCTTTCAATATATCGCTCAACTGAGTAATGGTGCTTATTGTGCTTTTGATCAAAACAGCGTGGCGCAGTTAAAAGAATTATTGTGTGCAGTCGCCGCCTTTACAGTGGGTGGATTCGATGCATTGGAAAAACAATCACAACAAGGTACACAATCATCTAAATAATCCATCATGGCAAAAATCATTCTCATCATTGCAGTAATCGTGTTGGCGTTATTGACCTATCGATGGGTAAAACATCAACCTGCTAACAAGCGTTGGCAGTATATGATGATAATTGTCGGTGTTGTATTACTCGGCTTGGTCGCAACAGGTAAATTACCTATATTGTTCGCCTTAATTGGTGCGTTAATTCCGGCACTACAACGTATTATCAGTTTGACCGCCTATTTACCTATGCTGCAAAAAATGGCAAATACTTTTGGTGGCAACAAACCCGCTAATGGACAAACGTCCCAAGTAGACACTGAATATTTACAGATGGAATTGGATCACGATTCAGGGAAACTATCTGGCACTGTAAAATCAGGCTTACTCTCTGGGCGAAACTTAGACGATTTAAGCATGGATGAACTACTACAGTTACGCGCGTTCTATCAACAAGATGATGAAGACTCCAAATTATTATTAGAGAATTACATTGACCGCACACATGGCACTAGCTGGCGTAGCGGAGAAGATAGTTCATCGCAATCTAATCACAGTACAAGCAACCATACGGATCTTTCAGAACAAGAGGCCTATGCTATTCTTGGTTTAGAGCCTGGCGCGAATAAGAAAACCATTGTTACTGCGCATAAACGATTGATGCAGAAACTGCACCCAGATCGTGGCGGCTCTAGCTACCTAGCTATTAAGATCAATCAAGCTAAAGATTCATTAATTAATAAACTCTCTGATTAGATTCATGAACTTCAAATTCTGGCAGAAAAAAAACAAGCCGGCTAAAAACCCTGCTGACGACCAGCCTGAGTATGAAGTTAAATCTTATTCCAAAGACGGCGGCTATATCCGCTCACCTGTTCGCGCCGGCAAAAATCAAAACAGCTCCAGCTTTGGTGGCATGGGTGAACGTGAACTTCAGTTAAGATTAGAGTTACTCATTGACCAGGTACTCTCTTCAACGAATAGTGTATTTAAACCGGCACAAGCATTAGTAGGCTCTAGCTTGGCAGATCAAGAACGATTCCTTCAATCAGTCGATACCCTCTCATTGACTGATGCGATGTTGGCATTTAATTTTTGCCACTTCGCACCTCCCAGTTTAAAAGTGATTGATGAAGAAGATTGGAAGCCATGGATCTCTCATCTATTAAAAATTTATCACACCAATGGGATGGACGATTGCATTAACGCAATGAAAAGCGTTGATGCATACATTGACACTATTACTGTGGCACCCACCTCAGTCAGTTTTGACGAGATTAGCCGAATAGTCGAAAGCGTGATTACCGGACTTAATGGGCGAGCATTAAAGCTAGAACAAAGTGATCAATTATTTACTGACACTGAAGTTATCCATTTACCAGAAAATATCTCTACATTTAAAAATCGCGAAGATAACTTTGCTCTGTATAAATCAATCGCTGTGCATCAATGGGCACAAACATGGTTCGGCACATGGCGTGTCGACATACAACAACTTGTCGCAAACTTTGCGGACAAGCAAAAAGTCATTAATTTATTTCACACCCTTGAAACCGTAAGATTAGATGCCAATATCAAACGCGAACTCCCTGGCATTGGGCGAGCACTAGAAAAATTTAACTCTTTACTAGTTGCAAACAGTTTATCACCACCCTGGCAAAGGGCTATTAGCACGTTATCTGCTGAAGGAATGACGGCTCATGACAGCGCACGTATTGCTCATGAACTTTACGACCATGACTTCACCCCTGAAGACACGCTATATCAAGGCATATTAAACCCTCAGCTCGTTAAACAAGCCATGGATGAACGCATTCAACAGGATAAAGCGAACTTACAACATGCATTAGATGAGTTGCAAAAAGAACCCCTTGATAACAATCAAGACATGCCAACAGATGACGAGCAAGATGGGAGGCGTTTTGAAGTACGTGAGATTGAGGATGACGAAATACCAGATGGATACCGTTTCGAGTTAGAACTCGATGGTGAACCTATCCAACCGCCAGAAAATATTGAAGAATTACTGGCGTCTATTCAGCAAGACTTAGGCAGTATTCCAGAAGAGCACTTATCGCCCATTGACGACAATACCTACCAAACAGGTGATGGTGATGAACAACAACAAGAAGATATCAATATTCGCGTCAGCGATGGCGAAGTTTTCTTATATGACGAATGGGATCATTCTCGACAGAAATATCGCAAAGAATGGTGCCAACTGCGCGAGATTGAAGTTGAAGGAAAACCTTCTGACTTTGTCGAGCAAACATTAAGTAAACACCGCAGTTTATTAAAGCACCTGCACAGAACCTTTGAGGCATTGCGTGATGAAGATAGACGAGTGCGCAAACAACCCTATGGGGAAGATATCGATCTAGATGCTGTCATTACATCCTATGCTGATATGGCCAAGGGTGAGGAAGTCAGCCAAAACTTATTCATCAAACAACGCAAAGTCGAGCGCAATATTGCCGTTATGTTCATGGTAGACATGAGCGGCTCTACTTCAGGCTGGATTAACGACATGGAACGTGAAGCGTTAGTTTTATTATGCGAGTCATTAGAAGTGCTAGGCGATCGATATGCTATTTATGGTTTTTCGGGGTTAACTCATCGTCGTTGTGACGTATATAAAATTAAAGACTTTGATGAAAGCTATTCAACCACCGTCAAAAATCGCATCGCCAGTATTAAGCCACAAGATTACACGCGCATGGGGCCGGCTATCAGGCATTTATCAAAACTACTTTCTCGCGTAGACGCAAAAACCAAAGTATTAATTACATTATCTGATGGTAGACCTGATGACCAAGATGGTTATCGTGGCGCCTATGGCATAGAAGATACACGGCGTGCATTAATTGAATCTAAATTCTTAGGCATACACCCTTTTTGCATTACCATTGACGACGAAGCAATGGATTATTTGCAACATATGTATGGTCCAGTCAACTTCACTATTGTTGATCAGGTCGATAAGCTTCCATATAAAGTGTCAGATATTTATCGACGCATCACAATGTAATGGCAAATTAACTCATGGACGATTCTATAAAAAAACAACATAGCCAACGCGTAGAGGCGGTTCAAACGCCTATCATCCCCACCATCACACAGCTTGCACGTGAAAACCCTGGCACTATTTCATTGGGTCAAGGGGTCGCTTATTATGCCCACCACCGCAAGCCTATGATGAAATTCAAAAACAACTCTCATCTCCTAAGCTCAATGCCTATGGACCGGTAGAGGGCATTCCAGAATTAACCGATGCACTAGCCAACAAATTACGATCAAGAAATAACATTGACATTAATGAGCACAATAAAATATTTGTGACGGCCGGTTCAAACATGGCGTTTAGTTCATTAATGGTGGCCATTGCTGATCCCGGTGATGAAATAATTTTACTCACACCTTATTATTTCAATCACGAAATGGCGATACGCTTAGCGAATGCTACGCCGGTATTAGTCTCCATATTAGACAACTACCACCCTGACATAGAACGCATTAAAAGGGCTATCACTCACAAAACGCGTGCCATTGTTACCGTTTCACCAAATAATCCTACGGGCGCGGTGTATTCACAAGAGGAGCTAACCTGCATAAACCAATTGTGTGCACAGCATGGTATTTATCATATTTCAGATGAAGCTTACGAAGATTTTTTACACGAAGATAGAAAGCACTTTTCTCCAGCGTCACTCAACAATTCAGAAAAACACACCATTAGCTTATATTCATTGTCAAAATCTTATGGATTTGCCGGCTGGCGTGTTGGTTATATGATTATTCCTACCCGCTTGTTTAGCTCATTAAGGAAAGTACAAGACACTGTCCTCATTTCTCCCAGCATCATTTCTCAATACGCAGCATTAGGGGCTCACAATGCACCCTATTCCTATATCGAAAATAATCTAAAAGAAATCAAACAATCCAGACAAGTCTGTTTAGATGCCATAAACAATACAGGCCTTTTAGTAAGACCCGCCACCGCTGAGGGAGCTTTCTATTTGTTTATCAAATTAAATACTCATAAAGATGATCTCACTCTTGCGAAACAACTGATAAAGCAATTTGGTGTCGCGACTATCCCTGGCAGTGCATTTGAAGCAGGCAATGGCGCTTACTTGAGAATTTCATATGGCGCCTTAACCAGTAAAAATGTAGAAAGTGGCATTAATAAACTGACCCAAGGATTGAAAAATTAATCGTCTAAAGGACTAACCACTCCTTTACCACTGCGATTGATCACGTGCGTATAAATTTCCGTCGTTTTCACATTGGCATGACCTAATTGCTCCTGAACTGTTCGAATATCTGCTCCTCGTTCTAATAAGCTGGTGGCGAAAGAGTGACGAAATGTATGACATGTCACATGCTTATTGATGCCTATCTTATTAACAGCACCCTTAACTGCACGTTGAACAGACTGTTCGCCGATATGATGACGTCGCACTTTGTCGCTACGTTTATCGAAAGACCGACTTTCTGCAGGAAATAAATACTGCCAGCCCAAATTAAAGGGGGCAGATGGACATTTTCTATCTAATGCATAGGGTAAAAAAACACCATCCCACTGATCTGAAGATTTATCCTAAGCAAAATAAAACTCCACTTTTTCTCGTTGTCTTTGCAATGGTGTTACGCAGAACTTAGACAAGGTAGTAATACGTTGCTTTTTACCCTTTCCATCTCGCACAGTAATAGATAAACGATTTTCATCAATATCTTGATAGCGCAAACGAACAACTTCCATAATACGCAACCCAGACCCATACATAAGCTGACCACACAGGCGCATATAATTAGGTAGCGCTTGTATCACACTCATCATTTCATCTTTATTCAAAACAACAGGTATTTTTTTAATCTGTTTAGCACGCACAAACTCAGGAACAATAAATTCATCCCATTGCAGAACACTCTTATACATAAAGGCCAATGCATTCAGTGCCGTTTTTTGCGACGAAGGACTAAGATGCTTATCAACCGCCAAATATTCAAGAAACATCACAACATGTTTAACCGTTAAATCATTGGGATGCTTTAACCTATGGTACTTAATGTAACACCGAATCCAATAAACATAGGTAGTTTCGGTTCGTTTACTATAATGTCGCGCACGAATTGCGCGGCGCACATCTGACAAAAAAGCTGAAGCCATCTCATTTCACCTAAAGTTAATAAAGCTATAATATTCAGCACTCTATTAACTACAACGCACATAGTAACGCATGACGCTTTATAAACATCGATAACGGCAACACAATGAATAGTTATTGTAACGAAATCATATATTTAATATACTTAATGAATGATTATCACTAAGAAGAATATACGTCGCAGTGACGCAATTAATCACGTCACTGCGACGTATATTTAACAATTATGTTGCAAGGTTAATTCAGCGGACGCGAAGCCGATCCTAAAAATGAAATTTGATCGCTAATATTTACATTTGGCCCAACAGTTACATAGCAACTATCTTTGTCAAAACCTAGATAAGGAATCCCTCTACCTCCTGACATAGATTCATAAAGCATCGTCTCAAACATAAGTGAATAGCCCTGGCTGTTTAAGAACTGCTTTATTTCATGGGCAAAAATATCTGCTTCTTTACCATTCATGGCAACAGATATATCAACAGGTTTCGATTTATCTAAACTCTGCAAAATCGCATGCTTTGTTTTTTTATCTAAGGTTCTTTGAATACTACCAATAGTTACATTCCTTGCTGTAATTCCTCCGCTTTGATTTTCAGACTTAACGGAATTGTCAATGGTACTAACTGTGGCCTTATCCGGGCTTGTTTTTCTTCTTATAAGAAAGAACACACAAACAAGCAATGTGGTATATATTGGAATTCTCAGCATTAAGTCAATATCTGCCCACTCATGGTTAATTCCCATTACATCAAGCCAACTAGAGAGATTGGCTTTTACTGCTACGGCATATTTTTCTATTATTATCACGCCAATACCGCACAAAACGGCTAATATCGTTGTTCTCATAATATACCCCGTCA
>WASW01044930.1_pt1 | contig 10651 bp, 12 predicted proteins | sample 5698521 | NCBI WGS metagenome assembly WASW01 (sample SAMN11175560, study PRJNA528189) | sponge metagenome | isolation source: marine sponge | host: Leucetta | place: Antarctica: Western Antarctic Peninsula, King George Island | collected 2013-01
CGCGCTCAGGCAGGATCCCGAAATCCTGATCGCCCGACTCCGCGGCGCCTGACTGTCAGGCAGCCCTACCTGGGCAGTTACGAAAATATTACATAAACTGACTCCGTATTTGATCTTTAATGCCTCATAAATGCCTTGTTGAATGTCCCCATTTAGGGACTTTATCGGAAAATATTTCAAAATTTATGTTGTCAGATTTTGCTAAATACGGCGTTAAAACAACGGGCCTAGTAATCTGGCAAACCCAAGTGGCGGTTGATTTAATTTGCAAACTTAAGTGCGAATTCTCCAAACCAGTCCGTAACCGGTTGATGGTTCACCATAACGCAGCGTAGAGCCAGTCAGCATAAGAAATTATGTGCGCACTCGACGGAAACTCTTGAAAAATTCGATCCCTAATTTGTAGATTTGTCATAGACCTGATGTGCAAGATTTCGCCGATGAACAAAAACCCCTGCAGATAACGATGCAATTCCCTAAATTTTGGAGTACTTCACAACCTCGTATGAACCAGACACCAGATCGAAATGTAGAACAACTTGATAGTTCACAGTCACGAGGCGTGAGTTATCGTTCCAAGCCCCAAAGCTTCCTGTTATTTCATGGCGGCACAATTGGCCGGGTTGCCGAATGACATCAGATTTTAGGATGCCTTCCACAAGCGTTTCCGCCTTTACCGTTGCGATCTCCTGGACGAGGTACGAAAAGTGCGCAAATGCCGCCTTGGAACTTCCACATGAACCAGTTGCGGGTGACGTCGACATCCTCAAACCATCCTTGTTTGTGACGAGCTGTGTACCTAGGCTGCCCAGCAATGAAATGCTGGCGGTCAGCAGCGGTGTCATTACGCCTGACCCAAGTATTCCAATCATAAGGATTCCGGTTAACCCAATTGCTAACATTTTATTGAACCGCGATTGCATGCGCCTGCTGGTCATGGGTTTTCTTCCGCTGATTTTCGCGCGCCACATGCTGACATGCGACCGCCTAATGAATTGGTTTGCTTCAAACTGAAAACACGTTCAGAACAAGGTAAGATTGATTAAGCACCATTATGGGAATGTCGAAAATTACCATTTGGGGAGGTGTAGATTTTCGAAAAGAATAATATTGGATTTGATCACCCCGCACCATTTGGGAACTGTCTGTCTACTAAGTTTGACCTAAAAATCGTTTGTCGATTGCGGATAGTCTAGGCCCCCATCCAAGGACTGCCCGGCCAGCATGACAAACATCGGCAACAGATTCAGAATTAATGTGTGGGATTGAACGAAACAAAAAACGACGAGAGAACCGGTCAATTGAAATTCAATTGCAAACGATTTTTGGTGAAAATCTCAACTTTATCATTGCCTTGGCAATGTTCCCTTTAACCGCGTCCTTTCAAAATTCCTCTCGGATACGGACATCAAGGTCACAGATTTTTAATTGATTTGAAAAAATTGACTCTTTCTTAAATCAATTCGTTGACCTTAATTCTCTTAGTCTAATCCAATTTATTAAATTTGATGTATATGGTCCACGGTGTTGTGGCATGCGCATCGACGCCCGGATGATCCAGTTGAAAATTCGATGATTTGGAGCGCGCCCAATTTTATTCCAAACTGTATAGGCATTTTCTATTCCAATGACTTATAACTCCACTACATCCATCTCATTGCCCCGCCTCGCATTTGTTGACGACGACCCCCGGGTTCTGTCCGGACTCACCTGGGCAATGCGGAAAATGGCAGACCAGTGGGAGATGCATTTTTTCGAAAGTGGTAAAGATGCTCTTGAAATATCAAAAGAACGACCGTTCGATGTAATGGTGACCGATCTGCGAATGCCAGAAATGACGGGGTTGCAGCTGGTCAGGGCCGTTAATGATTTATATCCCCAAACACAGTGCATGGTATTGACGGCATCGGATGATATTGAAGATGCAATGGGTGCTATCAATGACGTTTCGGTTTTCAGATTTTACGTAAAACCCAGGCCGGCGAACGATCTGATACAAGGGGTTAAAGATGCGCTTGCCTATGCAAGTTGGAACACTGGGGGAGAGGACGCCAAAAACATAGAGAAATTGTCAGATCTGGGATTCGCCACGCTTGATACGGCGCCGGTGCCGACAATTATGTTAACCAGGGACTGCAAAGTCGTTTTTATGAATAAGCTGGGGTCCAACCTTCTGGCGAATAAAAACGTTCTTATCCTTGGCTCCGATCAGGTCTGCCGCGGTCTGTTTGCCAATGCGACAATGCAACTGCACGACGCCGTCAAGGCGTTGAGCGATGATGAGTTCGAAGAGCACACCGAAACGCTCCTCGTGCTGCCACGATATGAAGGGGTGGAAGATACCAGGCCGCTGGTGATCAGTCTGTACAAGCTGTCCACCGGTGAAGGCAACGACGAAAAGTTGGTTGCCATGTTCCTGGCAAACCCGAGTGAGAATGGGAAAGTTCCCGATAAAATGTTGCAACAACTCTTCGACCTCACGGGATCAGAGGCAAAATTGGTGGGTCATTTAGTCGACGGAGCTTCTCTGGCGGACACAGCTGACTCGATGGGGCTTACCGTCAACACCGCGCGGACATATCTCAAACGCATTTTCTCAAAGACCTGTACGTCCCGGCAAGCCGAACTGGTGCGCGTCGTCCTGACCTCGGTCTCTTCCAGTCACATTTAGTAGCCTGTTTGCAATACTACGGGTACGTGATTCAGGCAAAACTTGGTGTTGAGACGCTCTCTTGACTGACCGGATATGAGAACAGGGCCTGGGGTTCAGTAGAGAGTGATCCCCTGCAGGCCAATAGGCTTGCTCATGTAAAGTGGGTTACTCATTCTTGACGATGGCGACTCGAAATTTGAAAGGTGTATCGCCGCCACCGGCGCAAATGATGTTCTCACCACTAATAAGCGTCGCGAAATCATTGCGAAAATTAATTCCGATGAAGTTGTCATTAACCTGTGTCCCAAGAGTGCTGCCAAGATCGTGCACCAAGTAACCGCCATCCAGCATTCTTTGAATCATAAAATGGGTTCGGGATAATCGAAACGGTTGTGTATCAATCAATTGCAGGTGAACTTTGGGTAAATTTTCAGCTTGGCGCCTATCTCCTTGACGACGCCGATCTTTTACAACACCAAGCTTTTGAATTTGTGCGCCGAATGGCACATCAACCGCTTTTGGTTTACGTCCAATAACGAGTGGTGAAGCCACAAGAGTGATTCCCTCGTTTGGCATTTGAATGGATAAGAAGGCAGATTTTGGATAGATCGTCAATTTGCGATTTGGTTTCATCATTAAGCGCCAATCAATCAAAGGGCAGGATGACGGAACGTTAGCTGCCAACCTGAATGGTCCAGACCGTAAGTCCTGCATTGGGACGCAACCATCCCCAAATGGGTGCTACCAACACAGAATTTTGCGGAGACGCAGCGTTAATGACTTGTACTGAGGTTGTGTTCCAACCCACTCACGCTGCTCGTCCGGACAGCAATTTCGTCGTAAGGGAAGTCCCAGTTTTGAATTTCCAGTAGGATGTGGAGGAACGCCTCTTTGGTAATGCCGTTCATATTACCCATCTGGCCGACGCCATTGGTGATCTCCGTTGCTTTGACTAACGTAAACCCGAAGGCGTTGGATTTCGGTTTGACACCGACTTTTAGCAGGTGCGCCCATACGCGCCGGAAATGATATCGGGAAACCGTGACCGGCACGGTGGCATTCACAGGCCGCACCTCACCGGACTCAAAACTTTGCCGGCATGGAATCAATCTTTCCATATCAGATCGCAGAGAGACATTTGGGGCCATTTTTTCATTTCCTTTCTCTGCCGTAAGCGACGACAAATTCATCACTTATCATTGAATATTCCCATCAAAACGCAAGGTAGAGCATATGCAACGCCTTCGTAATCACCATATGGTGGCAACTGGTCATTACGGTTCAAACCCTCCGGCATCAGCCAGTGTAGCTCGCGGTTGCGCCGAGTGCGGACACTCCCAACTTTGTATGATTTTTATTGACGATGGTCAGCACCGTCCGGGTGCGATCATGCGGGCAGCAATAAATCTGGCAAATTTCGTCAAGCGTGTGTTCAAGGATGTTAGTGTCCTCATTATAGGTTTCGAAAATGCAGTCGAATGTGAGAGGTCGGTAACGACGTTAGGGTGCTGTGCGCCAAATACAGAGAATACCAAAGTTTTTGCTCAGTAGTGCCATTTGAGAAATACTAGTACCATTTGGGGACTGTCTGTTCATAATGTTTAACCTACATGTACATGCTTGTTGATAACCAAAACCTGAATTGGTTGCGATAAGTTTTGAGGTTCGCGGATAACATCGCAGTTAGAGAATAATGGATAAACGGTAGGAATAAATCTGATTGCTATAAGTCTCCCGCCTGTTGCTGAGGGGAGGTACTAAATATAATGTTTTATGCTGATGTCGATCCCAACCGGTAGAAAATAACATGCAAGATGAACTTCCTTCAAATCCTGCCGGACAGGCCAAAAATGTGGCAGAGAAACCTTTCCAAAATGATGGACAGGATTCCAGTGCGGTTGATCTTAAAACCACCAGCACCATGTTGTATAACATTATCGACGGCATCAAAGGAGGCGCGGCAGTTTATGGGGCGGATGATCGTTTGGTTTATTTTAATAATAGCTACGCCAGCTATTTTACTCTTGTTCGAGATACCCTGAAACCAGGGGTATCCTTTTCAGAAATATTTGAGGCACTGGCCCAGCGCGATTTGGTTCAGGGAAGCATCGCGGAAAAACGTGCCTGGGTCGCCACCCGTACGAAGCTTTTCCACGACGGGGCCAAGGCCAACGAGTTCCAGCGCATCGACGGAAGCTGGGTCAGTATAGATTATTATAAGTTGGAAGACGGTGGCACTTTTGTTGTCATCACAAACATTACTGAGCGAAAACAGGCCGATGAGAAATTGCGCGAGAGCGAAGAGAGCCTACAAAAAGCGCAACGCATAGCCAAAGTCGGCAATGTGCGCTGGTCATTCATTGACCGTAAATTTATCAGCTGTTCAGAGGAGTATGCCCGAATTCTTGGGACCACGGGTGACAAAATAGGGCAATTCAAATTGTTTCATTCGAAATTAATTGTCCATCCGGAAGATTATCAAAAGGTTATGACGCGGTTTCGAAAAATCCAAAGTGACGAAAGCCAGTACGAGGATGAGTACCGGGTCGTCATGGAGGATGGCGATATCAGAGATGTACTGGAGATTGGTGAAATCATTCGTGATCCATCTGGCAAAGCCTTAGAGCTTGTGGGGACGCTCCAGGATATCACTCAACAGAAACAGATTGACCGGGACCGGACAGTTTTGACAGAAGAACGCACGCGAGATCAGAAACTGAAGGCTATGGGCCAACTGTCGGCCGGCATTGCTCATGAAATAAATTCGCCTACTCAATTCATTGGTGACTTTCTGTATTTCCTCAAATGTTCGTATTGCAGATATCAGCACGGTCATCGACAGCTATCGGGATTTGACCATAGCGGCGCAAGACGTAGAAGGACTTGTCGAGAAGGTGGCCGCGGTCGAGCGGGCGAAAAAGAGCACCGATTTCGAATCCATTTTTGAGCAGGTGCCAGATGCTATCGCTCAATCGTTGAGTGGTGTTGCGCAAATTGCTAACATCGTATCGGCAATGAAGAGGTTTTCTCACCCTGGATACGCCGGTTGGGCGGCAGAGGATATGAACCAGTCTCTCGAAACCAGTGTCGCTGTCAGCCGCGGCATGTGGAAGGACATTGCCGACATCGAAATGAATTTCGACCCGTCGCTACCGCTTGTAAATTGCTTAGGAGATGAGATTAGCCAAGTTTTTCTAAACCTGATTATCAATAGCGTACAGGCAATCGAAGAGCTTGACGCCGATGGAATAGGCCATATCGGTCTGACCACTTGCCAGATCGAAGATTCTGTGGAAATTCGAATAACAGATACGGGTGGCGGGATCACAGAAAACTTGGGCGACGCTATATTCGATCCTTTTTTTACGACCAAGGATGTTGGAAAAGGTACAGGGCTAGGGTTGTCGACCTGCCACGACGTTATCGTTAACAAACATCGTGGCAAAATCTGGTTTGTCTCTGAACAAGAAATGGGAACGACGTTTATTATTCACCTCCCAATCCAAAGGCCATCCAGTCCGCTCGAAGTTGACCCACCACAGAACCGTATTTAGAGTGTGGGTGCCCAAAAAAGGGATAGGCGTACAATTGTGCTGGAGTTGACCAACTCGTGCCGAATACGCTGTCATCAATTCACCTCCTGAGTTTGTCCGAAATCGACTCCGTGTTTGTGCAGCGTGTTGTCCAGTCCAACGCATATAACTCTTTGTTGGTTCAGTGAAGACGCAAGGAATCCAATTCACGAAGTATATTCACGTCCAGTTCGTATATCGGTATGTTCATCGGATAATTCAAAATTCCTGTTACCCCCGCATTAATGTCATTGCGCAGAAAGAAACATTGATTTCTGTCATTGGTACCATTTGGGAACTGTCCGTGCACAAAATTTGGCCTAAACGTAGAGCTTGTTGATAACCGATACTTGGGTCCGTGCACAACGCCGAATTGGCTTGACGAGGAATAATATAATGGAAGAACAGAATTTTTCATCACCGACTGGGCTACGACCATATCCGTATTATGAAGAAAATACTCGCGATTTTTCAGGAGACAATCGTGCCTTTTTAGATGTCTTTCCCAAATATTTTTTTGCTATGACATGCGGTTTTTTGTTCACTATCTTGGCAGGTTTTTTATTCGTAATAGTATGATTAAGGGGGATTCAATGAAATTTTCGGTCCCAACCAGTAGAGCAGTATTAACAATATAAGCTCTCTTCCAATCCTGCCGGACTATCCAAATTAGTGCCTGAAGGGTCTAACTGAATTGACGGACATTGTTCTCGTGCGTTTCGACGCTCGGATGATCCATTTGATATTTCGATGAATTGCAGCGCGCCCATGTATGTACAAAACTGATTAGGCATTTTCAATCCCAATGAACAATCATATCAATCCACTCGGCTCATTGCCTCGTATAGCTTTTGTTGACGATGACCCCCGCGTACTGTCCGGACTCACCTGGGCAATGCGGAAAATGGCAGACCAGTGGGAAATGCATTTTTTCGAAAGTGGTAAAGATGCTCTTAATATATCGGAAGAACGGCCGTTCGACGTTATGATGACCGACCTGCGTATGCCGGAGATGACAGGGTTGCAACTGGTTAGGGTTATTAATGAAATGTATCCCGAGACACAGTGCATGGTGTTAACGGCATCGGATGATATTGAAGATGCGATCGGCGCTATTAATGACGTTTCGATTTTCAGATTTTACGTAAAACCAAGGCCGGCGACAGATCTTATACAAGGGGTTAAAGATGCGCTTTCTTATGCAAGCTGGAACAGCGGAGGAGAGGGCTTCGACAAAATTCAAAAATTATCAAATCTGGGATTTGCCACGCTTGATACGGCCCCGGTGCCGACAATAATGTTAACCAGGGATTGCAGGGTGGTTTTTATGAATAAGCTGGGGTCCAACCTTCTGGCGGGTAAAAATGCACTTATTCTCGGCTCCGATCAGGTCTGCCGCGGCCTGTTTGCCAATGCAACAACGCAACTGCACGACGCCGTCAAGGCGTTGAGCGATAATGGTTCAGAAGAGCACACCGAATCGCTCCTCGTATTGCCCCGAGGTGAAGGGATGGAAGATACGAAGCCTCTTGCGATCAGTCTGTACAAGCTGCCCGCTGGTGAAGCTAGAGGGGACGAAAAGTTGGTCGCCATGTTCCTGGCGAACCCGGTGGAGAATGGGAAAGTACCAGATGAAATGTTGCAACAACTCTTTGAACTTACCGGCTCAGAGGCAAAATTGGTGGGGCATTTAGTCGAGGGAGAATCTTTGGCGGATACAGCTGACTTGATGGGACTTACTGTCAACACCGCACGGACTTATCTCAAGCGCATTTTTTCAAAGACCAGCACTTCTCGGCAAGCCGAACTGGTATGCGTTGTCCTGAATTCGGTTTCCACCAGTCACGTACGGTATCCGGTCTGTCATACCAAAGAGCACTGATAAGGCCTGATAGAGACAGACCCCCATTGCCAACCATTTGGCCGAGGCCAAAACCAAGAACTTGAGGAACCAGAACATTCCCTATAGTAGCGGCCTAGGGTTAAGGGCAAAGCCAAGTATTGAATGGGTACTGATCATATTCGCGGACCAACTGAGCGGAGCCGAACCGGTAATTTGATGATTTAATTTCCTGTTACCATTTGGGGACTGTCAGCGTACGAGATTTCACTTATCAATCGAATGTAGAATTTCTTAGATTGATAAGTGGCGATTCAAAATGACTGAACAAGATTTAAGTATCGAGAATCACGCCAGCGGACAAATGCGTCACCAATCGGAACGTCATTCAGAACCAAACTGTTTAGGCCATATAAGCAGGCGCAAAAACAAGCGGACTGATGTGCCTACGATCAATATAGAATTCTCGGGTGTCCGCTATCAAACCAATGACTGGGGTCTCGGTGGGTTCAAAATTGATAATTGCCAAGAGCCCATACAAAAGGATGAAGAGTTTCTTCTGGATAGCATCTGGCTCGACGGTGAGGTGGCCGTTCCGAATATGCGCCTCCTGTGCCGAGGTATACGTCGAAACGGGCACGAACTTTCTTGCACCTTTCTTGAACTCAATTCAGAAGCATTCGATTTTCTTGAAGCAAAAATTTTGCATCGAAATAGGCGTGCGAAGCCGTTGTTGATTGTGAGTGATTAGAGAAAATTCTGAGTAATTTTCCTCTATTTTTGACGGCCTAACGTCAGTGCCTTTCGGTTTATCGATAAGCATTCTCGCAAAGGTGATCGTTCAGTCAGGAGAGGCGTTAGGAATGTCAAAGTCGAGAGCAAGTGACGTGTCGGTATTTTCAAATTTTTTGACCAAATAGGAGACCGGGATGTTTAAGGTGTTTCCGAAGGCCCAAAGCCTGGAAGAACTGATCCGACTGGTGCTATTTTCATATTTATGCACCTGTTGAAAACTGAGGCTCAGTTGTTTGCCGGATCGCCTTGGGTAAGGTTTTTAGCCAGTCTAGCCTGATCCAATCGCCGCCCAATCCCGAAATTTAAATCACTAGAAACGCCACAAGATTTTTTATTGATCAAGATGCTCTCCTGTCATCTGTAGTAAGGGCAGTTGGTCATGTTACAAGCTAACGACTGCGGCACCGTGAGGGAAATTGATCTGTTCCCAAGTGATACTCAGGCATAAGCCTAACCTTGAATATCAACGATAGAGCCGCGGGTAAACTGATTGCAGATTGGGGCAATGAGCTGGATGTTAGTATTGGAGGTCGTGAGATCTACGCGTTGCTGGACTTCTAAATTCTGTTCCTGCTTCTTGCGCTGAGCAACGCGCTGATCACGCTGACTCAGAACGGATTGAAGGTCGGGTGGAAAATATAGTCCGTTGTGTATAGTCCATAGAAATAGAGGAATAACATTCACAACGTCTTGACTGTCGCCAACATTATAGGAGTACGACTTTAGTCGATCTGGGTATGAACTATTCAGTGCTCCCATTCAATAACGCCCCTGCAAACCCGTTTAACCATTACCCGCCGCCCAAGGCATCACTCACGACACCATTGATCTTCAACAAGTAATTTGTAGTTCAATCTGAGTGCGCCGACAGTCCCCAAATGGTATCAGTGCACTAAATCATTACTGCAGTGGTTCTCCTCCTATATTGTTGGAGACCCTGCTCGTGATTGTGGGTGTCCTGGCGGCTGGGTCCAAGGTGTTTGGATTCTTTGCTTTGGATTACTTTTTCCAGTAACCAGGTACCTGAATTGGAATCAAGAAACTTCCACTCCGGGTCGTCGACGGTCGAAATAACCAGGTCAAAAAGTAGCCTCCTATCCACACAATAGCGGCCAAATATTTGCGGGAATTTGATTTCAAGTGAAAAATGGCCACTATTACCCGGTGACCTCAACAGGTCGACGCAACACTTTATTCTTTGAGACAAAGATGGAGTGTTCAGATGAAACGAAGACGTCGACTTTATTTTACGAGTGAGCAGAAAACTGAGATATGGGATCGTTGGCAACGCGGCGAGTCGATGAGTTCGATCGGGCGTGGGTTTGACCGGGATTCCTCGTCGATCCACCCACTTCTGTCACGTGCTGGCGGTATTCGTCCGCCTGTTCGCAAGCGATCAAGATTGGCGCTCACGCCTTTTGATCGAGAGATTATATCGAGGGGAATAGCAGCGGGTTGTTCCCTTCGGGCAATTGCCGGGGAGCTTTGTCGTCCCGCCTCTACAGTCAGCCGTGAGATCAAGCGCAATGGAGGGCATCTCTGCTACCGTGCGACGAATGCGGACAATCAGGCGTGGGTTCGAGCTCGACGACCGAAACTGTGCAAGCTTGCCACCAATAAACATTTGCAACGTGTGATATCAGACAAGCTTATAATACACTGGTCGCCCGAACAGATTGCCGGTTGGCTGAAGCGTAAATATCCAGACGAAGAGCATAATCACGCGTTGCCCGGCAGGGTCATTCTTTAATGATCCGAGAGGGTGTCACACGAGACGATCTATCGAAGCCT
>WASW01070182.1_pt1 | contig 10642 bp, 12 predicted proteins | sample 5698521 | NCBI WGS metagenome assembly WASW01 (sample SAMN11175560, study PRJNA528189) | sponge metagenome | isolation source: marine sponge | host: Leucetta | place: Antarctica: Western Antarctic Peninsula, King George Island | collected 2013-01
GTGCAACCGTGATCACGAACCTGTTCGCGGCATTGCCGATTGTGGGTGAGCCGATTGTGCAGTTACTTTGGGGTGGCTTTGTTGTTGACAATCCAACACTGAACCGCTTCTACGCACTCCACTATTTGCTGCCATTTGTGATCGTTGGTCTTGTGTTCTTGCACCTTTGGGCGCTGCACATGCATCATTCAAACAACCCAACTGGCGTTGAAATCAAAGACGAGAAGCAAGACACCATCCCATTCCATCCGTACTACACGATCAAAGATCTGTACGGCCTGGGCATACTGTTGATCATCTTTGCCTTCTTTATCTTCTTCGCGCCGAACTATTTCGGCCATCCAGATAACTACATCATGGCGAATTCGTTGGTGACACCGGCGCACATTGTGCCTGAATGGTACTTCCTGCCGTTCTACGCAATCTTGCGTGCGTTCACGAACGACTTCTTCATGTATATTCCTATCGCATGGTTGATGTCGGCGAAGCTCGCAGGTGTGATCGCAATGTTCGCATCGATCCTGGTCTTGCTTGCAATGCCATGGTTGGATCGCTCACGCGTTCGTTCATCAAAGTACCGCCCGGTCTATCGTTTCTTCTTCTGGGTGTTCCTGATTGACTGCGTCATCTTGGGCTGGGTTGGCGGACAAGCTGCCGAAGGTGCCTTGGTGACCATCGGACAGTGGGCCACGTTCTGGTACTTCTTCCATCTCATTATCATTGTGCCGATTGTCGGTGTGCTTGAGCGACCAAAACCGCTCCCAGAAAGCATTGCTGCATCCGTCAATGGTGCACCTCAGGCGGCGGAGTAAAGTCATGAAAATAACAAAAACACTATCCGCCATTGCCCTCATAGGTGCTGTCTTAATGGGTGCGAGTAACGCTGAAGCAGCGGTCGGAGGGCCTAAAGCCCCATCACTTGAGTGGTCGTTCAACGGCATTTTCGGAACCTATGACCGGGCGTCATTACAGCGCGGCTTTCAGGTTTTCAAGGAGGTCTGTGCAAGCTGCCATTCGCTAGACTTGATTGCATTTCGTAATCTCGAAGCACTTGGCTACAACGAAGACGAAGTCAAAGCGATTGCCGCTGAGTACGACGTTCAAGACGGTCCAAACGATGACGGTGACATGTTTGATCGCCCAGCAACACCTGCAGATCACTGGCCTGCACCGTTTGCCAATTCAAAGGCAGCCGCTGCGGTAAATGGTGGTGCAGTACCACCAGATCTCTCATTGATCACAAAAGCACGTGGTTCCGGGGCCGACTCAGCTATTCGCGTATCCATGCTGCAGCCAGGCGGTTTCCCGCTCGGTGCTGATTATCTGCACGCATTGTTGACCGGATATGAAGACGTGGTCTCTGATACGGTTGCCCAAGATGTTCTCAAGCGCGTTTATGATCAACGTCTGCATAATTACGAAATTGCTTTAGAAATCTACCAAGAGAAAATTGATGCCGGAAAGCAAGCTAAGAAACCAGCCGAGCCGGCTCCAGTTAATACCATTGCGGACATAGGCCTTCCTGAAACTTCTAACTTCAATGCTTACTTCCCAGGCTATGGCATCTCAATGTCACCGCCTCTTGGTGAAGATGCTGTTGAATATAGTGACGGCACAAAAGCAACCACCGATCAAATGGCCAGCGACGTTACAACGTTCCTGGTCTGGGCATCGGAGCCGGAGCTTGAGCATCGTAAGCAGTTGGGCATCAAGGTGATATTATTCTTACTCGTCCTGACCGCCATGCTTTATGCGCTGAAACGGAAAATCTGGGCGAACGTTCACTAAGATAAGAACGCGACCAACGAACAAAAAAGCCCTGGTCTCTGACCGGGGCTTTTTCTTGTATTAAATTTGTTGAAGATATCAATCGACAATGAACAGCTTTGCGCCAACCTCTGTCTTTGACCGGTGTGGAGAGTCGCCAAAGTCCGAGACTTGATAACTCATTCCGGGCGTCATCACAACGTGACGGCCGTCCTTAAGTTCACTGGTGAGTTCACCCTCCAGAACATAAAGAATGTGTCCTTTGTCGCACCAATGATCCGCCAAGTACCCGGGCGAGTAATCAACGATGCGCACGCGTATCTCGCCCATATTGAAGGTCCGCCATACCGCCTCGCCCGTTTCTCCAGGGTACGTCACAGGCTCAACTGTATCCCAGTCGGTCACCGTGAACGGTAGTGTTGGTAATTCCATCTCATCTCTCCAAAATTTCGAATAACTTCGAAGATTTCCAGATCACCGAAATCACTCTAACTTATTGATATTCCCGCAAAGCCACGTTCGAAAATTATCTTATTTTCTCCGGTTTTGCTCTAACATTTTGGATCTGCCCACGCACTGTAAGACTTGAACTTCTCAAGAACGACATTCATCTCACCCACCGTCAACAATTGCGGTTTGCCTATGGCCAATGCCTTTAGATATTGTGCCGCAAGCGTTTCAATTTCCACTGCCCGCTTAAACGCATCCTCGATGTCTCGGCCCAACACGATCATGCCGTGATTTGCCATCAGGCATGCGATACGCCCGTCGAGCGCCTCAAGCACTGCGTCGGCAAGTTTCTCGGTCCCAAACGTCGCATAGGGTGCGCAGCGAATATCTCGCCCGCCGCCCACGGCGACCATGTAATGAAACGGCGGAATGCCGCGCCCAAGACAGGCGAGCGTAGTCGCATTGATCGAATGAGTATGTAACAGCGCACCAGCCTTTGGCTTCGCCGCCATCACCCGACAATGGAAATGCCATTCACTGGATGGGTTGCGATGTCCACGCAGGACTTTGCCTTCCATATCGACCTTCACAATATCCACGGGTTCCGTGCGCTCGTAATCAAGACCGGATGGAGTGATGAGGAGCCCGCCGGATACCCGAGCGGATGCATTGCCGCTCGTCCCCTGGTTCAAACCTACATCATTCATCTTACGGCAATATTCGATGAGCTGACGGCGGATCTCGAAATCCGGGATATCGCTATCTACCGGCACACCAATATCGTCAGATGCTGATTTCGATTGATGTATATTCTGCAATCGCGCCACAGGCTTCCCGCGTCGCGTAATAACAACGTCATGCCCCTGCTCACTCTCGGCAAGCAGGCGCGAAAACCGCTGATTGGCATCCGTCGCACTGATCTTTATCGAGGCTCGTTCATTATTCATTCAATAATAGTGAACTACCTATATAGTTATGTCACTATTTATAATGATGATCTATGAAACCGTCGTCACCCCGGCGAAGGCCGGGGTCCAGTAACGTGGCCGATATCTAGGGTGAGTTGATATCATCCCATAAGTCGCGCCATGTCGGATTATCACTTTCGATCATGCGTAGCTTCCACGATCTATTCCATTCCTTCAGCGCCTTTTCTCGGCGGATGGATTCAGATATGTCGTCAAACACTTCAAAGTAGACCAGCGTTTTGCAACCGTGCTTTTGCGTGAAGCCTCGAGCAATACCTTCCCGATGCTCCCATGTGCGCCTTACCAGATCAGATGTCACACCTATGTAGAGCGTCCCATTACGCTGGCTTGCGAGGATATAGACATAACTTTTCTGTTCCATTTGAAAGGCTATGCAATGATCAGACGTATTTTCTGGATTCCGGCCTGCGCCGGAATGACGGTGTTAATGATTAACTTGTATGCACACCCTCTCACATGGGAGAGGGTTTAAACGTAATCTTCGATAAACGTTTCAATAATTGCGTCTAAGCTTTCATCCGCCGGACAACCAAGCGCCAGGGCGCGCGATGCATCCATACCTGTTGGCCATGACCCGACGATGTCACGGACGGTTTGATCCGGTGTATCCGTAATAGGGCCCAGCGAAATCCCACGGCTTGCGGCAATTTCCTTGGTTGTTGAAATCATCGCATCAACACTTGTGGTCACGTTTGGTAAGTTTACGACCCGGTCATCGCCGAACGCACTTGCGGGTGCATCCAACAAAGCCATAAGCCCTGCTACACACGACCGATACCCTCCCACCATGATCGGCATATCACGCGCGACCGGCAGCAAACATTCATCTCCCATCAAAGGCTCACGAATCACGCCACTGGCAAAACTGGATGCGGCGGTATTCGGCTTACCCGGGCGAACAATGATCGTCGGCAAACGTGCCACACGGCCATCGATGAAACCTTTGCGGCTCATATCATTGATGAGCATCTCCATGACGGCCTTGGTCATACCATAGGTATTTTGTGGCACAGGGCGCGTCATCCCATCAACATGTGCGGGCATCGCGGCACTGCCGAATATCGCCAGGCTTGAGGTAAATAGAACCTTGGTCTCTGGCCCATTTGCGCGCGCGGCCTCAAGGACAATACGTCCTCCATCCAGATTGATCCGCATCGCCGCATCGAAGTCTGCTTCTGCACCTGCACTTACCATCGAGGCCAAATGAACAACCGCGTCGGCACCGGACACAAGATTATGAACAAGCGCCGCATCGGTAATATCGCCAACCGAGATTGTTACATGGCCATCCAGTGCGCCAAGACCGTCAGGCGGGATCGCAATATCGAATAGTGTGACATCATCGCCACGTTTGATCGCTTGTTCGGCAATCAGTCGTCCTAAAAATCCGCAACCGCCTGTAATAACAAATTTCATTCGATCCTCATAAATTTCCCGTTTGGCATAAGTTTAAAATTAAGCATGCTCAGGAAACAATTTTGCCAGTCCCGTCTTTGAAGCTTCGCACACGCCACGTTCGGTGATTAATCCAGTGACCAGTCTTGCAGGCGTGACATCGAACGCCGGGTTCCCAGCATTGGCACCTTCAGGCACAATCTCAACGACAACAATCTCACCCGCAGCGGTCTTGCCTTGAATTTTTGTCACCTCATCGCCGTCCCGTTCTTCAATCGGGATATCGCGCCCGTCATCAAGGGTCCAATCGACCGTCGGTGATGGCAGGCCCACATAGAACGGCACCCCGTTATCAAATGCTGCGAGCGCCTTTAAGTACGTGCCGATCTTATTGCACACGTCACCACTCGCTGTGGTTCGGTCCGTGCCAGTGATACACATATCCACCCGGCCTTCCTGCATCAGATGCCCGCCAGCGTTGTCCGCAATGATCGTTAATGGCACACCGTGGCGGCCAAGCTCCCAGGCAGTGAGGCTTGCGCCTTGATTACGGGGACGCGTCTCATCAACCCAAACGTGAACGGGAATGCCTACGTTATGCGCCTTGTAGATCGGTGCCAGCGCGGTGCCCCAATCAACAGTCGCCAACCATCCGGCGTTACAGTGGGTAAGGATATTGACCGGCGTGTCGGTGCCGCGTTTCTCGAATAATTCTTTGATCAGCTTGAAACCATGATCGCCGATGGAGGAACAAATCTCGACATCGTCATCGCAGATTTCTGCGGCACGGGCATACGCAGCAGCCGGCCGGTCTGCGTCGGTTAGTGGCTTCAGATGTGCGGTCATATCATCCAAAGCCCAACGTAAATTAACCGCCGTCGGGCGCGTTGCATAAAGTTTTTGATACGCCGCATCCATATATGCATCTGTCGCATCCGTGTGCATGGCCAAGGCCATTCCGTATGCCGCGGTTGCACCGATCAAAGGCGCACCCCGTACGAGCATATCCTTGATCGCGCGCGCCGCATCATCGACGTTCTCAAGACGGACCGTCTCGAACACAAACGGTAGCTTGGTTTGATCAATGATCTCAACGCCCCAGGTGTCGTCTGCGAGCCAGATCGTACGATAATCTTTGCCATCAACTTTCATGCTTCAATACATTCCTTCTCAAAATAGATCCTGCGAAATCCGGCTTCTTTGATTTCGTGCGTTTTATGATATCCCAAGGCGGCATAGAAAGAAAAATTCTCCCACATGCGCATATTTGTATAAAGCCGGACACACGGCTTTCCAGCTTCGATTGCCGATCGTTCCGCAGCCGCCATCAGAGTTTTGCCAGTCCCTTTCCCGGTGACCATCGGGTCAACAGCAACATTCTCAATGAAGTAATCGTCGTCACGGGGAAATGCGATCAGATAGCCAATGACCGTCCCGTCCATGACGGCGACACGGGTTTCGTCTTTCAGGACATAGCTTAAGAAGTCAGCGGCCATCGGTGCCGGGACCCGGCCAATTCTTGGCACGTACTTAACGTAAGCTCGCTTTGCTATCGCGCGGATCAACGTCACGTCTGCACGAACGGCGGCCCGGACCTCGATTTTGCTATTGGCGCTTATAAGACCCGTCCGGCAACCGCATCCAGTTTCGCGACCAGTTCAGGGTCCCGTACATCTGGCTGGGTGATGATGGCGTTATCCAGGGCCGTCTGGCAGCCTTGTTTGCAAAGCTCGGTGCGTCCGCTGAGTCTTGGCACAACATTCTTAACCAGATCCCGCCCCTTATCAGCATTACCAAACAACACAGCAATAATAGCATCCACCGTGACGTGATCGTGGTCCGGATGCCAGCAGTCGAAGTCCGTGACCATGGCAACGGTCGCGTAACACATTTCGGCTTCACGGGCCAATTTGGCTTCTGGCATATTGGTCATGCCAATGATGTCGCAGCCCCAAGATCGATAGAGGTTTGATTCTGCAATTGTTGAGAACTGAGGGCCTTCCATCGCAAGATATGTGCCGCCACGTGCATGCGGGATATCGAGGGCTGCGAGGCTTTCCGTCAACGCATCACCAAGACGGCTGCATACAGGATGGCCAAAGCCAACGTGCGCGACCAGGCCTTCACTAAAAAAGCTTTTGGTGCGGGCAAACGTACGATCAATAAACTGATCAATGACGACAAACGTGCCTGGCGGGAATTCTTCCTTGAGCGACCCACATGCAGACAGCGATAAAATTTCTGTGCAGCCCAGGCGCTTCAAGGCATCTATATTTGCCCGGTAATTCAGCTCAGATGGGGGAATACGATGACCGCGACCATGGCGCGGTAAAAATGCCATCTCCACACCAGCCAACGTGCCTCGCAGAATTTCATCTGATGGCGCACCAAACGGGGTCTCGACAGCTTCCCATCTCGCCCCTTCAAGTCCTTCTATTTCATAGAGGCCACTACCGCCTATTACACCGATCATCGGTGGGACTGTATGTGCGCTCATGCGGCGTCTCCGTGACGAAGTTTTGATTCAAAAAGTTGTGTCGTGCGCATCCCGGCAATGGCTGCAGAACGCGGATCATAGCTGCCCCGCATATCGCAATGGAACCCATGTCCAGCGGCATAGACATGCACGCCAACATCGGGCTGAGCCTTTCCAATCGCATCGACATCGTTCATCGGAATGGAAGCGTCACTATCACCAAAGTGCAAGATCGTTGGGCACTTAGGCGCCTCGGACATGACTTCATTAATGCCACCACCGTAGTAACCGCTGGCAGCCTGGATATCCAATCGGCACGCAGCCAGGTAGGTCACGAACCCACCCCAGCAATATCCGACAACACCAACACGGCCCACGTCTGCGACAACAGTTCGGGCAGCCTCGACATCAGCCATCACCTGATCCAGATGCTCGTTCGCGGTTGCCTTGTGGGCCCGGCCTTGCTCGATATCTGCAGGCTCATAGCCAACTTCAAAGTTTCGCTCCCAGCGATCATAAAGTGCCGGGGCGATGGCTGTGTAACCAACGGCCGCCCAACGCTCAACCAGATCACGGATATGAACGTTGACGCCAAACACTTCCTGAACAACGACAATCGCACCCAACGGCGTGCCATCAGGATCCGCGCGATAAGCGTCAAAGGTGTGACCATCACTGGCGGTGAGTTGAACGGTTTTCGGCATATTTGAATATCCTCTCATGAAGGCCAGAAAAATAACGTACGGCGTTCTCAAGGGCAAACAATCAGATATATTTCAAAACTGATAATTGATCTACATACAAAACTTGATATTATAATTCACAAGAGTTTCTATTATAGGTGGTTCAACGTCTTAAAGACTGGGGTGGAAAATGAAGTTCGTACATGCGCGCTCTACGCGCGTTATCTCTCTTGTTGCTGTCATCACATTGTTCTTATCAGCTTGCCAAACAGCCGCTGTATATACGAGCGATACATTAAAGCGCGATGACCAATCTGTTCGCGTTCTCATCATGCCCATGGACGTTGAGCTTAGTGAGTTAAGTATCGTAGGTGCAACAGTACGCGCGGATTGGACCGAGGCCGCAACAGGGCATCTCGAATCCTCACTCGCGGCATATCTTTCAGAGCGGAATGTCGATGTGGTCCCGTTTGTTCCAACCAGCAATCCTGACACCGCCTCTAAAGATGTTCAATTGATCAAGCTTTTTGGGGTCGTTGGTCAGACAATCGCAGTCCATCATTACATGATGGGATTTGCGCTTCCAAACAAAAAAGAGCAGTTCGACTGGAGCATGGGCTCAGAAACAATAAAACTCGCTGACCGCTATGACGCTGACTATGCACTTTTTCTATCTGTTAGAGACAGTTACACATCAGCCGACCGCGCTGCCGCAATCCTAGTGGCAGCTATATTCGGCATTCCTGTCCAGGGCGGTATTCAAACTGGGTCCGCTGCACTCGTCGATTTACGCACGGGTGAATTTTCATGGTTCAATCGTCTTTACCGAGAAGCCGGTGATATTCGGACCGCAGAACCCGCAAAAGAAACAATGTCCGTCCTTATGGAAGAATTCCCTAAGTGAGCTTGTCTATGAAGACACACCTTTGTTCTGTTTTGCTTACTGTCTCTTTGACAGCAGGGTGCCAAACCTCGGGTACGAGTAAATGGATATCATCTTCTGGGCAATTTGAAGATATCAAGGACCCTATTACTGAAACGGCGACCCTGACGAGTAAGGGTAATGATTTTGGACTTGGTGCCAATTTTGAAATTGGCTCTGATCCTTACGCTTACGATAGCATTCCCCCCGGCGTGCGCCCAGCGATCGACACGATAGAGGGCGGCATATGGTATAGTGCCGACAAAATTGAAGCGAAAGGCCGAACCGCGGGCAATCGCATTCATGATAAAAAAATAAATGCGTACTTGAATAAAGTTGCGTGTAAGCTTGCCGGTCCCTACTGCCCTGATATGCGCGTATATTTACTACGCGTGCCCATTTTCAATGCAGCAATGTCACCAAACGGCATGATGAGTATCTATACGGGCTTTCTTCTTCGCGTTCAAAATGAAGCCCAATTGGCTTCTGTCGTCGGTCATGAAATCGGTCATTATATTCGTCGCCATGGCATCCAGCGCCTGGAAGATAATATTGCAAAGAGACAATTTGGTATGGTGTTTGGGATGCTGATGGCCGTCGCCGGTGTGCCTGCGATGTCCGACGTCATGCAACTCGCCATGCTGAGTTCTCAATATGCATTTAGTCGCGACAACGAACGTGAAGCCGATGTCATTGGAATAACTTTATTGCACATGAACGGGTATGACGTGCGCGAAGCTGGGAAAATATGGGAATCTCTGATCCGTGAAGAGAACCCTGATCAAGATCCAGAAGAAGTTTCAACATCGACACCATTTGCGAGCACCCACCCATCAAGCGGTGAACGCACAGAAACATTGAGTGCCATTGCCAATAAACTTCAAGGTCCAGACAAATGGGGTAAAAGCAATAAAACTGATTTTGATCGAATTATAGGCCCATGGAAATTCAAGTATCTAGAGGATGAGGTTCGGTTACGGAACTGGAAGTCATCACTCGAAGTGCTTGAGATACTTCAAGAGAATGGACATAAAGAATCAGAAATTTCCTATTTCAAAGGGGAAATTTTTAGAAACCGTAATCGTGACGCCGATCCAGATGCTGAAGAAGAAAAGGATCGCGAAGCTGATAGTGCGCGCGCATTGAAGGCCTATGAGACAAGCATGTCTCAAACTGATGCGCCACCAGAAGCATTCCGCGCCGCCGGCCTTTTGTATAACCGTGAAAAGATGACTGAAAAAGCGCGACACGCGCTTTCTACTTATTTACGTCTTAAGCCAAATGCTCATGACGCAAAACTTATCGAATATATGATTACCAATCTTAAAGGAACAACATCGTGAAAAAATTATCACTGCTATTCGTCGTTTTACTCCTGAACGGTTGTATTACTTTTGCGCTTGTTGAACCGGGCAAGATCGACGCTGGCGGCAATTACAATGTCACTACGAGTACGACATGGAGCAAGGTGGAGGCGGAACACAATCAAATATTAACGGTAGATGGGCTTGGGCTGCAATCCGTATACATCTCCAATGGAATTTCTGAGGGCGATCGCTTATTTGGCGGCTCTACGGCAGAAGCTCAACCACCTTACAAACCTGATATGGCGCTTCCAGAAATACAGGATTTTATTCTCAATAGTCTTGTTGCTGCTGGCATGGAGAAAGTTGAATTTACAGAAATTAAGCTTGAGAATTTTGGTGATTGGCCTGGGCTCCGTATGGAGTTCTCCATGTACACCAAGAACGGGCTCCAAAAACGCGGTATAATCGTCGCGGCTCAAAACAGCGGCAAACTATTCTCCATCGCATATTTAGCACCTACGCTTCACTTTTACGATAAAAGCAAAGATGATGTCGAAGAAATTATTCGTTCTATACCCCGACTCATTGAGAAAGCGAAAAGAGTTTGCCAAATCCGTTTGGAAGGGTTCTTGTTGTCAACATGATTCGCGCGG
>WASW01083518.1_pt1 | contig 10631 bp, 5 predicted proteins | sample 5698521 | NCBI WGS metagenome assembly WASW01 (sample SAMN11175560, study PRJNA528189) | sponge metagenome | isolation source: marine sponge | host: Leucetta | place: Antarctica: Western Antarctic Peninsula, King George Island | collected 2013-01
ACCTGTTTGATATTTTTCAGGGCGGGTGTTGCCATAATTATTTATCCATTTCTATTTGTATCGCTGGCGGCTCACCCGCCATAGATTGAAAAGTTATCTAGCTATCTCTAAAAGCCTCATCGGGTCTAGTCGCATGACAGCTGCTGACCCATTGGACCCACGCCTCGTGGTTAGCTTTTCCAAGCTAATTCAAAGGAGGCATCCACCGTATCGTCTTTAGATTGGTTGATGCTCAACTGCGCCGCCACCTGCCCTGCCAGACTTTTATAAGCCTTGCTTGCAGGTGATTCTGCATCGCCCATGACGATTGGCACACCTGAATCTCCGCCCTCAACCACAGCAGGGATTATAGGAATTTGACCGAGAAGCGGAATCTTAAAAGTATCAGCGAGAGTTTGCCCGCCGCCTTCTTTAAAAATGGTGTGCTTCTTATCACAACCATCACAAATAAAATAACTCATATTCTCGACAATGCCCAGCAATGGAACCTTGACCTGTTGGAACATTTTGACACCTTTATCGGCATCGATCAGGCTGACTTCCTGCGGAGTCGTCACAACTACCGCACCCGAAAGCGGTGCTTTCTGCGTCAGAGTCAACTGCACATCGCCTGTTCCGGGAGGTAAATCAATAACCAGATAATCCAGTTCTCCCCATTCGACATTCTGTAAGAATTGCTGGATGATACCGCCTAGCATGGGTCCGCGAAGCATCAGTGGCTGACCTTGCTTGGTAAGAAAAGCTGCTGAGACCACTTTTAATCCATATTTTTCATGCGGAAAAAATTTGTTCTCCTCAGCTACTTTTGGGGAACTGATGGGAATGCCCATCATCTGCGGAATACTAGGGCCATAAATATCTGCATCCATCAAGCCCACTTTTGCTCCGGTCATAGATAAGGCAATGGCCAAGTTGGTGCTGACGGTAGACTTACCCACTCCGCCCTTTCCACTTGCTACGGCAATAATATTTTTGACTCCGGGAAGAACAGGTTGACTGTGCTGGGTAGAACGAACCACTGCTGTCATATTGACATCAACGCTATCTACCCCATCGATGGCTTGGACCTTGGTTTCGCATTCAGATTTCAATTGCTCTTTAACAGGACAGGCCGGCGTTGTCAGTTCAACATCGAATTTTACCTTACCGCCATCGAACTGCATATTTTTAACAAACCCAAGACTGACAATATCTTTATGAAGGTCAGGGTCTTGAACCGTTTTTAGTGCATCAATGATTTTTTCCTGTAACTTTGGGTCTGACATAATTACTCCTCAAAATATAGAAATCCCTGAAATTAAGTCCATCTCTTCTAGGATGGAACTGCAATGAAAAGGGTTTCAAAGCTCTTCTTGCAGGTTTTCCTTTAAAATAGCAAAAACAGTTAAGCATTGATTTTACTTGCTTTGCGATACTTCATATTGTATATATTTGACTTTAGCACACAATATATTGCAATCCTGAAAACCAAGATAAAATTATCTAAACACGACACATCGAATTAACCAGTTGACTTATTTAGCGTTACTCGGGTCAATGCCCAGAAAGGTCAAATACATCTTCTGATGCTAAGAACCTAATAAGACCGTTACCTTGAAACGTCAAGTTTTTAAATCACCTTTTTACTTTCCAATACAAATAATCTTTAATTCACAGGAAAAATGAGACCAGAAAAAATATCTGATCTACAAGAAGAACTCGAAAAAAGGTTTCTCACCTATGCGCTCTCCACAATCGTATCGCGTTCTCTACCCGATGTTCGCGATGGACTCAAACCCATCCATCGCCGTATTTTATTTGCCATGGAAAGTATGGGGATGAATGCGGCGAGCAAACATGTCAAGTCAGCAAAAATAATTGGGGAAGTTCTGGGTAAATACCATCCGCATGGAGATTCTTCCACTTACGAATCCATGGTCAGAATGGCGCAAGACTTTTCCATGCGCTATCCTCTCGTGGACGGAAAAGGGAATTTTGGCTCTATGGATGGCGATTCCCCCGCCGCTTACCGTTATACAGAAGGTCGATTGACCCCCATCACCGCCTTTTTACTAAGCGATATAAAAAAAGACACGGTGGACTTTCGTCCCAACTACGACAACACCCTTAAAGAACCTGTGGTGTTGCCTTCACGGATACCCAATTTATTGATCAATGGTTCATCAGGAATCGCAGTGGGAATGGCATGCTCTTTCCCCAGTCATAATTTACATGAAGTTTTTTCTGCCCTGATCTCACTGATAAACGAACCAAAACAAACGGTCGCTTCGCTGATGAAACATATCAAGGGACCGGACTTCCCCACTCAAGGCATCATCCTCAATAGCAAGGCGGAATTACGAAAGGCTTATGAGACGGGTTCGGGAGCCGTAAAGATTCGTGGTGAATGGAAAATTGAAGACCTCCCGCATGGCAAGAAACAAATTATCATCACATCTATTCCATATGCGATCAACAAAGCGCGGTTGATTGAAAAAATTGCCGATATAATTATCGCTAAAAAACTGGCACCTCTTACCGATGTCCGCGATGAAAGCGATGAAAAAGTTCGAGTGGTTCTAGAAATAAAAAATACCGCTGATCCAGACAAACTAATGAGCTACCTGTTCAAACACACTGATCTGGAGTCCAACTTTCAAATCAACTTCACCTGTCTCAAGCCAAATGGGGAACCTGCACGACTATCATTGATCGATATCTGTCAGGAGTTTCTGAAATTTCGCAAGCAGGTTGTCACACGTCGTCTTGAATATGAACTCGCTCTTCTCGAAAAACGACTGCATATTCTTACTGGGTTTGCCGCAGTTTTTGCTGATCTCGATAAGGCTTTAAAGCTAATTCGCTCTTCCAAGTCGAGAAAAGAAGCGCACGAGAAAATCCAAAATCATTTCAAACTCGATGACGAACAAACCAGTGCCATCCTCGAATTCCCACTCTATCGTTTGGTAGCCATGGAGATGGATAAAATCCTGGAGGAGCAACTAGAAAAACTAAAGGAAAAAAAGAGAATCGAATCCATCCTTAAATCGTCGAAAAAGATTTCAGACGAAGTTCGCGAAGAGCTTGAGGAGATCGACAAAAAATATAGCGACAAAAGAAAAACCCGGTTTGGTTCCAGTGACAGTGTCGAATTCAATGCCGAAGACTTCATTGAACATGAAGACGTTCATATTGTTCTCAGCCAAAATGGATGGCTCCGAAAACTTAAAACACTGAACGATCCCTCGACTCTAAAATTCAAAGAAAACGATCAACTATTAGAGATCACTCAATGCAACACAAGGGATTTCCTTGGCATCTTTACCTCATGCGGTATTGCTTATGTCGCCAAAACATATAATCTGCCTTATACAAGGAGCGGCTTTGGCGAACCTATACAAAGCCTTTTCAAATTTGCAGATGGCGAAAAAGTAATCGGCATGATCCGTTTACCCGCAACTCCTGAAAAAGGAAAACAGAAATCCGGTCAAAGCTCTCTAGGTTTCGATGATGGAAAAGAGTATATGGTTGCCAGTGCCAATGGGTTTGGTTTTCGCTTTCCGGTCTCCAATTTAAGTGAAACTACACGATCAGGAAGAAAAATCATGAGTCTGAAAAATGAGGATCGAATGATCGGGTTTGCTCCCGTCACCCGCGACCATGTTTTTCTTGCCACAGCAATTGGGAAGGCCGTTGTTATCGCTACCGAACAGGTTGCACAATTAACCGGGTCTGGGAAAGGTGTCATATTAATAAAACCGGGCGACAGCCAACTGGTCGGCTTCAAGTTTGTCAAACTTAAAGATAAAATAAATCTTGTTTTCGACTCGGGTAAAGACAAAAATATCACCGTCAAAAGTGTCCGCCTTTGCAATCGAGGCAGTCAGGGTGTCATCATTTCAAAACGTAACACAATTATAAAAATTACTTAATCCAAATGACTAACTATAGTTCAAAAGATATTCAGGTTCTTGAAGGTCTCGACCCCGTCCGTAAAAGACCGGGAATGTATATTGGTTCTACTTCATCCACCGGGTTGCATCACCTGCTTTGGGAAATTCTCGATAACAGTGTTGACGAAGCTCTCAATGGCTATTGCGATAGTATTGAAATCATCCTCGACTCTGATCAAGGTGTCACCATTAAAGATAATGGTCGAGGGGTTCCAGTAGACCTTTACCGAAAAACAAAAAAAAGCGCGATGGAGATTCTATTCACCACTCTCCATTCAGGTGGAAAGTTTGACCAAGGCAATTACAAAGTATCAGGTGGATTGCATGGGGTCGGCATGGCCGTTGTATGCGCCCTTTCAGAAACCATGACAGCCACTTCCCGGCGAGATGGCTTCGAGTGGACTCAATCTTATGCACAGGGGAAACCGCTATCCAAGCTTAAAAAGGGGAAACCCACACGACTCTATGGAACCACTGTTTATTTCAAAGCCGATCCCGCAATATTTCCTAAAATCGAATTCAGTCCAAAGTTAATTATGGAACGGGCTGAATCAAAAGCCTTTCTCAATAAAGGATTAAAAATAACCTTCACTGAGAACAAAAATAAACATACCTACCATTACCCTGAAGGTATCCGGGACTATATAAAAAAAATCGTAGGTCAAAAATCTACTTTAATGGAAAGCCCTGTTTATATTGAGAAGGAAGATAACTTATTAAAGCTGGAAACCGCTTTCTTATGGACTCTTAATACTGACACGCAGGTTCTTTCATTTGCAAACTCCATCCGCACTGTCGATGGTGGAACCCATGAAAATGGTTTCCGAAATGGCACAACAAAAGCCATGCGCGCTTACATCGAAAGAAGAAAACTTCTTCCTAAAGAAATTTCTTCCATCACCAGTGATGATGTCCGTGAAGGGTTGGTCGCGATCATCAACGTTTACCTGCAAGGCGAAGTCGAATTTCAAGGACAGACCAAGGGACGGTTAAATTCTGAAATCACATCTCAGGTTGAAGTGGTTGTCAAACATTCTCTCGAGCATTTTCTCAATGAAAACCAGACCCTCGGAGATACTTTGGCCAACCGCATCATTTTATCTGCACAAGCGAGGATAGCCTCTCGGCAGGCAAAAGAAGCGGTTCAACGGAAAACTAATATTTCACATCGTTTAAACCTTCCTGGAAAACTATCTGACTGCGCCACAACGGATAAAGACCAAGCTGAACTGTTTATCTGCGAAGGAGATTCAGCAGGGGGGTCCAGCAAACAGGCCAGAGACCGAAAGACGCAGGCCATCCTTCCGATTCGAGGGAAAATCCTCAATGTCGAAACAGCGACCCTGGCGAAAATTCTTGCTAACACAGAAATACAAAACCTGGTTTCTGCCTGTGGCACAGGAATACAGAACAAGTTTGATTACAGCAAACTAAGATATGGAAAAGTTATTATTATGACGGATGCAGATGTGGATGGAGCGCATATTTGCACTCTTCTGCTAACCTTCTTCTATCGTTATATGCCGGAGTTAATTAAAAATGGGCATCTGTTTATAGCACAACCCCCCCTTTTTCGGATTGACGCTGGGAAAAAACTTTTTTACGCCGTAACCGAAGAAGAAAAGGATAAAATTATAAACGAGTTGAATGGGAGCCAATATGAAATTGGTCGTTTTAAAGGTTTAGGCGAAATGCCAGCTTCCGATTTAAGAGAAACGACAATGAATAAAAAATCACGCTCCTTGATTCGAGTGGAACTAAGCGATATTGAAAGAACCAGCGAGGCGGTTTCACAGTTAATGGGAAAAAACGCCGAGTCGCGATATAAATTTATAACGGAGAAAGCAGAGTTTGCACAAGACCTCGATGTTTGATCCTTTTTCTCCTCTCCCTCCCCAAAAATAGATTGTCACTTATACAAAACCTCGAACAAGCTCTTAACGATGGGATGACCACCCTGAAACAAGATGGCATTTACAAAGTATTCAAGGGGCGATACGGATTTAAAACAAGTAATGGCCGTTTGTATCGTCTAAATCAGGCTGCGGAATCGATTGAGTCTTTCAATCCTTGCCGCCATTTTTTTATTTGCTCCATAGCATTAACAGCTATTTTCTGATTTCTTTCCTGCTTGTTTTTTATTTTCATCTCCTGAACCCAGAACAAACCAAAATTAATATTCATAGGTTGAAAATTCTTCGAACTCGACGTGGTTAAATAATTTATCAAAGCCCCGAGAGCCGTGTCTCTTGGCGGTGGCATATAATCCTTTCCCGTTATTTCTGCAACGGCACTTAGGCTAGCCAGCAATCCCATACTGGCAGATTCCACATAACCCTCCACTCCGGTTATTTGCCCTGCAAAATAAATATCCGGTCGAGATTTAAGTTGCAACTGGTTACTCAACAAACTCGGTGTATCAATGAAGGTATTACGATGTATAGCACCAAAACGGAAAAACTCTGCCTTCTCCAAGCCTGGAATCATTTGCACGATTCTTTTCTGCTCAGGATAAGTTAATTTCGTTTGAAACCCTACGAGGTTGTAAGCAGAGCTTTCTTTATTCTCCTTCCGCAGTTGCACAACGGCAAAGGCTATTTTCCCAGTACGAGGGTCAGGAAGTCCCACTGGTTTCAGAGGCCCGAATGCCAGAGTCTTAGGTCCACGTTCGGCCAGAACTTCAACAGGCATGCAGCCTTCAAAATAAACAGGTTTTTCAAAAGAGGCCATAGGAACTTTTTCTGCGGCATTGAGTTCTCTAATAAAATCATAATACTGTTTTTCATCCATAGGGCAGTTGAGATAATCCGCATCCCCTTTCCCGTAGCGAGAGGCAAAGAAGGCCTTATCATAGTCGATGGAGTTTGCGTCTACGATGGGAGACAGGGCATCATAAAAATAAAGATACTCTTGTCCAATTAAGCGGGAAATTTCTTCGGAAAGTTTTGGAGATGTTAGCGGACCCGTTGCAATTATGACGGGACCCGACTGCGGAATCTCAACAATCTCTTGCCGCTTCAAAGTAATCAGTGGATGACTGGAAATTTTTTCAGTGATCTCTTGAGAAAACAAATCCCTGTCTACCGCAAGCGCCGAACCTGCTGGAACAGAATTGCGATCCCCTGAAGAAATCACAATGGAATTAAAACTTCGCAATTCTTCTTTGAGAATATAGGGGGCAGAATGAGGAAGGTTGTTGCCTAAAGAGTTGCTGCAAACCAACTCGGCACAACCATCGGTTTTATGTGCGGCAGTGCGACTGACGGAACGCATTTCATACAAGACAACAGGAACACCTCTTTCCGCTGCCTGCCAAGCGGCTTCTGACCCAGCCAACCCGGCACCAATGATGGTTAAGAAATCGTTCACGGATACTTTTATTCAGGCTGCTGCGTTGGTTTTTTTAAATCCGCACTCAGGACAAAGAGTTGAGGGTTCCTCGTTCTTTTTCCACTTTTCAACCATGAAGGGGTGTTTGCATTCAGGACAAGCTTCAGCCTTCGGTTTATCCCAGGATGTGAATGTGCAATCTGGGTACTTGGTGCAACCATAAAATGTCCGACCTTTTTTTGTTCGTCGTGGCGCAATTTCGCCTTTACAACCCTCTTCTGGGCAGGTGATTCCCAATCCAATAGGCTTGGTAAACTTACAGTCGGGATAAGTTGAGCAGGCAATAAATTTTCCGAACCTTCCGCGCTTAATTATCAAAGGAGATTTACATTTATCGCATTCGCCTTCAACTTCATCTGGCGTTTCCGGTTCGCCTTCGCTACCCGGTTTCTTAATGTCTTTTGAATTTTTGCAATCCGGGTACGCCGAACAAGCCATAAATTTACCAAAACGGCCCCATTTTATGATCATCGGTTTATCGCACTTTTCACAAACTTCGTCCGTTTCTTCGACTTCAGCTTTGAAGTCTTTCATCTTTTTCTCAGCTTCTTCAAGGTCTTTTTTGAATGGCGTATAAAAAGAGTGAAGCACATCTCTCCATTCCATTTTTCCATCTTCAACTTCATCCAGTTGTTCTTCCATTTTAGCGGTAAATTCTGTGGTCATAATATCGGGAAAGTTTTCAACCAAAAGATCATTGATCATAAAACCCAACTCTACTGGTTTCAATCTTCGCTCTTCATTTTGAATATAGTCCCGATCTTTAATAACGCTGATGATAGAAGCATAAGTACTGGGTCTTCCCACACCTTTATCTTCGAGTTCCTTAACCAACATCGCTTCCGTAAATCGTGCGGGTGGCTGAGTAAAATGCTGTTCCGGTGATATATCGAGAAGATTTAAATTCTCACCTTCTTTCAGTGCCGGCAAAATTCGGTCGCTGTCTTTGGTTTCTGTCTTTTCGGTATTATCGTCATCCTGACTTTCTACATAGACTTTCATAAATCCCGCAAACTTTAAAATCGAGCCGTTGCTGCGGAAAAGATAATTACCAGACTTGATATCAAACTGAGTTGTATCCAAAACAGCTGGAACCATTTGACAAGATACAAAACGCGACCAGATCAACTGATAAAGGCGAAATAGATCTTTTTCCAGATGGTTTTTTAAAAAGTCGGGGTCTAAGTTTACATCGGTAGGACGAATTGCCTCATGCGCCTCTTGGGCTGATTTTTTACTTTTATAAGTATTCGGTTTGGCAGGCAGATATTCCTTCCCATATCGCTCAGGTATAAAACCCCTTACTTCTTCCAGAGCCTGGTCTGACAACCTGACCGAGTCCGTTCGCATATAAGTGATGAGACCGACTGTCCCCTTTTTCTCCAGCTTGATGCCTTCATACAACTTTTGCGCCAGCATCATCGTCTTCTTTGGGGAATAGTTTAATTTTCGAGATGCTTCCTGTTGCAAAGAACTGGTAATAAAAGGAGCGCTGGGGTTTCTTTTCCGTTCCTTTTTGGTAATCGATTCAAGAACCAGCGATGAGCCTTCCAAGTCCTTGAGAATTTTATCAGCTTCTTCCTTGTTACCGATTTCAGCTTTATCCGCACCTGTTTTAAACAGTTTGGCCTGAAATTTCGGTTTGCAACTTCCTTCTAAATCCAAGATTATAGACCAGTACTCCTTCGACTGAAAAGCCAGAATCTCTCGTTCTCTTTCGCATACTATCCGCAAAGCTACCGATTGCACTCGCCCTGCGCTCAACCCTCTATGAACCTTCTTCCATAAGATGGGGCTGATTTTATAGCCTACCAAACGATCCAGAATACGTCGTGCCTGTTGAGCGTTAACTCTATCCAGGTTTAACTCCGTCGGGTTTGCCAAGGCCTCTTTCACAGCCTTTTTGGTTATTTCATTAAACATAACCCGATATATTTTTCCTTTTGTAAATCTTGCAACTTCCTTTCCAATATGATGGGCAATGGCTTCACCTTCGCGATCAGGATCAGGAGCTAAATAGATTGTATCTACTTTTTTCGCAGCGGTTTTTAACTCTTGAAGGATTTTACCTTTGCCTCGAATGGTGATGTATTCAGGCTCAAAATTATTATCGACATCCACACCCAGTTTCTTTTTAGGAAGATCCTTGAGATGGCCTACCGAGGCTTTGATAATAAAATCCTTACCTACAATTTTTTTAAGCGTGTTGACTTTGGTAGGTGACTCAACGATCAATAACGACTTACCCATATTTCCTCACTCAATTTATTTCGTATCACAATTAGAAACGTATATTTTCCCGCTCAGCTGACGAACCAGACCTCTTAATTCGAGTTGCAATAGTGTAGCCGAAACTTGCGCTGGAGACAAATCGCTATTTTCAATTAAATGGTCGATATGACGACCCTCTAAAGATAAAAGCGAGAAAACTTGTCTTTCTTTATCGTTATCCAGCTTTATTTCAGGTTTCTCCATCCTTTCCTGTAAAGCAGGTAACAACTCTTCTATCACAGACTCAGGACTATCCACTAATTTTGCACCTGCCTTAATCAAATCATTTGTACCTTTGCTTTTAAGCGAAGTGATGTTTCCAGGAACGGCAAAAACTTCCCTTCCCTGTTCGAGAGCAAAATCAGCCGTGATCAGCGCACCACTTTTTTCAGCCGCCTCCACCACCACCGTCCCCAACGATAATCCGCTCAATACCCGATTGCGTGCAGGAAAATTGTTCCGCTCCGGTCGCATGAGTACCGGAAACTCAGATATGATTGCACCCTGCTGGACAATTTCGTTGCGCAACTTCCGATTTTCGGGAGGGTAAGTATGCCCCAAACCACAGCCAAATACAGCTATCGTGTCTGCTCCGGCCTCCAAAGCCGCCCTGTGAGCCAGAGAGTCTATGCCTCTTGCCAGTCCACTCACCAGATTAAAACCCGCCGATGCCAATTTGAAACATAAGCGATGGGCAATGATCTTGCCATATTCAGAAGGGTTCCGCGTTCCCACCACAGCTAATGGAAAAGAAATCGAATCAAGCGGCTTGCCCTTAACATACAAAACCGGAGGCGGGTCATAAATAGATTGCAATAGTTTCGGATATTCTTCGCTCGTAAGAGTCAAAATGCGGATGTCTTCTTTCTGGGCAAGCCCCAGCTCACGATCTGTAGCTTGGTCAACATCAAAACCAGATATCGCCGTGGCGACTTTATCGCCTACCCCATGAACCTGTCGCAAATCAGCAACCCTTGCAGAAAAAACATTTTCAGGGGAACCGAAAGCTTTAACCAGTCGATGGAAAATGGTTCTTCC
>WASW01043629.1_pt1 | contig 10625 bp, 8 predicted proteins | sample 5698521 | NCBI WGS metagenome assembly WASW01 (sample SAMN11175560, study PRJNA528189) | sponge metagenome | isolation source: marine sponge | host: Leucetta | place: Antarctica: Western Antarctic Peninsula, King George Island | collected 2013-01
GATTCTGCCAATTGCCCGTTCCATGATGCGGGAAAAATGGCTGCGATTCCAGAAAAAAGACATCCGCCCGCCTGCGTTAAAGTTAGTGGCTGTCGGCATTCCCAATGTCGGTAAGTCGAGTTTGATCAACAAACTGGTCAAACGCCATGCAACCGCCACCGGGCCCAATCCGGGAGTGACACGAAATCAAGAATGGGTCAAACTGGGAAAAGACGTGGAGTTGCTCGACACTCCCGGTATCCTTTGGCCCAAGTTTGATACGCCGGAAACCGGAATGGCCTTGGCGATTACTGGTGCGATTAAAGATCGGATTGCCGGAGAAGAACGCTTGTGCCATTATTTGATCCAGTATCATATTCAGCATTACCCCTCGATTTTACTCTCACACTACCAATTGAACCCAGCAAGTCAAACGCCTGAAGAAATCCTAGAAGCTCTTGCGCGGAAACGAGGGTGTTTGAAAACAGGCGACGACGTTGATCTTCCCCGTGTCGCCAAGCTCCTTTTGCGTGATTTTCGTGCAGGAAAATTGGGGCGAGTGTCTTTTGAGCATCCGTAAATTTTTTACCCTTCGGCAAAATAGGGCAACGTCTCTCACCCTTTTTGTTCCGTATCAGGGCTTCTCAAACCCAATTCTTCGAGCAGTGTGGCATAACGACTGGAATCCAAAATGAGCTGAGCGCCGTGTCTGTCAATCAATTCAGCGCGCCTTGCTGGGTCTTCTATGGAAGCCAGCGCCCCCCAAATTGCAGCGAGGTGTTCGCTGATATGGCGCATTTTCTCGGCCAATCCTTCCTTGGCAACCACCTCAGCCAGATGCTGAACAGTGGCGTTGTCTCTATCAAGAATGGTGTCTGCCCCACTATTTTTAGTCTCTCTCTGGGAGGGTTCAATCGTCACTCCTTGTTGGGCCAACTCTTCTTCCAAAACCACAATTTTTGCTCTGTGGTAGGTGTATTCGAGATTCTCCAAGAGTGCCGTGATATCTGATTCGGATCGCGTCCCTCCAATCCATGCTCTAAAATCTCCAGGAGTCCCCGGAAACGCATTGACATAGCGTGCGACATCCAACCCCGTTTCATGGTCTCCATTGGGATGGCTGATCCCTTGATAGCCTAACAACTGTTTTGCTTTCACAACGATTCTTGCCTGTAAGTCAGGATCTCCAATACCGGAATCATTCACTTTCAGCAAAGTGACGGCTGCTCCACGACGGTCTTCCTCTGTTACGCCCAGTTCAAAGAGGGGATGTTCGGCGACCCAATCGTTGACTCTTTGGCGGTTTTTTATGGAGCGCTTGTTGAGTTGGCCGACATTCCCAATTCTTTTTTCCATGCGAAGCAGGCCAAACGTGGTTTCTGCAAATGCGGTGTTGCTGAAGGTATTGATAATCCCCCCTAACATTTTATCTTGCTCCGCATCATAAATCGGCCCAAGTGCTGTTGTCTGTTTACCAGAAAGAGGGAGCTTCGGGTTTTCGGGAACCGCAATCTTGAGGTGCCGGGGAATGGCCCACGCCGGTTTTTTCATATTCTGTTCCACCAGTTTCATGGCCGCCGGTGTGAAGGATGAAACAAAATAACCAGCGATGCCGCCGACTGCCTTTTGGAAGGGCATAAAAATACAACACTTGTTTATCAACTGTTGCCCAAGATCCTCTGGCCAGGGCATCGCTCCTAGCATGGACGTGCCATCAATAACGGCATGATGAGTTTGAGGATCACGGTCTATCCACTGCAACAAGTGACGGACATCCTGCTCAGAATAAGTGGTCGCTCCTGTGGTTTCATGCCCGACTCCCATGAATAATTGAATCCCCCAGTCTTCCAATTGCTTGGGAGGCGGGATGCGCCCCTCTTTTTCACTGAAATGAATGCGGGCTTGACTGCCATTTTCAGAAAATCGCAAGAGTTCTATTAACTGAACCCCCCATGATTGACGAAAAAAACCTCCCGCTTGAGCCGCCTCTGATTCGGGCTTTGGGGTATCCACAAAGATTTGTTGGTCTTTGTCATGCGGACTCATCAGGTGTAAAATAGAAACGGTAAAACCGTTGTGTCCTCCGCCCAAACCAACCGCCATCCGATTTTTGTCAGGAAATCGAAAATACCGATGAATTTCGCGCATCATGTCGAGCACTACTTTATCGGCAGGATAGCCACGGTGCATCCCACGATCTATCTCCCCTTTCGTAATCGAGCCAACCTTTTGCCCCCTGTCATCTATTTTACGATAATTTGTTTCTAGCCAGGTTTGGAACTCGAAGCCCAGTAAGCGCCGTTCGACTTCATCTGCGGTCATATCCGTAATCGGCCCCACCCCAAAAAATGGGTTTGAAGTTCTGGCTGGAGGGCCATTGCTTGTGGCCTTCATCGCGATTTCATGTTGTCTTTTTAAATCTTCGATACGTCCCATTTCACCCCTTTCATGAGAATTTTTAAGTTGTGCTAAATTTTTAGCTCAGGTTCTTTGCGAAAACAAGTTTATAAGCCTTTATCCATTGACAATTAGAGGATTTCTATGCGATAGGCAAAGAACAAGATCATTGCAATTTCAAGAAGATTGTATCCAGGCATTGAAGTGCGCACCTAACTCATTTTAACGAACCCCCCATTCACAAGGAGACGCCATGAATATCAACATAAAAGATTTAACCGTTGAAGAGCAAGCGTGGTTAGCCAAAGGTGTGATCTCAATCATATTATCAGATGGGGTCATTGACAGCGATGAAGTCAATTTTTTTAAGAGCCATTTTGGAGTTCTGACGGAAAAAGGCTCCGTGATTAGTGTGGAAAGTTTGGTTGAGAACCTCAAAAATCAAAAAATGCCCGAGATGGGAAGAATTAAAATTTTTGAGACCGAAAAAATCTATTTTATTCTCACGGTTCTCATCAAAGCAATCTATGCGAATGGGAAGAAATTGAAGGAAGAAGTCGATCAATATTTTAAAATTGGAAAACTGATGGGAGTGAGTTTTCAGGTGCTGACTTTTAAATTGAATATTGAAACGACTCTTCGGAGTTTAATGACTCAAAACGAGGAATTGAAGGCCGCCATTCAAGCTCAACTCCCAAAGAAAAAGTGACCCGCTAACTCACAACCTCAGGCTTCCTGATACGCTCTGAAACCTCAGGGGTACGACGGATAACGGGTTCAACTTTTCGCAGTTCTTCAAGAGGGATATGGCATTTGATCACATGGAGATCCCCAGTCACCTGATCGGGGGGCACTTCATTGTCACAGATTGCTCCCAAACTTCTTGGGCAACGGGTAGAAAACGGACAGCCTTTGGGAGGATTGAGGGGACTTGGCAGATTGCCTTCCAAGACAATTTCACGCTTGATCACATTCGGATCGGCAATCGGAACAGCCGAGAGGAGTGCTTCGGTATAAGGATGATACGGGGGCGCAAAAATTTCGTCAGTATTGCCCCGCTCCATAATTTGTCCGAGATACATCACGACGACACGATCCGAAAGGTAACGCACAACACCGAGATCATGGCTGATAAATAAGAGGGTGGTTTTATGTTTGCGCTGGATTTCCATCAGGAGTTCCGTCACAGCGGCAGCAACAGAGACATCCAGAGCGGAAACCGGCTCATCGGCAATCACCATTGATGGATTTCCGGCAAAGGCACGGGCAATCCCGATACGCTGCTTCTGCCCACCCGATAATTGACGAGGACGACGATAATAGAAATCACGAGGAAGTTTGACGGTGTCGAGCATCTTCATGACCATCTGATAGATTTTGTCTTTATCCTTCTCAATGCCAAACATTTTGATCACGCGGGAGATTTGGAAGCCAATGGTATGGGAGGGATTGAGGGTGTCAAACGGATTTTGGAAAATCATTTGTAATGAACTGATCTGCCCACTGGAGCGAGCGCTGACTGGAATATCTGAAATTTCATTGCCTTTGTGGATAATCTCGCCATCGGTTCCGGTTTCAAGCCCCATCAAGACTTTGGCAAAAGTGGATTTACCACAGCCTGATTCTCCGACAATCGCCACGGTTTCGCCTTCATGAGCAACGAAATTCAACTCTTCATTGGCCTTCACTTGGCGCACTCTTTTCCCTGAGATGATCGCATTGAACGAGTTGTTGACCACCTCGTAATACTTTTTCATTTTTTTGACCTCAAGCACCTGTTTGCCAACTTTGATCGCCGTCTGAGCAACCCCAGCAGGAACGTCACTCTCAATCTCATTCCAGCGAAGACAGCGCACCCAATGATCCGCGGCACTCCCGATCACAGGTTCCATCTCGACATGATCGCCCTCGCAGCGGTCACTTTCGAAATGGTCACAACGAGGGCCAAAATAACAACCTTGGGGACGTTCAAACGGCAAGGGTAACTGCCCTTTAATCGGTTTGAGCGGGGCCGCGTGCTTATCCGCAGTCGGGAGAGGGATACAACCAAACAAGCCATGCGTGTAAGGGTGCTTAGGCCGGTTGAACAGTGAATCAATCATTCCTTCTTCGATCACTTCACCAGAATACATCACAAATACCCGATCACAAGTTTCCAGGATCAGGCCTAAATTGTGCGAAATATAGATTTGCGACGTGCCATATTTTTTGCTGATATCCGCAATCAATTTAACGATGCCAGCTTCGACAGTGACATCCAGGGCGGTGGTTGGTTCATCCAACAATAATAACGAGGGATTGGAGAGCAATCCCATCGCAATGACCACTCGTTGTTGCTGTCCACCAGAGAGTTGATGGGGGTATGAATTCAAGATCCGGTCGGGATCGGGAAGCTTGACATCTTCCAAAATTTGAATGGCGCGTTGGCGTGCTTCCTCCGCACTGATATTTTCATGCGTGAGAGGGACTTCCATCAACTGAGTGCTGATTTTCAGACTGGGGTTCAAGGATGCGAACGGTTCTTGGTAGATCATCGCAATCTCGGAGCCACGCAACTGCCGCAATTCTTCCGCAGACATTTGAGTCATATCCCGCCCCTTGAACTCAATACTACCGCTCTTGATCCCTCCGTTGGCTCCCATGTGCTGCATGATCGCCATCGCAACCGTCGATTTGCCACACCCGGATTCACCAACGATTCCGATGGTTTCTCCTGGTTTAACCGTCAATGAAAAATCGACCACTGCCGGTATTTCACCAGCACGCGTATAATAAGAGACACAAAGATTCTTGATATCTAAGATTGGAGTTTGATCACCCATAGCATTAATCCTTCATTGAAATCTCACGGACGCCATCGGCGAGAAAGTTGAATCCCAAAATCAATGATGACAGCGCCAACGCCGGAATCACCATCGCATGCCCCGCAAAACTGCCCAAAGGCACGGCTTCCTTAATCATCAAACCCCAATCAGGATCGGGTGGCGGTAAACCGAGACCAAGAAACCCTAACGTCGCAATAGCAACGACGGTATAACCGAGGCGCAGACAGGAATCCACGATCAATGGCCCACGCGCGTTTGGTAATAACTCAATGAACATGATGCGCCAGGCAGGTTCACCGCGCGTCTGAGCCGCCGCTATATAGTCGCGATTTTTCAAATCTAACACCAAACCCCGCACAATGCGCATGATGCCAGGCCCTGAGGCAAATGTCACCGCAATCACGATATTGATCCCAGACGCGCCAAGATAACTGATGATCAGGATATACAAAATCATCACCGGAAAAGACAGCAGCACGTTGGCAACAAATGAAATCGCCTCATCCCACCAACCCCCCAGATAACCGGCCATCGAGCCCATCACCATCCCCACGATATAAGCCACCACCGTTGACAGTGTCGCCCAAATCAGCACCCGCTGAGACCCCCAAATCACCCGAGACAGAATATCTCGCCCCTTGTGATCTGTTCCGAGCCAAAACGTGTTCCCATCGGGAGTGGACGCGCCAATTTTCTGAAACGGCATGATCAGATCCAAAGGGCCGTGCAAGGGCAAGATTGGCGCAATCAGCGCCATCACAATCCAGAACAGCACCAGGGCCGCTCCGAGCATGGCAATCGGCGATTCTTTGAGCAGACCGATTCCCCGCAACATTCTACTCAAAGTCGAGGGGCGTTGGATCATTTCACCAGGTGCAGACATAAGATTTCCTAGGAAAAGCGGATGCGCGGGTTTAAAAATGTATAACCAATATCAGAGATAAATTGGGAAAAAACGGCCACAAATACAGCGACTAGAGTGCAGGCTTCAATCACGTAAATATCACCGAATAAGGCTCCGTCCAATAGCAATTTACCAAACCCTTTATACGCAAAAAAAACTTCCACGACAATCACTCCCGAAAGTAGCCAATTCAGTTGCAGAACAATAATCGTAAAGGGGGCGATTAAGGCATTGCGCAAGGCATGTTTTAAAATAATTGTCTGGTAGGGCAATCCTTTCAGGATCGCCGTGCGGATGTATTGCGAGTTCATCACTTCGGCCATCGAAGCACGGGTCATCCGGGCCACATAACCAAAATCGTAGAGCAACAAAACCAAGACAGGAAGGATCATTTGCTGAAAATCAAAACCATCACTCATGGCCGATGTGCCGGGTAGCCAATTTAGCGAAAAAACAAAAATAGCCGTCAAAAGCGTGGCTGATGCGAATTCAGGAATAGATGTGGTAAACACCGAAAGGGAAGAGACCGAGCGATCGACCCAGGAGCCTTCTTTCATTCCGGCCAAGATTCCAAGTGACAACGACAACGGAATCATGATGGTGAACAGGCATAAAGCCAAAATACCGGTGTTCAAGAGTCGTGGCCACAAAACCTCCGATACCGGCACTTTTAACTGCAATGATTTTCCAAAATCTCCTTGCAAGGCATTGCCAACCCAGCCGAGATAACGCGTTGTGAAATCGGCATCATAGCCATTCTGACTCAACCAGATTTCACGCTGTTCAACAGAAGAATAGGGGCCCAGCACCTTCCCGGCTACCGCTAATTTATCTGATTCAAAAACCACAAACAAAATAAAAGAAACGACCACCATAATCAATGCCATGGCAATCAATCTTTTGCAGATCATAATTATCATATAATTACCGGCGTTTTGAACATTTTTTAATGATTAAGCGGCTTTGAGTAACCATCAAAAGATTGAATATGAATTTTCTTTAAAAACATCGGAATTGTACGCTTTTGGGCTTATTGAGTTGGAAATCTTATATTTAGTTGTCCGGTAGCTCCCTTAACGCCTACCACTGTAGGTGTATGAAAGTCTTTTTTACCTTCAATAATTTCTTCAATTGTCAAAAGCTGTATCCGGTCATAATGGATTCCATTATATTCGTAGGTTCCGGCGGTAGCGGCCTCTTGAAGCATGGCTTTTGACGGCATTTTCATGGATATGAACCCAGCTAGTTTTGCGTTATCTTCTCGCTCTAAAACACCTCTTAAATCTCTGATATCGGTTGGCCTGATAGTCCCACCTTTGACAGAGATCACCATATCAATCAGCCCATCTCGGGTCTCAAAATACATCCGCCCATCAATCCCCTTGTCCCTCGTTTTCTTTGTGGGGAATGCCCCAACACGTTCAACAATCCAATGCTCAAACTGGAAGGGGTCACGTTTGAATAATTCCTGGGCTTGTTCTACGCTGACAGGGATACCGTCAATCTCAAAGTCGTGTCCTTCGTTTAATCGTTCTCGTTCTACCAAAGTATGCTTGATTAATTTTATAGCAAGGATGGCAATATCACATCCAATCCATTTTCGATTTAATTTATCAGCCGCATAAACAGTAGTACCGCATCCGCAAAACGGATCAAACACAACACCGCCTTCATCACTTGAAGCCTGAATTATGCGACTTAGCAAAGCCATCGGTTTTTGAGTTGGGTAGCCAAGACGTTCTTTAGACGATGGTGCAATTATTGGAATATTCCAATAATCCGCCATTTTCACGCCCTTTGATTCCTCATCATCTGTTTTTAGATGGTATGCGTTTGCCGTCCTTATCAAAAGCTGATTGTATTTTTTTATTTCCAAATCTTTTTAATGTTGATTCTGCCCTTTCTTGAAGCAAAACATTAAAAAGATGATTATCTGTTTTGGAATAAAATAAAAGAACATCGTGATTTTTAGAAAATGACTTCGACGCAACTGACCATTTTTTATAACACCATATAATCTCATTTCTGAAATTCTTATACCCAAATATTCCATCCATCATGACCTTGATATAGTGGCTTGCGGTTGGGTCACCGTGTAAATAAATTGAACCGGTAGGTTTTAAAAGAATTTTCATGTGAAGCAATCGTTCAACCATATAGATCAAGTAGGCTAAAAGGTGGGGTTGTGTGTGTTTTAATGCTTGCATCCATAGTCGCCAAAACTCTACATAATAATCATCAACCCCATATTTCCGCATAAGGACGGGCATTTCTTTTGCCCTTCTTTCTTTGTCCGCATCCATTTCCCATGTATCGCAAAAAGCTTCAACCTGTTCAGATACAGGTTTGCCCGTCATGGTTTTATACATTAAGTTATAGTTGCGTTTTGAATTGAACGGCGGATCAAGATAAATAAGGTCAACACACTCTGCTGGCATATTTCTCATTATTTCCAAATTGTCGCCGTAGTACAGTTTGTTCATACAGATACCCTCATCCCGACCCTCTTTTCAAAAGAGCTTTCAAAAACCTGAATATTCACGTCTACCCCCTTGCTTAATTGTATAGATAACACCGTCTTGACAAAATCAAATTAAGTCCAACAGTGCCCAATTTCCGAAGCGCATCGTGCCAACGGAGACGCATTTGCCGTGCGAAATGAGCCTCCGATTTCAGGGAAGCCTGGAGATAAAGCAATCAGATAAAGGGCAAGAGGCTGGTTTTCAACTCTAGAAGGCCCGCGATGGCGAGCCTTCTTTCCAAATGCAACCTAAGCATCAAGCCAAACTTTGTGAAATAAATGATAGCGGGTTGGGTGGCCCCCGAAATTCTTGACTTTCTTACGAGCCAATCTCATCGCGGGTGTCCACAAAGTTTGTATCAGGACTGCGTCCTCCTGAAGAATCTTTTCAACGATCTTCATTTTTTCGCTACGAGCCTTAGGATCGACGACAGCTTCAGCTTCGTTCAGGGCTTTGTCGAATGCAGGATTATTATACGCGGTTTCATTCCACGGCACTCCAGCACGGTAAGCGAGACTGAGCACCATCGTTCCCAAAGGACGGTGTGTCCATTCTGTCAGACCGAAAGGCGTTTTGTCCCAGATTTCCCAAAATTTAGAAGCGGGCAAGACGTTGAGATCCAAATTGATACCGGCTTTTGCGACCTGCTCTTTGAGAATCTCACAAGTTTGCTGTTGCCATTCCCCACTGGTATTCCCGACATCAATTTTAAGATCAATGCCATTCGGATAGCCGGCTTCTGCTAATAATTTTTTAGCTTTTGCAATATTCTGTTTCGGTTTAGGCAACTCGTAATATTCAGGATGAATCTGAGCGACATGATGGTGCTCGCCAAACGCGGCCTTCCCCCCATAAATCAGCTTTGAATAAACATCAACGTCCACACAAGCCTGGATCGCTTGGCGCAACTTCTTGTTATCAAAGGGTTTCTCTGTAATACGCATGCGCATACATCCCGTGATGGCTGAACTGGCGACATTGATGTTGGTGTCAGGTAAGCTCTCTGCCATTTTTAAAGATTCGATACTAAAACTATAAACCGCGTCAACTTGGCCTGAGGCATAAGCCGCCAGCTCCGCTGTGCCACCGCCATGATCAAAATAATGAATCTCATCAAGATAGATCGGGCCTCCGATAAAAGGATGATCCAGCTTTTCCCCCCAATATGGCTGACTGATGCGCTTGAGTTTCGCGACTTCACCAATCTTAAATTCGGTCAAGGTATAAGGCCCCGTCCCATTTGGTTTTTTCGAAAAATCTTTGCCATCTTTCTCGAAATCACGATGCACGATCATGGTCGGGTAATTGAACAGATTTTCTGGAATTGAAAGCTGAGGCGTTTTTAATTTGATCTTGACGGTGTGGTTGTCAATTTTAGTCAAGCCGCCATCAATCATCCGCTTTGACATAACCGCTTTGCCGTCTTTTTTCTTGCCGGTATCAAAGCTCTCGGTCATGGCGGCAAACAGGCCAATATTGGATGACCCCGTTGCCGGATCCAGCCAGCGTGTGAAATTGAAGATCACATCATCGGCATTGAATTCATCCCCATTGTGCCATTTGACCCCTTTGCGTAAATTCAGCGTCCATTCGGTGAGGTCTTCAGAAACGCTCCAACTCTCTGCCAAATACGGTCGAGCGACGTTGTCGGGTCCCAATACGGTTAAATATTCGCCAATATGACGAGCGACATTCGATTTTTCAGTCCAACTGAAAGTCGCTGGATCCATCATTTCTTGTACCACCATCGACATTTTGAGGATGCCGCCTTTTTTCGGAGTGGCCGCATGAGCAGCCGGTACTCCAAAACCTTTCGGAAACCCCGCTAGCGTATAAGCCGCTGTCGCAGAGAGTCCTAACAATGTACTGGTTTTAATAAATTCTCGACGATTCAATTTTCCTTCTTTGACTTGTTCCAGTAAATCAGGAATTGAACGATGTATTTTGCTTAATTTTTGATGATCCATATCCCATCTCCTTTATTGGTAAGCATTTGAT
>WASW01076486.1_pt1 | contig 10621 bp, 9 predicted proteins | sample 5698521 | NCBI WGS metagenome assembly WASW01 (sample SAMN11175560, study PRJNA528189) | sponge metagenome | isolation source: marine sponge | host: Leucetta | place: Antarctica: Western Antarctic Peninsula, King George Island | collected 2013-01
CTAATAGCAAAGACAAATATCAACAATTACAAAAAGAAAAAATTCAGTTAGATAAGACGCTAGCTGGGCAAGGAAATTTGCTTAAACAACAGATTCGAAATACTTATAGTACTCGCTCGCAAAGTAAGTGGAAGTTATTACTTAGTCAGAACAGTTTGCAAGACGCGGGGAGAAACTCGGTCATTTATGATTATATTCATCAAGCACGTGTAGAACAGATTAACCATATTAGCCACCTCACCACAGATGTAAAAACTAATCAGCTGGCCCTCCAAAAGCAGCAAGAAATTTTACAAGATTTGCTCAATAATCAATCAAAAGAGCAGTCTGGCTTAGAAAATGTGCGACTTAGAAAAGAAAAAGCTCAGCGCGTATTGGGAAAAAGTATAGAACATGATCAAAACAATCTAAAAAAAGAACAGAGTAGGAAGAAGAAATTACAAGAATTACTAAAAAAGTTAACTATCAATAAGTCGGAAGGACAATTTGCAGACAATATAGGCAAGCTGCATTGGCCAACAGAAGGTAAGTTAAAGCATCGATTTGGAGAGAACAGACAAGGCTCTACAGGTTTACAATGGACTGGAGCGTCTATTCTGGCGGATCGTGGAAGAGAGATTAAGGTGATTTATTCGGGAACAGTAGTATTTTCCGATTGGTTTGATCATTACGGCTGGCTAGTGATTATCGATCACAGTGATGAATATATGAGCTTGTATGCTCATGCAGAGGGTTTGTATAAAAATGTAGATGATTATGTTACACAAGGTGAACTGATTGCAGTGGTAGGTGATTCTGGGGATGTGGATCAAACTAGTCTATATTTTGAGATTCGTCACCAAGGAGTGCCAGTAGATCCGGCAAACTGGTGTGTTTACCCCAAGATGGCTTATTCTCCATAAATAGAATTTACTAACTAGAAAGACGAAACAACCCGTCGCGATTACCTCTTATAGGGCTATCGCCACAAGGAGCAAATTGATGAAAAGTGTAAGACCTCTCAGCTTAGGATTAACCGTAGGATTACTTATAGGTTTGTTATTAGCAGGAAGCCATCAGGTATTTGCTAAGTATGACAACGCAATATTGGAATTGCCCTTATCAGATATTCGATTGTTCACGGATATTTATGCGCGAATCAAAAAAGATTACGTTGAAGAGGTCGGCGACCAAGCATTATTAGAAGGTGCTATACGTGGCATGCTCAGTAGTCTTGACCCTCACTCTTCATATTTAAGCCAAGAGGAATTTAAAGAGTTACAAATTGGCACAACCGGTGAGTTTGGTGGTTTAGGCATTGAAGTAGGCATGGAAAATGGCTTTGTGCGTGTCATCTCTCCGATAGAAGATACACCCGCTGACAAAGCCGGCGTCCAAGCAGGCGACGTTATTATTAAACTGGATGAAACCCAAGTAAAAGGGTTAACGCTTAATGATGCAGTTAAGCTAATGCGTGGGAAACGTGGCTCAAAAATATTGCTGACAATTGTGCGTGAAGGTGAAGATAAGCCATTAGAAATTATTGTGAAGCGTGATGTTATTCGTGTGAAGAGCGTGCGTAGTCGAGTCCTAGAACCAGGTTATGGTTATATTCGTATTTCCAGTTTCCAATCTAAAACAACGCGTAATGTGATTGCTGCCGTTGAAAAATTATTAGATGAAACCGGTCAAAACTTACAAGGGCTTGTATTGGACTTGCGAAATAATCCGGGTGGCGTATTAACAGGTGCAGTTGGCGTATCCGATATATTTCTTGAAGATGGCGAGCTAATCGTCTTCACTAAAGGTCGAGTTGAAGATGCAGAGCTAAATTACAGTGCAAGTACTAATGATTCGGTCAATGGTATTCCAATGATCGTATTGATCAATGAAGGCTCAGCGTCAGCTTCAGAAATTGTTGCTGGTGCTTTGCAAGATCATAAGCGTGCAGTGATTATGGGGCAGAAGTCTTTTGGTAAAGGATCAGTGCAAACCATATTGCCTCTTAAAGAAGATGCAGCATTAAAATTAACCACTGCAAGATATTACACACCATCAGGTAAATCGATACAGGGTAAGGGTATTGATCCGGACATCCTCGTTGAAGAAATACATGGCGGCAAAGGCGAAGAAAACAAAAGATTCGAGTTTGTACGTGAGGCTGATCTGAAAGGGCGCTTGGAAAACAACCAAGAAACAAGTAAAGGCAAGCCACCAAAAAAAGTAAAGCATATTACAATTGCGGTAGACAGTGAAGAAGATGCTGTGTTGAATGAAGCTTTAAGCATTCTTAAAGATTTAGCTAAGGACAAAGATTCTGCGAGTGCATAAATATTTTTGTTTAGATCAAGCAAAACAAACAGTATTAATAATAGGCCGCCTCTTTATAGGGGCGGCCTTATTATTGTTAGCACCAGGTCTATTTGCTGAAGAATCTTTGGTCGCTCAAGAGACTTATAAGATTGCGATAATTATTGATGATTTAGGCAACAACCTTCATCAAGGGCGTGAGTTAATTGACTTACCTTATCAGCTAACGTATTCATTTCTGCCTAAACGCCCTTACTCGGAACGCCTAGCCAATATGGCTGCATCTTCTGGAAAAGAAGTTATGGTACATTTGCCTATGCAGTCTGTAGCAAGGTTGGATTTAGGTTACGGAGCGCTTACTCTCGAGCTTACTCAGAAAGAATTCCAAGAATCGGTACAAGCCAGTATTAACTCTGTGCCACACGTGCAAGGCGTGAATAATCATATGGGAAGCTTGTTAACTCAGCATCCAGGACATATGTCATGGCTAATGGAAGTGCTATCGAAAAGAGACGATAACCTATATTTTGTGGACAGCAAAACCACCGCATTGACCGTTGCCAGCCAAATAGCTAAAGAATATTACATTCCTAATCTCTCTAGAGATATTTTCTTAGATAGTAGTAAAGATGAAGACGACATCAAGCGACAACTAGAGTATTTAAAAAAAGTCGCCGCGCGTAAAGGGCTTGCCGTGGCAATTGGTCATCCCTACCCATCCACCATTCGGTTGTTAACTGATTACTTGCCTACTTTGTCAGAGCATAATATTGAAGTCGTGCCGATAACCGAGCTGATTGCATTACATGTTCAACAGCGACAATGGTCTAAGCTAAGCTCCCGTATTCCTTCTAAAGTAAATCATTAGTGCCAACGCGCTAAAACAGTATTTTGTCAATACGTATAAAGTAAATATATTCAAATTAGTGCGTACATTGTTACGCAAATTAGCTCTATTCAGTTTAGTACATTCCTCTATACTTTTAAAAATCTACGTAACATCGTTGTTTTCGAAAAGACATTGTATTTTTATAGATGAATCCATTGGCATTCAATCATAAGCATCTAACTGGCTTTAGTATTATTGAGCTGATGCTCACTATTGCCGTGGCCGGAGTCATACTCTCTTTAGGCGTGCCCTCTTTTCAGAGCTTGATTGAAAGAAATCAACTGACAAGTGGAATCAATCAGTTCGTCTCTTCCATGTCTTTGGCAAGAAGCGAAGCGATTAAGAGAAATCAGCGTGTCTTGATATGCCCCAGCAGTGATGGTCAACAATGTTCGGGCGGCCAGTATGAAAATGGTTGGATAGTATTTGTTGATAGAAATTCAAATGCTAGCCGACAAGCAGGCACTGAAGAATTGATATGGGTGAACGGATCGCTGCCGACTAGTATGACATTGAGAGGTAAGGGTTGCTGTGATGACAAGATACCTTATTTAGCATCAGGACAAATTAATGGGATAGCGGGAAGCATGCATCTGTGTAAAGAAAATGATGCAGATAAATCAAGAAAGATTTCTATCAACCGGTTCGGACGAGCCCGCCTCAATGATGCAGGTTCAGATGATTGCGCAATATGAATAAAATGCTTAGCCAAGGATTCAGTTTAATCGAAGTGCTGATTACTTTAGTGATGTTTAGTGTTGGGCTATTGGGTTTAGCAAATTTACAAGGCCAGAGTATCAACAGTAGTTACAATGCTCACCTTAGAACCCAAGTAACGTCTCTTGCTAGAAATATAGTTGACCGTATGCGTGCTAATCGCCAACAGGCGACTACAACAGAAGCATACATAACAGGTTTTGGTGATGCGCCGACAAGCCCTATAAACGATTGCGTTGCAACAGACTGCACGCCGGATAAGATTGCACAGTTAGATTTGCTAGAGTGGAAGTGCAATCTGGGTGGTTACGAGACTCAAAGTGACTGTGCTGGCTTAGTTTCCCAATCAACCCTTCCTGGTGGCGATGGACAAATAACGCGAGTCGCCGGGCAAACACAAGTAATAGTACGTTGGACAGATACCGTTGGTGAGCAGCATACCTTTACCCTATATACAGATTTATAAATGATATGGAATTGGGTAAAAGACAACAAGGGTTAACCCTCGTAGAGTTAATGATCGCTCTCCTATTAAGTTTGTTGTTGCTGGGGGGGGGTGCTGCAGATATACATGGGTATTAAATCAACCTATAGAGTGACAGAAGGATTATCACGCCTACAAGAAAACATAAGATTTTCAACGGATATGTTGGCGTGGGATATCCGAATGGCCGGCTATATTCCATGTAGTCAACCGCAAGCTCAACTCAATGTTGTCGACTCAAATGATTGGTGGGCACCTTTATTCACTAATGCTATCCGGGGATTTGAAAATGGCGCAAACCCTTTTCCAGGTGATAGCGTCAATAAAGTATCGTTAGGATCAGACTCTATTTTAATTTTACGAGGTGGTAGCAGAGTAGCGGCAATCAATTATTATGATGCTGATAATAATGAATTTATTATGCAACGTGACTTAGGTGGATCAAGCTGGGTGAAATCTGGTAGCTTAATGGTTGCTTGTGATTTGCATAAAGCGAGGTTATTTCAAGCGGGAAAAATCCAGTCAGGCGACCCTACAAAAATTAGTGTTGCCGATGGTTCTGCTAGTGAAATTCCCGGGAATACCACGACAAATTTGAATGCATCATTTAGTAACGACTCACAGCTTTCCAATTACCACGCGGTTACCTATTACATTAGTGATTCTACATCGAGGAATGGAAGTTCTTTATATCGTAGGTATCTCAATGTAAATGCTTCATTGAAAAATTCGCCCCTGAAAGAGGAGCTGATTGAAGGTGTCGAATCCATGCAGATTTTATATGGACTAGATGTTAATGCTGATGGGACGGCGGATAGATATATTCAGGCTGATAACGCTATTGTATCTGGGCATTGGCAAGATGTTGTGGCAGTGAAAGTAAGCTTATTGTTTGCCAGTGAAGATGGTCTTAGGGATGCCGATGGTTTTGATGAAAAAACCTATGTGGTTGGAAATACTAATATTACGGTAGAGGGGACACCCAATGTACCAACACATACACGAGACATGCGAAAACGTTACGTGTCATCGATGACGGTCAGTATTCGAAATATCTAATGGGGCAAAAAATTAACAATAACAAACAACACGGTGTGGTATTAGTCATCGGCTTGATTATGTTGACGGTAATGATGCTGCTTGCTGTGTTAAGTATGCAGTCATCAGGGGTACAAGAATTAATGTCTAATAACACTAAAGATAAAGTGATTGCATTTGAGGCGGCCGAGTCCGCCATTAGAGCTGCAGAAGATTACCTTGATGCTCAGGGAGTTTTAAATATTAGTGCGTTTGATAATGATGAGTCGGATGGATTGTTGGCTAACTTATACGATGAAGCTTGGGGTGAAGCATCCATCGATTGGTTGGGAACGAATAGCGGTGCAGTAGAAGTTGATGTGATGGGGGACATCATCTCAAAACCGGGCTATGTCATACAACACATTGGTACAGTGATACCTGATCTTGATAAACAGCTGAATGTAGATAATTCGTATGCCTCAGGGCAAACGAATTCAGTGATAGAAATGTTTAAAATTACCGCGCGTGGTACAGGTGGATCAGATAATACTGTTGTAGTGCTTGAGGCCATGTATGGCGTTTCTAATTAAATGTATGAAGCAGATAAAGTTATTTATGGCTAGCGTGAAATTGCGAGCTAGTATTAATGCTTCGATCATCTCGATAGCGCTGTTATCTTTATCATATGCATCACCGCCGCAACAAATTCTAGATATAGCAAATACGCCACTAGAATTAACGCCAACGGTTGCTGCAAACGTTATGATTATTTTAGATGACACCGGCAGTGTGGATTTTGAAGTTATCACGGCAGATGTTTTGAGTTCAGGCCTGTTTTTTGGTCCAGATTCAGACGGAAGCAACTTCGGTTCATCCAATCCAGAATTACAGATTAAGCATAGAGCGGGGTGCGAATTAAAGGCAGCAGCATTTGGTGGTTATGCTTATGGACTGGCAGCGCCAACCAATCAGTACCAAGACACTTGTTATGTTGCAGATGCACAGTCTTGGAGATTTCGTTGCCCATCATTTAATAAACTTTATTACGATCCAAATGCTAACTATAAACCGTGGGTAGGTTTTAAAAATGATGGTTCAGCATTTATAGATGTAGCACCCGAGGTGGCACCGTTAAACCCATATTTAGCTAACTCTCCGACAATTAATTTACTATCGCCTGAAGCATCGACGAGTATTGACGCATTTAGGTTGTATGACTGCGAAAGGGATTCAGAGAAAAAGTTTATCAATACATCTGGCATGAAGCTGGATAATGAGGGAGCTTCTATTGGTTCCGAAGAGGATGGAATCCCAATTATTGATATGGATAATTTTGCCAATTGGTTCTCGTATCATCGTAGTCGTCATCTTCGAGTTAAAGCGATACTAGGTGAATATATATTTAATGAAAACAATGCTCGTGTTGGTTTGGTGCAAATTAACAGTACTAATAATTTGGAAGCTGAGGAACTGAATGTTAATGCTGCTAAAGGTGATTTATTAACGGCGTTGTACTCATCAAGCCCTGAAGCGACTCCATTGATGGTTGGTGAAAAATCTCCAATCGCAGATCGCTATCAACAAACTAAAAATTATTTAGCCTGTGAAAATAGCAATGTTTTTTCGGGGATTCCTACGTCTAATCCAGGTGATGATAATTGTCCTGCAGAGTCAGCACCTGCAGGTACATGCCAGGCAAATCACATTATTTTGGCTAGTGATGGTTTTTATGACCGAATAGTCTTGAGTAATCCAGACAATAGAGATGGTGATAGGTCTTCTAATTTTGATGGCGATCCCTTTGCCGATAATGTCAATAATACATTTGCAGATCTAGCAATATCATTTTACGAGGACGACCTACACAGCGACTTACCAGACGAGGTGGTTCCCGAGCTGGCAGAGATCAATATTTCAAGTTTATATGCTGATGATCGATTACATCAACATATAAAAACGCACGTTGTCACATTGCAAGCAGCTCTAAGAGAATCAATATCAGAAGTGCCGCCTTGGCATAATCCGCGTAATACTGATTTAGATTTATTGCGAGATTTAGTTCATGCCGCTGTTAATGCGCGAGGAAAGTATATAGACGTAGTAGCAGCGGCTGATAATGATTTTGCAGCTGAATTGTCACAGGCTACAGTTGCTAGCCTCGGTTCAACCACACCAGTTGCCATTAACACTCAAACAACAAGCGCTAACTTGGTCTTGTACCGAACATTCTATGACTCATTTAGCAATTCAGGTGACCTGGTCGCACAAAAAATAATAATCAATACCAATGGAAGTTTGAATATTAGCGGCGATGAAGAGCCGTCATTTTTATGGAGTGCAGCTAAACAGTTAGTCGGAGATAACGGTGCGAGCAACTCACAAAGGACCATTTTTACATTTTCTAATAATGCCAATGAAGGAATTAACTTTGAATTTGATGACTTAGATTCATCACAACAAACAGCATTAAATAATCCTGTGCCGGCAAGAGCAACACCACTGCCAATTGGCAGTGAACGATTGAAATATTTGCGAGGCTTGACGCAAAGAGAAGACACGAGTTTTATTGATGGACAGTTTCGCATTCGGCCTGAAACTGATAGTACCGGTGGTGGCATTATTCATAATGCAAAATTAGGCACTATTGCTAATGCGGCGCCTGTATTCGTAGGTCAACCGCAAGCGGTGGGACGATATGGAGGAGCATGGCCAAGTGTTGAAGGAGAAACTTATTTTGATTTTCAAGCACAGCAGACCGGACGTGATGCATCAGTCTTAGTAGCTGCTAATGATGGCATGTTTCATATTTTTAATGCAGAGACTGGGACTGAACGATTTGCCTATGTGCCAAGTCAAATGTTTGAAAAATTATCAGAACTAACACGGCCAGATTATAAGCATCAATTTTTTGTCGACGCTACTCCTAGTGTTGAGGATGCTTATATCAGGGCTGACGGATCGTCTGAACAAAGTTGGAATACCATTGTCGTGGGCGGTTTACGCGCAGGTGGTCGAGGTTACTATGCGCTTAATATTACTAATAATGCCCCAGAAGAGAATCCTGTTAACCAAGTACTGTGGGAATTTGGGCCAGAAGATGACCCTGATGCAGGTGGAGATAAAAATAATAGCGACTTAGGTTTCTCGTTTGGGCGACCACTGATAGCAATGAGTAATGCCCAAGATGGAATGAATAAAAAATGGGTGGCGGTATTTGGTAATGGCTACAACAGTACAAGCAGGGATGGAGATGCAGTCATTTATATGTTGTTTATAGATGAAGGTATAGATGGCATATGGAGTGCTAGTGACCTAGTGAAAGTTAATACGGGGGTTGGCAATGATGGAACGCCTAATGGTATCGCTGATGTCAGAGCAATCGATGTCAATGGTGATGGTACGATTGATCGGCTTTATGCCGGAGATTTACGTGGCAACCTGCATGTAGTGAATGTACTTAGCACCGATCCTGGGGATTGGCGTTTAGCTAGCAATCGCTTTATTTTACTCAAAGCAACAGCACCTAATGGAGGTGGGTCTCAACCTATCACTGTTAGGCCCATCGTGGTCAATAACACTCGAGATACTGACGGAGTAGTAGTGATTGTAACAACAGGAAGTTACTTTACGCAAAGTGATGCGATTGACGAAAGCATTCAATCAATATACGGCGTATTTGATGAAACAGCCTTAGCGCCTTCGCCAGGAAGTAACATTGGTAGCGAAGTTGGTCTAGGCAATATGACTAGACAAACATTAACTAATAATGTGTTTGTAGATGCAACTGTCGGTTTAGATTTAGAAGTCAGAACAATTTCTAACAACCCGATCCCAGCTGATAGTCAAGGCTGGTACATAGACTTTAATGTACGCAATGAATTTAATGAAGTTGTCTATCCTGGCGAAAAAGCAGTGCGAGCATTACAATTACGTAATGATGTGTTATTCGTCAATACCATCATACCCCAATCGCTAAGTTGTGAACTTGCGCCCGGAGGATTTTCATTAGCACTAGATCCACAAACAGGCACTGCTAGGCGAGAAGTAATTTTTGATATCGATGCGGATAACATGTTTGATTCCAATGATAAAATAAATGTTGCTGGCCAGCTGAAAGTGATTGTTGGTATGCGTTTTAAATCAACACCATCAGACTCAATCTTCTTTGGCGATTATCTTATTACTCAACTTTCAGATACTGACATTGACGCCATTCGAACAAACACAGAAAAAACAGAACTGGCTGGAAGGCAGGCATGGAGAGAGGTGGAATTCTAATGATAAGAATTTTTACACTAATATTATTAGCCCTTGCCGTGCCATCACAAGCAGCAGAATGTGTAGTTGATTCTTTTAATTTTCCTAATAATGATTGTAGCTTTAGTTTACCCTTTGACGCTGAGCAACTAAAGTTTGGAAATTTAGATGCGGTGTTCAGTTCTGGGAACGTAATACGCATTGGCATAGCGCAGTTTTATTTAGCTGATAATGTGGAGGTTTTTGATGCCGCAGCGCTAGATTGTGATTATGAGGAGGACGAACTTAAGGACGAGCAAGAAGGGCAGGAGATTGCCTTCAAGGTCAGCCAGGCTGATTCAAGAGAGATTACTCAGCTATGGTTGTTAAACTGCACAGTCGAGGCAGCACGCTAAAGTGAACACTCAGCATAATGGCTTCACTTTGGTTGAGCTTCTTATTGTTGTTGCTATTGTTGCAATACTCGCATCTATTGCTTATCCATCATATCAGGGTCACATCACCAGAACGGGCTATGCAGATGCAAAAGTTAAGCTGTTAGAGATAATGAACCGTCAAAGACAGTATTTTACAAATAATAATACTTATACGACTGATCTAATCATGGAATTAAATTACGGCGATGCGGGAAGTGGTGCGGTGTTGACTGAAGGTGAATTCTATTTAATTACCGCCGGCACATGTGGCGATCCCGCTGAGCCTCTTGCAGAATGTGTTGAGCTGACAGCCACTGAAAATTTCATGGAAGGCTTGGGAGAGCTGACGTATGATTCGAGAAATATTAGAGGTGGACCATCAGGTGCTTGGAAATAATAGTGACTAGCTGTCGGCTCTTAATTCTTTAGGGAGTGCAAAGGTAATATTTTCTTCAACACCGCTTATTTCATTGATGCTGGCATTAGTTGTAGAAGTGAGTTTATCAACTACCCGCTTAACTAAAATTTCAGGTGCAGATGCCCCTGCGG
>WASW01056431.1_pt1 | contig 10604 bp, 10 predicted proteins | sample 5698521 | NCBI WGS metagenome assembly WASW01 (sample SAMN11175560, study PRJNA528189) | sponge metagenome | isolation source: marine sponge | host: Leucetta | place: Antarctica: Western Antarctic Peninsula, King George Island | collected 2013-01
CAACTTCATGAGCTTTAGACGCAACTGCTGCATCAATCATGAGGCCAATGAATGCCCCTTCTACGCCTGCTTCAGTAAAAGCATTAACAACGAAAGTCGTGTTGCCGCTTCCGCCACCACCTGGATTATCGGCCACGTCCGCCATAATATGTGGAAGCAATGATGAATCTCGACCCAATGACACAGCAAGCCCGGTCGCTGTCGATAATGATGTCAGATCCTTCCTGAATCGTTCACGACTGCTCCACGCCTTCGTTGCAATCTCTCGGGCCAGTTCCTGAGCTGGGTTGGGCTTATTGCGAGAGGTCACAATAACCGACATCCCACACTTCGGACTATCCGAATAAATAAACCCGGCCGTGATTGACACGTTTAAAATGTCCGCATCAATCTTGGTTTGGCCAAAATTGATGAGATCCGCATAGGGGCCTTCAGCTGTTAGAAGCGTCACAGTGGGCGCCGCGATGGGCACTTTGATAAAATGCTGATGTGGCTTCATGCCGTTCCACATCTCAGCCATAATTCGTGCAGATTCAGCCGCACGTTTGCGTTGATCAACATGTGGGTTCGTCAGATACGCAACGAGTACGTCCGTATACTCTGCCATCTCTGCAGAAACGTTGGCATGAAGATCCAGCGTCGCAATCATCGGTATCTCTGAGCCTACGACATCCCGCACCATCTTATATAGACGCGCATCCGGATCCCAATCCTCTGTCGCACGCATCGCACCATGGCTAACAATGTAAACCCCATCTAATGCGCCTGCAGCACGTAACCGTTCTTCCATAAGGCCTAGAGTTTTGTCGAAGAATGTTTGATCTATAGAACCACCGGGTTCAGCGTCAGCAACAACAATCGGCACCATCTCCCAGTCGTCTGAAATCTCATTCATTTGAGCGACAAACCCAGATACCTCGGAAGGAATCTTTGGAGACGTACTTTTTAGTTCATCCAAAATTTCATGTCCTTGGAGATAGCAACGTTTGCGGTAATCTGCTTCTGTTGTCACGGGTGAGAAACTGTTGCTCTCAAGCAGGAAACCCAAAATAGCTATTCGTTTTGTCATCAAATCATCCTAAACAAAAAAAAACGGGGGCACCTTGATAAAGGTACCCCCGCCTAATTTACATATGCTCTGTTTATTAACGAGAACGTAAACGTGGATCAAGCATATCGCGAAGTGCATCGCCGAACAGATTAAACCCAAACACAGCGAGCGAGATTGCCACACCAGGCCAGATCGCAACCCAAGGTGCACTCTCGGCATATTCCTCAGCACCACCCTGGAGCATCAATCCCCATGCTGGTGTCGGCTCTTGAACGCCCATACCAAGGTATGAGAGTGAAGCTTCAAGAAGAATGGCCTGACCAACGAACGCGGTGAACAAGATCAGGAACGGTGCCATAACATTAGGTGCCATATGGCGCATGATAATTCGCATATGACCAAAACCAAGGGCACGAGCGGCATCCACATATGGTATTTCACGAATTGCCAGAGCGTTCGATCGCACAACACGTGCGCATTGCGGTATGAACGGAATGGTAATCGCAATAATAACGTTTTCAGTACCAGCACCAAGTGTTGCAACAACAGCCATTGCCAAAATGATCAAAGGGAATGCCATAAAGACATCCATGATCCTTTGCAGGATCAAATCAAACATTCCGCCGAAATATGCTGACGCGACACCAAGGACAAGCCCTGCGAACGCACCAACAGTCGCTGCAGTAAAGCCGACAAACAACGCCGTACGAGCACCGTAAATAATACGCGTAAAAATATCTCGACCAAATTGATCCGTACCCATGAGATACGTCCAGTTAGGCGCCGTAAGCATATTTTCAAACGAATTAAACTCAGGATGGAACGATGTAATAACCGGTGCGAAAATTGCCGCGAAAATCATCAGAAGAACAACGATCAAGCCAGCGATACCGATTGGTTGCTTACGCAACATTTTTAGTACCGTAATAATAAAGGGCGTTTTCTCTTCTAACTCTTCGACTTGCGCTTCAAGTAATGCTTCATTAATAGTTGCCATGATCATTCATCCTTAACTATATCTGATACGCGGATCGAGCCACGCGTAACACAAATCGATGATAAAGTTTGTGACGACAAAGATCAGAACAACCAACATGACCAATGCTTGTGTCATTGCGTAATCCGCGTTCAAGACACTTTCAACAAACAGTTTTCCGAGGCCGTTCAAGTTAAACACCTGTTCGGTCACAACAAGACCACCCATCAGAAACGCAAACTCGATGCCGATGATCGTCACAACGGGGAGCATGGCATTCTTGAGAGCATGACGGTTGATCACAACCTTCTCAATGAGACCTTTTGCGCGTGCAGTACGGATATAATCCTCACGAAGGACTTCCAATAAAGCAGAGCGCGTCATACGTGTCGCAACAGCCGAGTATCGATAACCGGTTGCAACGGCAGGCCAGATGAGCTGTGAAATATTGTGTGCAGGATCTACCCATAACGCTTTATATTCAATCGGCGGCATCCAGGGTACGCCTGTCACCTCCTGCGTTATAATCAACAATCCGAGAATGATCATGATGCCGAGCCAGAACGATGGGATTGCAATACCAGCAATCGCGAAAGTCCTCACTGCATAGTCAAGCCAGGTATCCTGCTTGATGGCGGAAATAGCACCCATTGGAATTGCGATAATAACCGCAACAAACGTTGCCATAATAGCGACCTGCAATGACAGTTCGAAACGAAGCCCAATCTCAAACAGGATTGGCTTACCAGTCCACATTGATTCACCAAAATCAAATGTGAAGAATCCGAACATAAAGTCTGCAAACTGAATAAACATCGGTCTGTCGATGCCCAAATTCGTGCGGCAGATATCAATTTGTTCCTGATCAACATACAGGCCTGTTCCAGCAAACCGAAGTTCGCAAACATCGCCTGGAATGAGTCGCATAAGGAAAAACACGAGTATGCCAGCACCGATAAGCGTCGGTATCATTAACAGCACGCGTTTGAGAATATACTTAGACATGGACGTCCAACCGTATTTCTAAATTACATTAAAACACTTTATCAGTATCCCACCTGTTGCGTAAGCAACAGGTGGGATCCGATAACTAACGAACGAGATTACTTGTCCAACCAGATATGATCTAGGTGCTGAGCCAAGTAATGTGATGGAGCGATTTTCCAACCCTTCACGTATGAACGGTGTGGATTAATCTTGTACCACCACAACGTGACCATTCCACTTACCTCATCGCTAAGTGAACGAGTCTCGTATTGACGAACGAGTTCACGTAGTTTACCCGCGTCGCCTTCTTTCTCGATTTTCGCGTAAATCGCTTCCAACTCCGGATCTTCAAAACTTCCGTAGTTGTTACCAGCTGAACCAAGGAACTTGGTCATGTCAGCGATTGGGTTAATCACAGACTGGCAGTTAAAGTCGATTGAAACGTCAAAGTCCTTTTTCTTACGAAGTGTGTCGTAGAAAGGACCGGATGGCTGAACCCGCTGAGCAGTTTCGATGCCAACCTTGCGCCATTGGTCAACAAGCCATGTGCCAACAACCTTATAAGGCTGATCAACACCACGGTTTGAGAAGTCAACCTTGAGGCCAGAGTGACCTGCGTCTGCAAGCAGCTTCTTAGCTTCTGCACGAGATGCTTCGATGTCTGAGCTGTAGCCCTTAAGCTTCAGCAATTCATCTTTCGTAGCAGCAAGTGGGTGGTTCGGGAATATTACGCCACCAACCGTTTTCACGATTGCAATCTGTGACAGATACTTAGACCCGCCCCAACGGTCGATACCAAGTGTCAAAGCCTGACGAACTTTTGCGTTGTCAAATGGCTTGCGCTTTTGGTTTGGCGTTGCGAGCAGAACACAGTTCCAATCACTTTCCTGAACCGTAATCTTATCACCAAGTGATTTAACCAGGTCATCACGCGCTTTCGGTGGGAAACCACGGAATTCAATTGATGCACGGTCACCACGAATAGCAGAAAGGCGAACAGCCATTTTTGGAGCTGCAATCGCTTTAAAGCCATCTAGGTAAGGTTGACCCTTGAAGTGATAATTTTGGTTTTTCTTACCTTCAACGAACGCACCTGGTTGGTGCTGAACAAACACGAAAGGACCCGTGCCGTTAATATTGGCCTTGTGCCATGACATGCCATGCTCATCCAAATCTTTCTTCGAGTAAACGAAGTTAAATGGTGTTGCGAGTGCAGGAATGAAAGCAGCCGTTGGGAACTTAAGTTTGAAAACGATCGTATGCGCATCCGGTGTGGTAATTGTATCCACTGAACGGAAAAACGCCTTACGTGCTGACGGAACACCTTGTGGTGGGAAAACGATCTTGTCCATCGTCGCCTTGATATCAGCAGATGTTAATGGCGTACCATCATGGAACGTTACACCTTTACGTATTTTAAACGTAAACTTAGTGCCATTTTCAGTTGCTGTTGGTACGTCGCCTTCACAAAGATCGCACTCAAAATCCGTCGGATCGGACGGGTTATTCGGGTTAACCCGAATAAGCAAGCTGTAGAACGGCCGGATCGGATGGATCATGCCGAATGTTGTCTCTTGGTGTCCGTCGTATGACGGAATCTTAGAGCCAACAACGAAGTTCAGAATGCCACCAGATTTTGGTGTCTCTGCCTTCGCTGCGCCCGCGCCTGCAGTTAGGCCAAAGCCCACCACAGCAGCGAGAGCAAGTTTCCCGGTTTTATTGAGCATTTTTAGTCTCCTTCCCTGAAATTGAAGAATTATTGATTGGCTTACGCCATATCATGTGTACGTACCGTGCCCGCAGTACGCTCACACCTCTGAACAGGCCACCCAATGGCCTGGTTTCACTTCCCGCAGTTGCGGAATGTTTTTTGTGCAGCCATCAACCATCTTTGGACACCGCGGATGGAAAACACATCCAGACGGCGGATTGATGGGGCTAGGAATTTCACCTTTGATGACCTCGTGTGCACGCGTCTTCTCGATCTCTGGATCGGGAATTGGCACAGCGTTCAACAACAGCTGCGTATATGGGTGCAACGGATTTTCAAATAACTCATCGCCATCGGCCAGCTCGACCAAGTTACCAAGATACATAACCGCAACCCGGTGACAAATATGTCGAACAACACTTAGATCGTGAGAAATAAACAAATATGTCAGGTCGAATTCGTCACGTAGATCCTCAAGCAGGTTAATAACCTGCGCTTGGATTGACACATCAAGTGCTGACACAGCTTCATCACATATGATGAATTCTGGGTTCATCGCCAATGCGCGCGCAATGCCCACACGTTGACGTTGGCCACCTGACATTTCATGCGGATAACGATCAGCAAAAGCAGATGCCAGACCGCAAACATTAAGCAAATAATGTACACGGGTCGAACGCTCAGCTGCATCTGGAATAATGCCATGCACGTACATTGGCTCACCAATGATATCGCCAACCTTCATCCGAGGGTTGAGCGAGCTATAAGGATCTTGGAAAATGACCTGAATTTTCTTACGGACATCAATCATCTCTTTTGGCGAGTACTTCGTAATGTCTTCGCCGTAGAAAATGATCTCTCCCTCCGTTGGTTTTTCCAACTGGAGAATACAGCGACCGGTCGTAGTTTTACCGCAACCCGATTCGCCAACCACACCAAGTGTCTCGCCACGATAGACTTGAAAACTCACGCCATCGACAGCCTTAACATGCGCGACAACCTTTGGGAGAAATACACCTTCGGTAACGGGGAAGTACATCTTCAGGTTACGAACTTCGACCAGAACTTCTTCGAAACCTTTGGAGCTACCCGTGACCGACTCACGCTTATTTGTTTCGCGTATATTTGATGCTACTTCGCTCATCCGACGATGTCCTTCACTTCTTTCGCTAGATTTTCTTTCTCAAAGCATGCGGATGTGTGACCTGGCTCAATTTCCTCAAGCGGTGGGAAACTCTTTGCACATGCATCCGTGGCAAAACGACATCTCGGACGGAACGAACAACCATCATCAAGTTTTGTAAGTTCAGGTGGCTGTCCATCAACGGGATCAAGCTTTGCCGCGCGCTGCTTGTCCATACGTGGCACCGACTTTAGAAGTGCCAGTGTATATGGATGGCGTGGACGGTGATAAATATCTGTCGCAACACCCGATTCAATAATACGCCCCGCATACATCACGTTCACTCGGTCAGCATACCGCGCAACAACACCAAGGTTGTGCGTAATGATGATCATGGCCACACCCAAGTCGCGGGTGAGGTTTTTCATCAATTCCAAAATCTGCGCTTGAATGGTCACGTCAAGAGCCGTTGTCGGCTCGTCAGCGATAATCAGCTTTGGGTCACATGCCAGTGCCATCGCGATAACAACACGTTGACGCATACCACCAGATAAATGGTGAGGATACTGTGCCAAACGACGCTCAGGCTCTGAAATGCCAACAAGACCCAGAAGACCAATAGCCTTCTTCATCGCATCGGCTTCAGACATATCCAAATGCGCTATCATTGGTTCCGTTAACTGGAGACCAATCGTCAACACTGGATTAAGCGACGTCATCGGCTCTTGGAAGATCATGCCAATATCGCGACCGCGAATATTCCGCATCTGATCTTCCGTAAGCGCGAGCAAGTCCTGACCATCAAAAGTGATAGAGCCGCCGACAATTTTGCCAGGAGGCCACGGGATCAATCGCATTATACTCATTGCAGTAACAGACTTGCCCGATCCGGACTCACCCACAACAGCAACAGTTTCGCCCTGCTCAACAGTGTAAGACACACCATCAACAGCTTTCACAGTCCCAGCCGACGTAAAGAACTGGGTCTGGAGATCTTTGATTTCCAGTAAGGCCACTTTTCCTCCCTAGGATAGCCGATATTTATTATTCTTGTGATTAACGTAATGACGGAGTCGAGGGGTGTCAATTGATAACACTGTCTCAAATTGTAGGATGTTTTATCCAGTTTTTTTATTTTCGCTATTGTGATGATTTTCGAGACAATTAGCCCACGCAAGATCATAACTTGATATTTGGTGACGATGTTTCGATATGCAAGATATTCAATAATATTGGTTCATCGCACTTGCCGTGTGGTGAGTCCATTTGCATAGTTACGTCGAGAAAATCAATTTATGGAGAAGAATTTTATGGCGTCAGATCAGTTTGAACGTGGCCTTAAGTGCCGCAAAGAAGTCCTTGGTGAAGCATACGTAGAAGCTTCCTTGAGCAAGGCAGATGATTTCAATCGCGACTTTCAGGAGATCGTTACTGAATACTGCTGGGGTGGCACCTGGGGTCGTGGCGTCTTGTCAAAGCGCGACCGCTCAATTCTTAACCTAGGCATGCTAGCTGGCCTTGGTAAGAGCCAAGAATTTAAGCTTCACTTTCGTGGCGCAATGACGAATGGCCTATCCATTGAAGATCTTCGTGAAATTCTGATTCAGGTTGCCGTTTATTGCGGAATTCCAGCTGGCATCGAAGCCTTCCGTTTGGCTAGAGAGGTTTTTGCAGACCTTGATATTGATGTCTCGAATATGGATGAGGGTAAATAAGATCATGTCGAATTCTAAAGTCATTGGCTTTGTGGGCCTTGGTCAAATGGGTGGCCCTATGGCCACAAACATCGCAAAGGGTGGTGCTGAAATTGTCGTTTATGACAAAGCCGGAACATCGGAGCGTGCACCGGAAGGCGCGAAACTTGCCAACTCATTTGCAGATATTCTAAGTATGGCTGATACGGTGTTTCTCTCCGTTCCAGATGGTCCTGTATCCATTGCTCTCGCCCATGAGATCGCCGCAACTGATGGATGCCGTGCAAGCGTCGTTGTAGATCTTTCAACGATTGGACCGGAGGCGGCGCGCGAAGCAAATGAAATCTTGAGCGGTACGGGCATCACCTATATCGACGCGCCGGTATCCGGCGGCCAAGCTGGCGCGCGTGCAGGTACAATCACAGTTATGTGGAGCGGACCAAAAGCCGTCATGGACGAGCATGAAGTTGTCCTAAATTCATTCTCGAAGAATGTATTCCATTGTGGTGACTCACCTGGACAAGGGCAGTCTGTAAAAGTTCTGAACAATTTCCTCTCGGCCATTGCGATGACCGCTACATCGGAAGCTGTTCTTTATGGACTGGCACAAGGTGTCGAGATGAAAACCATTTTGGATGTCGTAAATGTCTCGACGGGACAGAACACCGCAACTGCGGACAAGTTTCCAAAACGCGTCTTAACCGAATCATTCGATGCAGGTTTTGCGACGAAGCTTCTGACCAAAGATGTGAATTTATTTTTGAAGAATGCCAAAGCCGCGGGAACACCGCTTACGCTCGCAGCGACCCTCGCCTCAATCTGGAATGGCTGCAATGCAACCTTACCAGAAAGCGACTTCACACGTATTTACGAATACGTGCGCGATAACGGATAAGAACTTTAGCTGTCCGCTCTTAGTACCCCAAATCCAATAAAGGGAATGCTGAGAGCGGGTGAGCTTCATTGACGGCATCCGTCTCTCTTGCCAGATAATTTGAATCTAACTGGCTGTAATTTGTGACACCAAGTAAGCCCAAACAAGTTTGCACTTCTAGTTCAAGCAGTTCCAACATTCGAACAACGCCTGCCTCTCCTGCCGCTGCAAATGCTAATCCCTGCAGGCGGCCAATGCCAACGGCATCAGCGCCACGGATCATCGCCTTTACGACATCAGCACCGCGCATCACACCGCCATCCAGGATAATCTTTGCTTTGCCGTTAACCGCCGCAACAATTTCTGGCAGGACGTCGATACCACCTCTTCCATGATCCAACTGTCGTCCACCATGATTTGAGACATAAATGATATCGCATCCTTCTGAGACTGCTATCACAGCATCTTCCGCCGTTGCTATGCCTTTAAGAATGAGTGGGATGTCGTATTTTTGTCGGATACGACGGAAGTCTTTCCAGCTAAACGAACGTTGGAACTCTTCACCTTGGGATTGAGATTGCCGAGCGATAGATAAGAAACCTTTCGATTTATCGCGCTCACGACGTCCGTAATAATCAAGATCAATAGTAAAGCAAAATGCCATATAGCCATGTGCGATAGCGCGATCGATTTGATCATCGATCCACGCTTCATCACCGCGCACATAAAGTTGAAAAATACGTGCAGCATTTGGCGCCGCTGCGGCAACAGCCTCAAGACCAGGATCACATACCGAAATCAACATATGCGCAGCGCCAAACGTACCTGCAGCTTTTGAGACCCCTGCTCCACCCGTTTCGCTGAACTGCTGCAACGATCCAATCGGCGCCATGATAATAGGCAGCCGCAAGTTCCGCCCAAGAAAATCAATAGAGGCATCGAGTCCGCTAACGTCACGCATCACACGTGGGCGGAAAGCTAATTTATCAAAGCCCAATCTATTTCTTTTTTGTGTCGTTTCTGTTTCTGCCCCGCCCACAAGATAATCCCAAGCACCGTCATCCAGCTTGGCACGGGCTTCTGTTACAAATTGGTGGAGAATCTGAAACTTCTTTTCTACATCGCTCGTCATTTTATTCGTCCTATGTATTCTTCGTATCACTTCGACGTATGAATAGGTTTTTCGGTCACGATGACCGCATCCAAATCAGCATAGACGTAATCGCCCGGACTAATGACAACGCCACCGAATTTCAATTGAACGTCGGCTAAGCCTATGCCGTCTGTACGGGGGCGCATCGCTGTGCATTTCACAGCCTTGACGCCAAAATCGAGTTCAGCGAACTCATGTACATCACGGATTGCACCGTTGAATATCAAACCTTCCCAGCCTTGGTTACACGCCTCTTCCGCAATGTTACCACCACACAGAGCACGGCGCATGGAGCCACGGCCATCAACGACGAGTACTTTGCCTTTGCCTCCTCGACGAATGACATCAAGAATTCCTTTGTTGTCTTCATAGGTGCTGAACGTCACGGCTTCGCCGTGGAAACAGGTTCTCATTCCAAAATCATGAAACATCAATTCGCAAATTTGGGCAGCCGGTTCGTCGTCACAAATATCGGCGCAACGGATGATGTTTTGATCGGTCATTCGGGAAGTTCTCCTGTGAGTATTGAAATATTTAGCTGTGAAACCATAAGGGGTCTTGGGTCGGGGGTCTATCGTCCTTACATTATATTTAACTTGTGTAACCATTTTTCCAGAGGAGATTTTATGATGAGCAAATTTGCCATTTTCGTGACGGTCAAAATCAAAGAGGGCATGATCGATGAATTCCTAGCTTTCGCATTACCCAACGCAACGTCAGCCGTTCGTGACGAGCCTAACTGTCATATGTTTCGCGTGATGCAAAACAAAGAGGATCCATCAACAATTCATTTTTATGAAGTCTATACAGAAGCGGCCAGCCTCGACTTGCATCGCGAATTTCCTCACTACAAAAAATATGATGCTGGAACCAAAGACATGATTTTGGAAAAGTCCATCGTTAAGGTCGACGTCCTTCATTAAACTGCTTTAGCCTTTTGCATTTTCCCTAAAGTTGCTGGCCATGACAGCCGCACCAATCAGCATGACGATGCCCATGGCAACCCAGGCAAGGCCATAATCATTGCCGCTCCAG
>WASW01092153.1_pt1 | contig 10585 bp, 10 predicted proteins | sample 5698521 | NCBI WGS metagenome assembly WASW01 (sample SAMN11175560, study PRJNA528189) | sponge metagenome | isolation source: marine sponge | host: Leucetta | place: Antarctica: Western Antarctic Peninsula, King George Island | collected 2013-01
GCATGATGTGCTCATCGATGACGGCGGGGCCATCGTCGCGATGGCGTACGCCGTTCACCCACCACTGCTGAATGCCGTCCGAACGCACGACCGCTGGCCCGTCCTCGCGGTGGGCGATACCGTTCTGGTGCCATTCTTGCGTGCCGTCTGACTCGATAATCGCCGGCCCGTCCTCGCGGTGCAGTTGGCCGTTCACCCACCATTCCCTGCTGCCATCGGTGTGTTCAACGGCGGGGCCATCGTCGCGATGCTGTTTTCCGTGCCTGAACCAGACACGGGTTCCGTCCGGCCGTTCGACGGCTGGACCATCTTCGCGGTGCAGATCATCGTTGAGCCGCCACTCGATCATCCCGTCGTCGTCTTCCGTTCTTTGCGCAGTTTGAACTAGCTCACCGCCGTGCCAATATTCTTTGCTGCCGTCCGCGTGTTCAACGGCGGGGCCATCTTCGCGATGCTGCTTTCCATATCTGAACCAGACACGGGTTCCATCCGACTTTTCAACAGCAGGACCGTCTTCATGGTGCAGCACCCCATCAAGGCGCCATTCAACCGTTCCGTCTTTTCTTATGATTCTTTCCGGTGTTTGGGGCATTCAAATATTCCGTTTCACTTTGTCGTTCTGGAGCAAAGAACGTTTGTTCTCGTCTCAGGGATCGTTATATAGACAAGTTAGGGATTGGGGGAAAGATGCCAAACGTCGAAATTCATGATGCGCAGGGGAACCTGCTTCACACTTATCAAATCATCGTCGACGACCTCGGCCTCCCTCTCATCAAAACCGAATATGTGCTCGAAATCGCGAAGCTGAACGCCATCGAAGATGAACTCGTGACCGAAGACCGCGCTGACGAACTGACCTTCCGCATCGCCGAATAAATTTCGCCAGGATCAATCTTCCAGCGAATCGTAATACGCCTGCAAGACTTCGACCACCTCTGGACGTGAGAATTCCTTAGGAACTGACTCGTGGTTGGCGAACATCTCTCGCAATCGGGTACCGGAAACCTGTAGTTTGGTTTCTGGGCCCAGAGCGCACACGCGCGCTGCTTGTTTACCCGTCGCGACATCAGCAGAAATTCGAAGCCGTTCGGCCTCAGAGGCTATCGAGCCGTCTTCGCGCTCATAGCACACTTTTCCCGTCGCCATGCCATGGCATGCGTGGCAATAGAATGTGATATCGATCTTCAGTGGTTGCGTCATCATGCTGTCCGGTGGAATGACGTCGAATATTTCATGGGCATCGAACGGACCGTAATAATCGCCAACACCTGCATGATCACGTCCGATAACCAGATGCGAGCACCCAAAATTTTGCCGGAAGACGGCGTGCAGCAGCGCTTCCCTCGGACCCGCATAGCGCATTTCGATCGGGTAACCCGCTTGAACAACAGTTTCCGGTTCAAAATAGTTCTGCACCAGGGCGTCAATAGCTTTGACACGCACATCCGCAGGAATATCACCAGGTTTGAGGGCGCCAAGAACTTGATGAATTAACAAACCATCACAGACCTCGATAGCCGTTTTAGCCAAAAACTCATGCGAACAGTGCATGGGGTTGCGTGTCTGGAACGCCGCAACCGTAGACCAACCTTTGTCTGCGAACAGCTTGCGCGTTTCAAGGGGGCGTAGATAGAGACCAGCATAAGTGTCCGGGAAGCACCCTTCGGAAACGACCCGGACAGGACCGCCCAGGTTCACGGGTCCCTGTTCCAAAACTTTTTGTACGCCAGGATGCTTGGGGTCAGTAGTGCCGAAGACGTGCTTGCACTCAATGTCTTTGTCGATGCCGTATTTCTCTTCCACAACCATGGTCGCGACAATTTCATCCGATTCACCGTCACTCAGGGCAACTTCTTCTCCGATCGCGATGCCCTTGGCAAGTTCGTGAGTGGTAGATAGGGTGATCGGAATAGGCCAAAAAATACCGTTCTCAAGGCGCATGTCGATACAGCTTCCGCGCCAGTTATTTTGTCCCATAAATCCTGCGAGAGGGGTGTAAGCACCCATACCCAGCATGAACAGGTCCGAAACTTCTCTGCTTGTTAACGGAATTTTTTGAAAATGCTTCGCACGTTGAATTTCTGATTCACTCTCATTTTTCGAGAGTAAAAGCGGCAAGATTTCTTTTGATCCATGCGGTGGCACTAACTCAGACATATTAAACTACTCCCCCTACTTTTCTGATGTTCGTGCGCAGCACCGTTGCTTAAATTTTTGCTTATCAGATACTAGCCGCGAGGCGGGGCGTCAATATTAGCCTGAAACTGCCCTTTATCCGCGGAACAAGTTGGCGTCCATTTTGCTCATGAAATCCTGAAGAAGCGAATCTTTTCGTCGCGTAATTTCTCAAATTTGCTTTGGTACGTATATAATGTCTTCGGTCGACAAGATTCAACTCAAGAATTCAATCGACCGATCTTCTTTCAGAGATATTGTTCTCAAGGAACCTTTACGAATTGGAAAATATTTGACCGGCAAGAGTCAGAACGTTTTAATCCATACACACCATTTATATTTGAGAACGACCATCCGATCCGGAACAATGAACCTCCATTTCAAGTGACAGACTTACAGATTGGCAAAACCGGCTTTGTCCCGATTAGATCGCCGCTGATTAATAGCCATTTTTGCATGACAGGTTAACGCAAAACGCAATTCTCATACACGGTGCGCACGGGTATATTATCTATATCAAATGGAGTATCTGAAATGTTCGCAAGACTCAGTGCTATGACAGTTATAGAGAGACAATCGGCCTTAACAGCAGTGAAGTCTGCCATTGCTAAAGCCGGTGGCTGGATATCTGGGCATAACCTATTTTCAAGCGCCGCTGCGACGGTCACGTTTGAAATACCAGCTGGCCGCATAGAAGAACTTGCAGCCAACCTATGTGCTGAAGGCGTTAATGTTTCAATCGAGACTTCACTCGCTTCTTCGGAAGAAGACGTTAAAGCAATTCTGGGGATCACTTTCATTAGCAGTGAACCCGAACTTCGCCGGGAAGTGCCAGCGTTCGGATAAGGTTCATTTCATGCACTTGAATACCGGCGGCTTTTGACGTTTCTGAGCACAAGCTAGGTAGAGTAAGTTGATTTTTCGTGATATCCTTGAGATAGAAAACCCTCCCAGCATGAAAGCTCTCCTCACCTTGTCAGATTATCATTTATCCCCCTTACCCACTCCTACTCAGGTATGACAGATACCCCTAGCCAACACGTTGCCATTATTGGTGGTGGGCCTGCAGGATTGATGGCGGCGGATGTTCTATGTACCAAAGGGTTCGGCGTCGATCTTTACGACTCCATGCCTTCCCTTGGGCGTAAATTCCTGATGGCGGGTAAGAGCGGCCTTAATCTCACGCATGCGGAAGCGTTCGACACTTTCTCTGAGCGGTTCGCAGAGTCCAAATCGGTTCTGAAACCTATCCTTGATGCTTTCCCCCCTGCGGCGATCCGTGATTGGGCCGCTAACCTGGGCATTGAGACGTTCGTGGGGACGTCAGGCCGTGTGTTTCCGACCGAGATGAAGGCCGCGCCGCTGTTACGGGCCTGGCTGCGGCAATTGCGCGCCAATGGACTGCGTATTCATGCGCGCCATAAATGGATGGGCTGGGCCGATGACGGTAGCTTGATGTTCAACACACCAGACGGCAGCGTGCAGGTTCAACTCGGTATCACTGTATTGGCGTTAGGCGGTGCCAGTTGGCCAAAGTTGGGGTCGGATGGTGCTTGGGTTGAGTGGCTGGAATCAGCGCACGTGGACGTGACGCCGCTTAAGTCCGCTAATTGTGGTTTTGAGTTGGATTGGAGCGATCATCTGCGCCAACATTTCCAGGGCCAACCTCTTAAAGGTATAGCGATGACCTCATGGGGTCAGAAAGCCGCCGGTGAATGCATGATTACGGATTACGGCCTTGAAGGTGGTCCTGTATATGTGTTGTCACGTATTCTAAGGGATGCCTTGGAGCGTGATGGTAGCGTCAAAATAACGATCGACCTCACACCTGATATTGACCAAGCGTCTTTGATTGAACGCCTCTCCAGACCACGGGGCAAAAAATCGATGGCGACGCATTTAAAGCGCACTGTTGGTCTGTCAGGCGTCAAATCGGCTTTGCTCAATGAAGGCGCCGATCGATCCGTATTCAACGACCCTGCCCGGCTTGCAGGACGTATTAAGGCCATTCCCTTAACCCTTCTCCGCACCCGACCCATTGCGGAGGCCATATCAACGGCCGGAGGCGTTATGTGGCCCGATATGACAGAGTATCTCGAGCTTAAATCTATGGACAATGTCTATGTTGCAGGGGAAATGCTCGACTGGGATGCGCCGACCGGCGGATATCTGTTGAGCGCATGTCTGGCCACAGGTAAGTGGGTTGGTGAAGCCGTTGCGCGCAAACTCACCAATAATCCCTAGCCGCCAACCTGACAGCGTAAAATTAGGAGAATATTCTACCAGTCAGCTTGCTGTAATAATTTAACTATAGATTAGACGTCTTGATGATTGCTCGAATGTCTAATCGTTCGAGATGATCATTTCTTTTTCGAGTGGATCGATCTTAATTATTGGTAAAACCTAACATAGAAAATGCCGCATCTTTCACTGTCGAAGTTTATCCTCCGAAGTTAGGAGAGCTTAATGGTGACTTTAACGACCTGTTTGCACACTGGGTGGACATCAAAGGCGATAAGTTCGCGCCGACATGGCGAGACTTCGATTGGCAAAAAATATCAACCAAGCTGGTGCCGTGGATAGCCATTGTTGACGTTTCCTATGAGCCTCTGGATTTTACCTATCGATTTTGGGGGACTGCCAGGTCAGAAAGTCAGGGCAAAGACTATACAGGCAAGTCAGTGCGGGATTTTCGACCAATATCAATTTCTGAAAAGGCGATGAAAGAATACGGTCAGGTTGCAGAAGAAAAAGTACCATTACACTATATTACGAATGGCCTGACGAATTTTATAAACAAGCCATTTTCATATCATTCTCTTCGATTACCCTTCAGTTATGATGGACGCCAAGTTGATAACATCTTGGGCGTCGGTCTCTACGACACAGAAACAGCAGGCTATGCCGCTGACTTTTACGGAACGCGTAAAAAATAGGGCGATACAAAAAGTACCGCCCCTCCGTAAATTAGCTGCCATGCTTATGCTTGCGTGCACCAACGCCCTGAACGATAAATTCAATATCGACCTCACCGGCTTTTTCAAAGACCAATGTCATCGGTAGTGTCTCACCTTCAACGAAAGGCTTGTTGAGACCCATGAACATGATGTGCAGGCCACCTGGCTGCAGGATTGTCGGTGTACCCGGAGAGACCTCAACAGCCTTGATATGACGCATCTTCATTACACCATCTTCCATAAGATGGTTATGGACTTCTGTACGCTTTGCCAAGTCAGATTTAACCTCAATGAGACGGTCCGTTTCTTGGCCCATATTGGCGATCGTCAGGTATGCAGCACCTGCTTTGGCAGGACCCGCACTGGCGCGCGCCCAGGAATCCTTGATCATGAGGCCATTGCTCTTCACTTCATGGGCAGAAGCTTGACTGATGCCAAGCAAGACAGTGCAAATCAATGCAGTCATAAATATACGCATAATTCTATTCCTTGTATTTTAGATATGAGCGGCAAGCAGAGTGCTCGCGCTCATTGCCCTACTCAGATTTTGAGAGGAAAACGCTTACAGTTGCGGGGGCAGCTACGGTTTCAGCCTCTGATGAGTACGCCTCACCGTATTCCCTTTTCATCCGCCCTTTCGATCGATCAAGCGGAACCACTATTGAACATTACGGCGATGCCCTTACCTTCGCAAGGGTCATTAAAAGAACATTAATAAGTGTATGTAATGTGGCCTGACAGTTGCGAAATCAGCGTTGAAATGGTTGTTATGATAGCATTGCTTGAGTATGAGTACGCATGATTTGAAATGACTGGCTCTAAGGGGTCTATGAGTATGCCAGACGGTGTCGATATCAACGCGGACAACGCACCTTACGTGGTTGCGGCGTTCTACAACTTTACCTCGCTACCAGATTTTGAGGTCTATCAAGAGCCGTTGCAGACCTTGTGCCGGTCTCATGGTGTCTATGGAACCGTGCTGCTCGCCCACGAAGGTATCAATGGCACCCTTGCTGGTTCGCGTGACGGCATTGATGCGGCTCTTGCACATATAAAATTGATCCCGTGCTGCGCTGGACTTGAACATAAAGAATCCTTTGCCGCCAAGAACCCGTTTCACCGGATGAAGGTGCGTTTAAAGAAAGAGATCGTCACCATGGGCGTGCCGGATATCGATCCAAGCCAGATTGTTGGCACATATGTAGATCCGCAAGACTGGAATGATTTGATTTCGGACCCAAACGTCATCGTCATTGATACACGGAACGATTATGAAGTCGGTATCGGGACCTTTGAAGGCGCAATCAATCCTGACACCACTAACTTTCGAGATTTCCCTGACTGGTTCAACAGTCAGACAGAGCTCCGCGCCGAGATCGATAACGGCAAAAAGGTCGCAATGTTTTGTACCGGTGGCATTCGCTGCGAGAAAGCAACAGCCTTCGTAAAACAACAAGGCATTGATGACGTGTTCCACCTTAAGGGCGGCATTCTAAAGTATCTTGAGAACATTCCGCAGGATAAATCCATGTGGGATGGTGAGTGCTTCGTGTTTGATGAACGTGTCTCGGTCAAGCATGACCTTGAACTGGGCAGTTATGATATGTGCCGCGCATGTCGTAACCCGATTGATGATACCGACAAGGCGTCCCCGAAATATACGCCCGGTGTCAGTTGTCCAAAGTGTTATAACGTCAGTAACTACCAGCAAAAAGCGCGTTATGCTGCCCGTCAGAAACAAATGATCTTGGCCAAGGAACGCGGTGAGACACATATCGGTCACGACTACGAAGACCCCAAGAAGTCCGGAAAGGCAGATGGCTGAGCCTACGCTCCCGACCCTGTATTCCTTTCGCCGCTGCCCTTATGCGATGCGGGCTCGCCTTGCGTTAAGTGCGAGCCGTCAGCAATGCTCACTTCGCGAAATTGTCCTTCGAGATAAACCAGCCGAAATGGTTGAGCTTTCTCCGAAGGCAACGGTGCCCGTTCTAAAGTTTTTGGATGATACGGTATTGGAAGAAAGCCTCGATATCATGCTTTGGGCTTTGGGCGAGAACGATCCAGAAAACTGGCTTGACCCTGAGATCGGGACATTAACCGAAATGCTCGAATTGATCGCTGAGAGTGACGGTCCTTTTAAACACAACCTTGATCGATACAAATACGCGATCCGATATGAAGTAGATACAGACCCCGTTCATCACCGGACCGAGGGTGCGGTATTCTTAAATGAACTCAACGATCGTCTCTCGAAGCATACGCATCTATTTTGGGATCGCCCGTGTTTGGCGGACTTTGCTGTATTTCCGTTCGTGCGACAGTTCGCAAATACAGACCGGGCTTGGTTCGATGCAGCGCCCCTGCCCCACTTACAAGAATGGCTTGCAGGTCATCTGGAATCAGAACGCTTCAAAAGCATTATGACAAAATGGCCAGTTTGGGCGATTGGCGACGATGAGCCCGTCTTTCCAATATGATCTAAAGCGATGCTAGATGATCGGCGGCGTTGAAGTACGGTAAATTATCCTGAGATGAGCAGCCTAGGATAGCAACTCGCTCCGCAATCTTGACGGCTTTTTGGTATTTACGTTCGCATTCAGATCGTGTCTGCGATTCAAACACGCCACCACACAATGAAATCCCATAGTTGGCTTGCAGAGTGCGAATATCGCGGCGTGTGTGCATGCCGTCAGCCAAAGCTGAAAGATCGAAATCAATTTGTTTTACGATCTGGAATTTGTTCTCGACCAGGAACGCACGAATATGTGCCTCGGCCGCCAGGGCCGCATCCCAATATTCCGATTCAGATTGCGTTGGCTCCCCTGATACTTCGGCGAACGCCATACAGAACGCCAGGAACGCCTGTTCGTTCGGGGTCGCATTTTTCCAAGCAGACAGGCCTAGTCCATTCCATACAGACAGGTTGAGTTTGCCATAGAATTCGGGCACCCGATCAAAGAACAACTGATGCAGCTTGTTTTCATTAAGTGAGCTATCCAGCTTTTGTTCTTTGTAAATATCGATGGCTGCATAGGCACCGCACACGGGACACGTATCATTCTCGTACGCATCTTTTTTATAGACGTGTGAGCAGTATGTTCCACCTGGGAGATTATTCTTACACAACAAGTACGTCTCGCTTGCGTCTTCGTTATCTTGCTGCTGACCGATCCAGTTGAACCGGTTCTTGAATTGCATGTATGAGCGCGGGTGGCTCCAAAGGCTCCACTGCAGTTTCTCAACCGGACCAAACGTGCTCCAGTTAGAGCTCACATCAATGACAATACATTTATCTTTACCTGGGGCAGATCTAAGCCCTCGACCAACCGTTTGACCCCAAAGAACCTTCGACAGCGTCGGGCGCAAGTGAACGATAATATTACAGTTTGGGTTATCCCAACCTTCGGCCAAAACACCGACCGATACCATGGCTTCGATCTCGCCATCTTCGTGCTGCTTCAATAGCCTCATTCGTTCTTTAATAGGTGTTCCCGCAGTAATGATTTCAGCTTTAATCCCAAACTGTCGTATGGAGTTAAGCGTGACTTCAGCAACGCTGATATCGGTACAGAACCAAGCTGATATTGGCTTCATCGGAATTTTTACGCGCTCTTCATTATACGCCCAAATTGCGTAGTCAATCATCGATGACTTGATGATTTCACTTGCCAGTGTCGCAACAGGAAATTCGCCCGAGCTGATATCGATACTATCCAGATCCAAGTCATGGACAAAATGCGGACGATAGATCGGTTGGACAAGAATGCCCTCGTCGATCAAATCTTCAATGTTCGCGCAATCGATAATAGCATCGAACGCAAGGTTGAGCTGATCGCGTTGATCGCCAGTGCGTCGCTCAGGTGACGCCGTCAGGCCCATGAACTGTGCAGTGGTTTTTCCGTACTCCTGAAACTCGTCAATGATCCGCTTGTAGCCTCGCCCGTTTGGAGACACTCGATGCGCTTCATCCACAATAATCAGATCAGCTTTTAAAATAGCATCAGCCAGAACTTCTTTGGCACGCATGCTCGTCGACAACAGTAGATCGTAGCCCTCAAATGCCGGGCCCGTATCTGAAACAGCAAGTTTTTTGACATTATGACTTACTTTCAATGCCCGTTCGAGTTGCTCCAGCAGAACCAACCGATGGCACAGAACGATGACCTTTTTACCTTTGTAAAATCGATCAACAATCTCGCGCGCGAGCACAGTTTTGCCCGCACCTGTTGGTGCTTTGAGAATAAAACGGCGGTGCTGTTTTATAATCTCTGGATAACTATCGATGATTTTTTCTTGCCAGCCTCGAAGATGCATTTCTCTATTTTCGTCACTTTATTTAGGGGAGAATCGGCGGAGTATAGCAGGCACCAATTACAAGTCGAGACACGGGTTGTAATCATTCGTTTCATAATGTTTCTTTGCATCAGAAACATACGTGGTGATTCCTAAAAAAATTGTTTAAAATCCTTATGTTATGTAGATTATGGAGCATTCTGAATCTCTCGGAATTCGACCTCATTTTGAGATTAAATTGAGCCTTTTATGAACGAATTGTTACGCCGCCTGAGATTCAGACCTGTAATTACGGGCGAACTTCTGTTCGGCTCGTTGCTGGTCAACATCATGGCCATGGCCTCTCCTTTGTTCGTGATGCAGGTGTTAAACCGGTATGTCGGTCAAGGCGTAGACGCGACATTGTACACTTTAACCAGTGGCGCCTTGATTGCGATTATCTTTGAGTTTGTGCTCAGACAATCTCGCACATCCCTAGCCCGAGGTATCAGCGTCGGCCCTGATAAAGAGACCGCGCTTAAAGGTTTTGAGACTCTGGTCAAAGCAAAAGTCCCTGCCCTTGAACAAACACCAGCAGAGACACGGAAAGAGATACTGAATGGTACTGCCGCCATAGAGTCTGCCTATAACGCAAACAATATTACGACGATCCTGGATGCACCCTTCACAGTTTTGTTTATCTGCGTCCTTTATATCATTGAACCGTTATTGGCTTACGTCGTGCTTTGTTTTGTGATTGGTGTGTTTCTTGTTGGCCTCATTGGTCATCGAAAAATGCAAGGAATGGCGCAGAGCATTCAGCAAGCTTCAGCGGACGGAAGCGCGTTGATGGGTACGGCAACACGTGAAGCCGACATGATCCGCAGTTTTAATGCAGGATCATACCTTCAGGACGCTTGGTACAAGCACATCACGTCTGCCCAGAAAATGCGCCGTGATATGAGTGGTGTTCAAGGGATGGTGCAGACAGTCACTCAAAGTGCCATGGCATTGATGAGTGTCGCTGTCGTCGCTGTTGGTGCCACGCTTGTTGTGATGGGACAAATGGACGTTGGCGCGATGATTGGTGGTAACATCCTAGTGTTCTGAATCACCTAAATTACAGGGTATAGGTTTTTGAGTTTGATGCGGGCCTGATGATTTGTAAATTGCCAACTTGC
>WASW01056114.1_pt1 | contig 10578 bp, 14 predicted proteins | sample 5698521 | NCBI WGS metagenome assembly WASW01 (sample SAMN11175560, study PRJNA528189) | sponge metagenome | isolation source: marine sponge | host: Leucetta | place: Antarctica: Western Antarctic Peninsula, King George Island | collected 2013-01
CCCTCAAAGAACGTACAAATGTCTGTTCTTTATCGTTAGGTTTTCTGAACGTTCAGAAATATCCTGCATTTGTGTCAACCATTTCTCGATCCCCCCTGCCCCCCTCTAGCTACAAGTAGCTTAGATATAATCTTGCTTTGTTTCTTGCATTTTTGTTTTTTGAAGGGAGGGGTAGGGGGTGGTTTCTCTATAAAGGGAAAGTAATATATATATATAAGTTTGGTATTATTAGCTGTTTTATAGGAAACGCCCCCCGGAATATTACGCAAAATGTGGAGAAGCCCCTGTTTGTCGTGTTTCAGCTTGGGGGGGGCCCCTTCGAAAGTTGGTGAAATGTGACTAAAAAACCGCCCCGGACAAAACGACGAATCTAACAACCAAGGTTTTTTTGTCGCATCTTTGAGTGTGTTGGGTATTTTTTTTTGGTGAGTGAAGCGAACCAGTCTGCGAGCGGCTGAATGTTGCCTGGGACTAAGTCCGGTCGATGTGAGCTTGCGAACAGAAACGAAAACCAGGAAACGGCCGAAGCGAAGCAAGACATAGCCGTGACCGGCGGCGAACCGGGGCGGCCGGTGAGCGTAGCGAATCAAAGAGGCGAGCGCCCCGGCCCGCGGCGGGCGGTGGCCGCGGGGCACGCCAAGGGTGGGCATCGAGCCCCGAATTCTGAGACAGATGCGAGCCAAACCAATCTACGAGACAGGCTTGCATAAGAGCGAGCTACCCTACGGGTGCGGAAAACAGACGTGAGGTACGAACATCCGCCTTTTGGCGCGTGTCATGAACTCTGAAAGCGAAGTAATAAGCATGGCGCGTACCTTGATTGGCATAGCATGATAGGCATGATAGGCATATGGGTATATGCATGATAGGCATGATAGGCATGATAGGCATGATAGGCATGATAGGCATGATAGGCATGATCTGCATGATGGGTATAGGTATATGGGTATAGGCATGATAGGCATGATAGGCATGATAGGCATGATAGGCATGATCTGCATGATGGGTATAGGTATATGGGTACCCTACCCCTTCTTCTATGTGTTCAGTATTATACATTGAGTTATTAGTACATGATTACCGGTTGTCCGAAAAAAAAAACTTGCCTTTCGCAACAATATCTCTAGGCTAAATTTTATTTAATTTGAAAGGTACATATGGATACTGGATTGCTTTCAATTCTAATAACGATTGCTCAAACGATATTAGGTTTGCCGGAGATCGTAGCTTTGGTTCCGGCTGGAATCTCGTTGTTTGTTGGGAAAAAGATTGTTCATGATAAGAGATTGGTTAGTCGAATAAAAGAGAGTGAGGGTTATTCATCGAAGGCTTATCGCTGTTCTGAAGGTAAATTAACGATCGGGTATGGTCGCAACCTCGAAGGGAAAGGAATCTCTAATAAAGAAGCCAATCGTTTGTTGTCTAATGATCTGCAAGAGATAAAAACGTCTTTGGTAAGGATTGGTTGGTATAAAAAGCTAAATGTGGCAAGAAAGGATGTGATTATTGAAATGACCTATCAATTGGGTTTATCAGGTGTGTCTAAGTTTCGGATGATGATTGAGTCGATAATTGCTGGTAATTTTACGCTAGCGGCCGAAGAAATGCTTGACAGTAAATGGGCAAGACAAACGCCGTTGCGGGCAAAAAGGCTTTCCTTGCAAATGAAGCGAGGTTTGTATATCAAATAAGGGGGTGGGATGAAATATAAAAAGTATTATTGCTATAGTTGTGAACGTTCTTTTTATTTGAAAGGTTTTAAACAGCATAAGTTATGGCATCAATTGATGGGGTATGATTGTATGTATCGTGATTTACGTGGTCGCTATTTTACAACATTTTATGCGAGTTAAATAATGTTTGGAAAACGAAAAGATGATTCTGTGGTTCTAGTGCCAACTTTGGCAAGTTTAGAGGCCGATTTACTTATTTTGAAAAAAGCTTTGGCTCCGGAGGCTCCGGAGGTTCCGGTTCCAGTGGCTCCGGTCCCAGTGGTTCCGGAGGCTCCGGTTCCGGTTTCAATGGAGCAGATGCAAAAAGATGCGTATGTTATGCAAAACATTTTAAAAGCTCATAACATTAATTTTGATCTGGAAGCATTTGATCAGTCTAAGCTGACTGTTAAAGATGGTATTGTAGTTGGTGATGTTGGATATAAACCGTTGGTTGATCCGGTTTCGTTGCCAATTTTTGCTCCTCCTCAATTAGCTATGACAATGGAGCAAGTAGCACAAATGACACCTGAGCAAATTAATGATAACTGGGAAATGGTTTCCAGTGCTTTAGAGTCTCAGAATAATTAATGAGGTTATGATGGCAATAACAAAAGCGATTCCGGCGTTATGGTCGGCGGCGATCTTGGATGGTTTTCAAAGAGTTAATACTTGGCAGAATTTGATCATGGATTTATCGAATGAATTACCGGAAGGCAATACATTAAAAATGGTGACAGTGTCAAGTGGAGTCACGGTTGGAGATTATAGCGGTGCTAATATAAATGCGCCTGAGGAGATGACTGATGTAGCTCTTGATCTTCTGATTGATCAAAAGAAATATTTCAATATTAGAGTTGATGATGTTGATAAGGCTCAAGCGAAACCTGACATGTTACGATTTTTTAGTTTGCAAGCAAGTCGGGCAATCTCGAAGACGTTTGATATGTGGGCGTATTCTGTTTTTACTGCGTCCTTTGGATCAGCATCAAAGATGGCAATTACTGTTCCGATAGCGGACCCAGTGACTGACGCTATGGCAAAGGCGTTGGTGGTTGATTTGAATAGTATTATCACAAAAATGCAAAAAGCAAATTGGCCGATGGAAGCGGTGTTTATGGTTTTAAATGCACAATCTGCGGAAGTTTTGCGGCATTTCTTTATTATGAATGGAGTTGGTTCTGGCGTTGGAGCAGATGCGGTTGTTTTGTCCGGTATAATTGGTCGGTTCTTTGGAATGTCGGTTGTTGTAGATGTGAATATCCCTGATGGCAGTGGGACGGGTAGTAATCATATTGTTTTTGGGACTAGCGATTGCATGTCGTATGTGCGGCAAATTGCACAAGTTGAATTTTATAGGCCCGAACTTTTGTTTTCGGATGCGATAAAAGGTTTGTATGTTTATGGTGGGGTATTAACGCATCCAACTCATCGATTTGCATTACAGCAAGCATGATCAAGAGTCAGGAGTAATGATGGCGTATGTTTTGGATAGTTTCTCATTAAGTCATTTGTTGGATTCTTTGGAGTGGCAGGGAGCTTTGCCAGGATTGAGAACCTCGGCGCTTCAACGTGCCAGTGATCGGTTAGAAGTTGTTCCGCTGTTGGTAGATCTTGAATTGACTATCAAATTTAGACCTCGTTTTATCGATGGTTTTTTAAATTCGGGTGATGTTGCGAAACCGTCAGTGATTCCGATTCCGTTTCCGTTGGCGTTGGTTGTGTTGAGGTTGTCAAATTGGTATTTGAATAACCCCTATTTTACTTATGAGAATGTGGATGCTGGGACTTCTAGTAGTAAAGCAATATCTCGTCTTCTTTCTGATATGCCCCGGGAAGTTCAAGCGATGTTATTGCCGTTGGTTTCTAAAACTGGAACTTTAAACTATATATAGCGTATGACAAATTTCACTTCGTCTCCACTCAAAATTTCTTTGCAAACAGATGCACGGTTGGAGAAGTTCGTTTTAAGTTCTAAAAGTTATATTGCAGTTACCAATTGGATGGCTGAATGGTCGCAAGAATATTATATTACGAAAGGTGGAGATACAAAAGGTGTGCCCAATCCGACTTTGACTAGATCAGGAGCGGTAGCTAACCGGTTACAACCACAAATTGGTATTTTTAATGCGCAAGGTCTTTTTGTTTCAAGTGTTGTTTATGTGCAGGGGGGTGATTTATACACTTATTATCCTGGGAGTTATCGACAGAATGGTCATGTCGCACCGCCGTTTAGAACGAATGCAAGTGATATCCAATCGTCTCGAATAAAACCGTTGTCGATGGTGTTTAATAAAAAATGGAGTTTTTTATTGATTTTGTATGAGAAAGATAGACAAGATGGCGGAACAAGTTTTTATCTTTCTAAAATTTTGGTGGATGTCAATGGTAAAATGAAATTGGTTAAAACTAAAGAATTGAATTATCCTTCGGGGATCCATGAAAATCCTAATCGTCGTTTTGATAAAATTATTTCTGATGGTGATGTGAGCTTTCTTGTAGCGTATAAAGTTACCGGTTATGTTAGTTTGTATCCCATAGGAAATACGAGTTTAGTAGTTAGTCCAATTGCGTTGAATGTTAATATGGGTTTTCAAGCGGGGCGTTTGATGAACATTTCAATGAATGGTTTGAATTTTGAAGGTTGTTTTTCGGGCGGTGTTTGTTTTAATTATACGATTCAAGCAAATTATCAATCATGGGATCCTGATCCGCCAGTGCCGAATTATAAGGATCTTGGTTCGGTTATGCCGGGTGCTTATAGAAAGCCGTGGCCTCGATTAAAAAATAATGGTGCTCAAAAATATATTAGTAATGGTGAGGTTTTTTGGTTTGTTTTAGATAAAAGCGATTTGACAATTGGTTATTGGCTTGATTCGTCATTTAAAATACTTCGAACTTTTTCTTGTACGCCCGAGGAAAACTTTAACCAAATTACGAATGATAGTTCGCCGCATAGGCAAACACATATGGAAGCGTTTGCAGTAGTTGATTTTACAGCAGATTCTGATGTTTTGCAAAATCAGTCATTTATTGGAGATGGTAATACGAAACAGTTTGGTAGTATATTTATCCCGCTAATTGAAGCATTTTTTGTTTCGTTGCAAGGACAGATTGTTCCCAGCAGTGATTATACTTCGGATGATTATTATGTGACGTTTATAGATGCTCCGGATGATGAAGTAGTAATCAAGATTTTTTTAGCAAGTGAAGTTATAAGAGAACTTATAACTGACGTTTCTTGTGTTGTGCAAAAAATCTCTCAGAAACGAATAGCCAAGCAAATTGTGTTGGACAGTAAAAATTCTATTTTACAAATTATTCCGGCTGAAAATTTATTAGAAGTATCGACTTCTCAGAGTAATTTTAATGAACAAATTTTGGCCAATGGTGATCTTGTGAGCTTTGTTTATAATAATACAAAGTATAAATTGATATCGTATTCATCGAAAGCTGACAAAATATTGTTAACCTTTTCATTTAATTAAGAGAAAATGCTTTCTGAGAAACAGAGGCAAAATATGGCGTTTGGGTCAAGTGACGGTTTTGCTTCTTTGTCGGTAGGGACGATCCGATCGGGTAAAACTTACTCGTGTGTTTTGTCGTTCGGTTTGTATACTCAACGTTTAGCTAAGAGTTATAATCATCTGATTTGTGGACGTAAATTGAGGGTGATGGAACAAGAGCTTTTACCGATTATGTATGATGTCGCTAAGCTTTTGAAGCTCAAGTGTCATTACGCTAAGATGGGCGGTAAATTAACAATGGGAAACCAAACTTATATTTTGGCGGCGGGTAATGATGATAGATCGCCGGCCTTGGTGATGGGGTTAACAGCACATTCCGGCTTAATAGATGAAGCTACAGAAGTACCAGAACCGTTCTTTAATGCTGTTATATCGAGATTCACTTTTTCAGATAGTAAGGTTTGGATTACATGTAACCCGTCGTATCCATTGCATTTTCTAAAAAAGAAGTGGGTTGACGAAAACAAAATTGATTTGCTTCAATCGTTTACGTTTAATGATAATCCCGTTTTGAATGAAGCTACAAAAGAGCGGTATAGGTCAATGTTTACGGGGATCTTTGCCCGGCGTATGGTTGATGGGCTTTGGTCAGTGGGAGATGGTTTGATCTATCCTGATATTTTAGTCGAGGATACTGCTGAGTCGGTGTTACGTCATGATTTAGCAATTGATTATGGAACTGCGTCAACAACGGCAATTCTAGTTATTGCAACACGAAAGAACAATACGTATTCGATAATTGATGAAATGCAAATCTTGGGCGGGTCTGATGTTGAGAATAAAACAGATTCGGAAATTTGTGCGATGATGCAGGAATTGGTAAGCAAGTATAATATTCAATCTGTTACATTGGATCCTTCGGCCGCTTCGTTTAGAGCGGCGCTTTTTCAAGTGAAGGGTCGTCGCTTCAATATTAGAAAAGCGAATAATGATGTGTTGCCGGGGATTCGATTTACTATGAATGCATTGGCTAATCGAAAATTGACTGTATCGGGTCGGTGTGTGCATTTATTAGATGAATTGAAAAGTTACTCCTGGGACGATAAAAAAGAAGATCGACCGGTTAAGGCGAACGATCATTTTTGTGATGCGATGCGGTATGGTGTGATGGCGTATGTGTTGAAAGAATATGTAGAAAACATAAAACTTCCGGAGGGTATGTAATGTTGCAAAGTGTTGCTGATATTGGTGCTAATAAAACATTGATTCCTGTGAGTGAAAGTGCTCGTATTTTGAAGGTTGTTCAAGATCGAAAATTGTTTAATGGGGATTTTTCAGGGTTGTCATTGGGTGTTATTGATACTGTGACGAAAGCCCCCGCGATGAATTGGTTTCGACGTATTGCAACCTTCTTTCCTGAGTTTCTGTTGTCAAATAATGTGAGTATTGAGATTGCAAACAATGAGCGAATGCAAATGTTATTTGAAGACCAAGCATCTCGGTTTTTTCGGATATTGCAACGGGCCAACATTGATATGTTACGTTATGGTGTTGGTGTGATAGCAACTCATCCTTTAGATCCGCTTTCGTTCATTCAATATGAACGTGACCAGCACTATGAGGTTGTGGGGGTAGATGGTATTGTTCATACTGATGTAATTGCAATTCATGATCCGACGTATAAGGCTTATAATTTGTTGATTTATCCAGTGGCTGGTGGGGCAAGATGGGAACGATTTACAAGTAATGTCGGGCTTACGATGGGCAATCATTTAGGATCAATTGAAATTCCGGATCGGGTGGGGCGGCAAGTTGTGTCATTAGAACATAATAGTGATTTGAGGAGTATTTTTGATGATGTCAAAGAACCGCTTTTACAAGCGAATCGTGTTGCAATTTCTGTCGCTAAGACATTGAAACGTAATCTCAGTCCTCACTTGTATGGTTCTGATAGTATGTTGATTCGTGATGAAGCTGGGCAAGTTGAGATTAAAACGGATGGGATGTTTTTGCCGCTTCAACAAGGTGATATGCCGCCTGGTTATCTGCAATGGGATTCTCATATAGAAGCGGCCCGCTGGGATTATGATAAAAATATTGAAACAGCGTTGGTGCTAGCCGGTTTATCGATTGCTATTTTTGATGCAAATATTAGAATTGGTGTTCTTTCGGGTGTTGCAATGCGTAGGATCATAGCGCCGTTCTTAGCTCGGCTGGGACATTATGCGCGGATTAATGAAACAGCGATTGTAAGTGTTTTACGTATTTGGAATAATAATAGAGCTAAACAAAATTTAGAGATTTTTCAATTTGAGGATAAAGATATTTCTGTGAATTGGAATTATGAAGAGGCCTTGGGGATTGTTGAGGAATTAGAAGGAAAGCAGGAAGAGGAACAGGAATTGGATAATGGTTATGGAAAATAAACAGGGGGCTTTTAAATTATTTGGAGATATAGAATCAAAGAGTCTTTCGAAAGAAGAAGCAATAAAAATGCTATCGAATATTGCTGTTGATGAATATATTGAGATCAAAGATCGCTTGACTGCGTTGCGGTTGATTTTGATTACGACTGAAGGATCGGCAGAAGATTTGGCTTCTGTAGAAGCAAACGAAATATACAATGCGTTAATTAAGAAAGTTATTTGAGATGACAGATAAAGTTAACTATATGTATTCCGAAGATGAGGAAAAACATATTCGATCTATGTTAGATGATTTATCGTTTATACCGCAAACTTTTGGTAATGTTAAAGTCCCTCATTTTGAGTGGAGAAAGCGGGTTTTTTCAAAAGAAGAGATTGAAAAAAGTTTGCCCACGCCAGTTTCGATAATTCCTGGTAATTTTTTGCTTGCTGTTGTTGATATTGATAATGATGTTGAAGAAGTTGCGAAAAATTTGCGTTTGTTGTATCCCCCGGATTCAGAATTGATCAGTCGAAAAGGGTTGCATTTTTACTATAAAATTTCAAAAGAATTCGCAACAAAACATTCAAATAATTATAAGCTTACTGTTGGGGATTGGCGTTGTAAAAACGGGGTTTTAGTAATTTGGCATCCTACGGCTCAATTTGTTTCTTTAATGTCGTGCTTAAAAGATGTTCCCGTAAAAGATAGAATGCTCGATAAATTATTGTCTGTTTATCGAAAGAAGAGTGGCAATCATCAAAAGACAAAAGGGCCTCTCGCGGTTGTGTCAAGTGTAGTGGAAGAAAATAGGGATGTTATTGTACGGGGCCAAGGGACGGCTCATAGTGAGTTGCTCCGGCGGCTAACCTCGGCTTGTTTCCAAGCCGACGAAGAAGATATTAAAAAACAAATTAGTATTGCACGGGCGGCAAATATTCCGCAAACAGAAATCGATAAAGCGATTGAGTGGGCCAAGGAGAATATAGAATCTAAAGTATTAAAAGGGTTAAAAAATTCTTATATGCTAGAAGAAGCGTTTAAGGTTATTGGCCTAGAGTGTATTTTTTGTCCTCGTTTGCAAATTCCATTTTTTAAAGCGGTTGATTCAGACGATTGGGAACGGTTTACTAACAATAATTGCTCTTTGATTCGCGAAAAAATACAAACTGAGTGTTTTACGTTGATTAAAAGAAAAGATAAATTTCAAACGGTACCTCTTTGGTTCAATAACACCGAATGGGAGCAGTGTTTTTCTGCTTTTCAAGAGCGAAAACCGTATGACCGTCTGCTTAATTGGTTAGAACAGCTTCCGCCAGTTCCAGCGCCGTTGATCACACCAGAAAATTGGCTCTCTGAGTTGTTTGGATGTGGAGATGATGCGTACTGTCGATATGCCCAGTCCGCAATACTGTATGGCATCGTCTTGAGAGCACGCTTCCCTGGGGCAATGATAAAAACTCATACGGTTTTAGTCGGAGCCACTGGAATCGGAAAATCTCCGCTCGTCAATTTTCTATTACCTCCTTCACTAAAAGATTTTGCACTCGAAGGTATGGACATGTCAAAAGTTGACCTGCAAGAATTTTCGTATTTGTTAAAAGGCAAGGCAATCATTGAACTTTCAGAAATGCGGGGTGCTTCGAAAGTTGAAGCGGCGGCTATAAAAACTTTGCTTAATTTGAGGACGTTGGAAGTCCGTCCCAAGTACGGTAAATTAACCGAAATCATTTCAATGAGTAATGTCTTTGTTGGTACTGCAAATAATATTACTTTCCTTCCCAGCGAAGAAATTGCTTCTCTTCGCTTTATGCCGCTTAAGTGTGAGTTTGGAAATAATGTAGAAAAGTTTCTTGCTGAACATAGAGAAAGCCTGTTTTCTCAGGCTTGCGATATTGTGACAGATGAACATATATTGTCGATGATTCCAAAGGAAATTAGAGATCAGCATGCGAATATAAATAAGAACTATCAAGCCCATGATCCCGTGTTACTTCAATATTATGATTCTTTGGTAGATAGTGTTTTAGATAAAAAGCGGCGTGGTGATTTGGATTGGCGTGGCGGTTATAATCATGCGAATATATCGATGATGTCCTGGGGCGTTCAAGATGCACCAAAATATCTTTTGACGTTTCACAATTTGCTTTTAGAATCGGGTTGGACGTCTCAGCAACCGAATAAAAAGAAATCTAAAGTCTGGTATGCACCGGAAGATTTAATTGATGATCTGCTTGTTTAAGTGCCTTGACCTTGGCCAAGGCATTATGTTAATCCCTTTTTGTATCCGTTTCTATTTTCAGTTTTTCGAGATCTTCGAGTAATCCTTTCTTTTTTAATTTATATAATTTGATTTTTAAATCGACCGTTGTTTTTGTCTTTGTTACGTCGTCTTTGTTAAGAATGTATAAGTCGTTTTTGGACGCCCAGGGCATCCAATGTCCAGGGCATCCTCTTTTTACGTAAATTATGTCTTTTATAACTAATGCTAGTCGTGAAACGACCATCTTCTTTAGCTCCCAGTTTGTCATAGTGTCTCCGTTATTTCGATAGCCTCTTGAGTTAACAACGCAATTGTTGTTAAATGTTTGGTTGGATAGTCGAGTTCATAGAGATGCTCGATTTCATCCTCAATTTCTGTAAGTCGATTTTGTTTTAAGAGATTTTTTATGTGTCTTTTTGTTCTGCAATGAGTTTTTAGAGATAATGTATTGATATTATTACAGCATTTTTGTTTTTCATTTTTCGAAGGATACCAACGTTTATCTTTATAATATCCGACGGGTTGACTCAGCCAATTTCGTCGTTTGTGAAACTCAAGGTTAATTAGCCTGTCTAGTTGTGAATTTGTCATTTTGTCTCCTTGGTTAGTGATTGGATTGGATGATTGAAAAGAAACTGATTAAGGATACCATAATCTCCCATTAATATCAACAACTATTTACTAAAAACGCCCCCCCACCCCCCCCCCCAAAAAAAGTACAAATATCTGT
>WASW01051919.1_pt1 | contig 10531 bp, 9 predicted proteins | sample 5698521 | NCBI WGS metagenome assembly WASW01 (sample SAMN11175560, study PRJNA528189) | sponge metagenome | isolation source: marine sponge | host: Leucetta | place: Antarctica: Western Antarctic Peninsula, King George Island | collected 2013-01
TCCAAATCCACGATAGGAGACTCCTTGAATCACAGTATTGGCGAGGATGGCAAACTTAATCTTCTAAATTGAAGGGTGATAAGCCTAATCAGTGATAAGTTTGCTTGACACGACCCTTGATTTACCTGCCTTCGGTGAGCATCTTTTTCTGCAATCTGTGGAAAAACGAAGGTAAACAGTGCATTTGGGTCAATATAGCGTCGCTGTTAGACTGTAACGCATTGCAGATTACACCGATCGCAAATAGTCAGTTTGAGGCAGGAATGAACCGAAAAGAACGCAGACAGCAGGAAAAAATGCTGAAAAAAACAGGAACCAAGGAAATTCTATCCGAACTGCTGATTGAAGCGTTGGAGCTGTATCAAACAGGACACCTAAAACAAGCATTGAAAAAATGTCAATCCGTCCTTGCCGCACGTCCTGATGAGCCAGACGCCCTTAGTTTGAGTGGATCGATCTATATGGATTTGGGTAAAATTCGACAAAGTGTTACGTGTTTTCGATCTGCTGTTAAGCAAATTCCTGACCGTGCACAGGCCCATTATTACCTGGGAACAGCACTAGCAGCAAACGGTGAATGGTCTGAAGCTATAGAATGCCAGCGACGGGCGCTGGAAATAAGACCGGACTATTCGGAAGCCCTGTTTAATCTTGGTAACGCCTACGCTCAAACCGGCGATATAAAGGCCGCCGTGCAGAGTTACAAAAAGACCCAAGAAGTATACCCTGACTATCCTGGCGCGGCGACAAACCTGGCAAGTTCTCTACTTAAACTAAACCATCCGGCTGAGGCACTTACGGCCTGTGATGATGCTCTTAATTCTCATCCTGGGGACCGGGATGCTTTGGCCTTCAAAGCTATTGCAGCGACTGAGGCCGGCGACTCTGACCTTGCTGAGACGATCTTGAATATGGATCAGATCATTAAGAGAGTTGATTTTAATGCGCCAGAAGGGTTCGCAGATCTGGATACTTTTAATACTGCGCTGGCCAAACACGTTTTGTCTCATTCAACGTTAACCAGAGAACCGCGCAACATGGCAACGCGTCATGGGCAACAAACCGAGAATTTAGGCCTCGGTTCAAAAGGGCCAATCGCATACCTGGAAGAGATGATCATTGATACCTTCGATGACTATATGAGTACTGTCGCACCAAATGTGGATCATTACTATTTCGAGCAAATCCCAAGCCTCAGTAAAATTGATATTTGGGGCACCGTTCTCGACCGACAAGGACATCAGGACTCTCATATGCACCGAAACGCTTGGATTAGCGGTGTATACTATGTCCAGTTACCAGATGTGATGCATGGGCCTAATGAAGATCGCTCAGGCTGGATTGAATTTGGGCGCCCGCCCGATGAATTCCCGTGTAAAGTCGATCACGTTGTGCGAACGTTTGAACCAGTTGAGGGACGCATGTTTATGTTCCCGTCGTTCGAATATCATCGGACCATTCCGTTTGAGAGTTCCGAGCAGAGAATCAGCATCGCCTTTGATCTTCTGGCGTAGTATTGTTTGGCTCCTTATTAGTTCTACGACCCTCTTTTACAGGTTTCATCTTAATGACACATAAGCGCGACACCATCATTTGCCATGCTGGATTACACCCCCGTGAAAACCACGGGGTGGTTAACCCTCCTGTTTATCACGCCTCAACAATTACGTTCCCAACCATGGAAGAGTTTGAGACGCGGGATAAACCACCTTATAGCGGCCCACAGTATGGCAGATCCGGAACGCCGACAACGTTTGCATTTGAAGAAGCGATCACGGCATTGCATGAAGGTCACAGAACCGTCGCTTATCCGTCTGGTTTTGCAGCCATCACTGGAACCTTGATGACACTCCTGCAAAACGGTGATCACTTATTGATGGTGGATTCAGCTTATTCGCCGTCGCGAAAACGCGTGTGCGACTGGTTATTGGCCCGTACAGGTGTTGAAACAACATATTATGACCCGCTCATTGGCGCGGGCATCAAAGATCTGATCAGGTCCAATACTAAAGTTGTCTTTCTTGAGTCCCCTGGGTCGCTCACCTTTGAAGTGCAGGATGTTCCAGCGATCGCCGCGGCCTGTAAGGCTGCCGGGGTTAAGACCGTTATCGACAATACATGGTCGTCCCCGTTTTTGTTCCAACCCTTAAAACATGGCGTAGATTTTGTTGTTGAAGCCTCTACCAAATATGTGGTCGGCCATTCTGACGCGATGCTGGGGACTTCAACGGTGGCAACCGAAGAGAACTATCAGGATTTAAAAGGCGCTGCCAATTCGATCGGGTATTCTGTCGGACCTGACGATTGTTATCTTGGTGCGCGTGGGTTGAGAACCCTTTCCGTGCGTCTTGAACGCCACCAGAAGAACGCTCTGCTTGTCGCCGAATGGCTACAAGTGCAATCCCAAGTCGAACGGGTGCTCTACCCTGCCCTCCCTGACGATCCGGGCCATAAATTATGGAAACGCGATTACGACGGTGCGTCCGGGCTGTTTGGCGTTGTTCTTAAACCGGCGCATAAACCGGCTGTTGCCGCGCTGATGGACGATCTGGAACTCTTTGGTATGGGCGCCAGCTGGGGTGGTTTCGAAAGCCTAATCCTTCCTGCCTACCCGGAAGGATTGCGCACTGCAACCAACTGGAATGTAGAAGGTCCAATCATACGCTTGCATATTGGACTTGAGGACCCAGATGATCTTATAGCGGATTTAAAAGCCGGATTATCTCGTTTTGATGCCGCCCGCTGATATAATTGGATCAATCGATCCTGACTGCCTTAGGAATTAAGCATGCGAAAATATCTTCATATTGATTTGAATGATCGTTCAATTAGGTCCGAAGAGTTGGAGGGTGAAGCACTAGCTCGTGTCGGGCGACACTTTATTGCTAAAACGTTGCTCGACGGCGGCGCCGCAACCGTTGACCCGATGTCTCCGGAAAATCCGCTTATATTTTCGGCCGGGCCTTTTGCTGGCACCAATTTCTCAAACGCAAACCGATTAAGTGTTGGCTGTAAAAGCCCGCTGACAGGCGGGATCAAGGAAGCCAATACCGGCGGCACCTTCGGGTTTGCCCTCGGACAACTGGAAATCGCCGGGTTTACGCTAAACGGTGCATCGGATGAGTGGGTTGTAATCCGCATTCCCAAAGAAGGCCCAATTACCTTCGAGACCGCGAAACCTTATATGGGTAAAGGCAATATCGAAGCCGCAGCTTTATTACACGAAAAATACGGGGACAAGGTTAGTCTCGCGCTTTGTGGTCCGGTTGGCGAATATGGCGGCCTGATCTCAGGCATTGCCTTTAGTGACGTGGAAAACCGTCCGGTACGTCTTGCTGCGCGCGGCGGTGTTGGTGCCGTCATGGGCAGCAAAAAGGTCAAGGCGATTGTCGCCGACAAACATAAGATGCCGACCTTCCATGAGCGTAATAAACTAATGACCAGTATCAAGGATTATGGCGCCCGCATGGCCGCCGATCCGGCGGCGCAGAACATGGGTAAACAGGGTACTGCGTTGGTCGCTGACCTGACCAATCTTTTGGGCGGCCTGCCAGTCAATAATTTCAGTGGCGGCCAGCTTGTCGATCCGAAAAAAGAACGCCTTAAAATGGGCGGTGACTTTATTCGTGAACAAAACCTCGAACGGGGCGGCGAAACCACCCACGCCTGTATGCCGGGCTGCCTGATCAAGTGCTCCAATGTGTATGCTGATAAAGATGGAAATGAGCTGGTTTCGCCACTGGAGTATGAAACCATATGCCTGCTTGGTACCAACTGCGGAATCTCCGAGCCCGACGAAGTTGCCTACCTTAATGCCATCGTTAATGATTTGGGTGTCGATACCATTGAAACCGGCGCCATGCTGGCTATTTTGATGGATCATGGTGAGGCCGAATATGGTGATGTTTCATTCATGGAAGCCGCACTTGACGATATACGAAAAGGCACCGAGCGCGGAAAAATTCTGGCCCAGGGAACAGCCCGCGTTGGTAAACACTACGGCATTAAACGGGTCCCCGTAGTCAAACAACAGGCAATCAGCGCTTATGATCCAAGGGTTATTGAGGTTACTGGGATTACTATGATGATGACGGCGCAAGGCGCCGACCATACCACCGGCAACCTTCCAGCCTTTGAATGCAAAGGTAAGACGACCGAAGAGTTGGTTGAAGCAAGTATGGGCGTTCAGATGAATAGTGCCGCAGCCGACTCGCTCGGGCTCTGTGTGTTCGGTCGTTACGTTACTGATGTTGCCCACGATTTGATGATTACGGCGCTAAATGACGCGCTCGGCACAGATCTTGACCCAACCTTCATCAAGGACCTAGGGCGCGAAACCCTGAAGCTTGAAATAGACTTCAACGAAGCCGCCGGTTTTGATCAGGAAGATGATGAACTGCCCTCGTTTTTCTATGACGAAGCGTTGGCGCCAACCAACAAAACGGCGCGGCATCATCCGGGGGATATTCGGCGTTATCGACAGGAGTGGTTCGACCGGCAATTGTAGGGTTATTTCATCTACCCCCATAAAACCCGATTGTTTTGCCGATTGGCCTGATTAAGTCGTAAGAAAACTCAGATTTTTGCGGTTTCTTTTCGACATAAACATCCAATTATCCAAAAATGTGTATTTTTGTGCATGAATGTGTAAGTTTTTTGCGCGAATCTCCTTTATCGCACTCAAAACGACACAGCACGCCTACCGCATCATTTTCAACATCGCAAACAAGGCCTCCATGACGGGCACTCGACCATTCCGCCGAACAAAATTTGGCGTGCGGGTTTATTACAAGACAATTGCGGCAATTTTGGGGTGTTGTTATCGCAAGCAGTTGAACAAAATGAAAACTAATCGTCTAAAGCGAGATTGATTGTCGGTGCCTGCGGCCCTTTTAGGTGCGGTCAAAATAACCAGATCCAAAGGTAGTCCCCTCCTCGCCCAGCTGTGGTCATCAAAAGGGAACAGTTGGAATTTGAACTAGGAGTTTCCGCTGTTATCAGTATGTCCGGACGATATACGTTTTTTTATTCGGCTAAGCGCCACTGGCGTAATGCCCAAATAGCGTGCGATGTCATTTTGCGTGAGTCTGTCCATCATGTGCGGTGAGCCCTCAATGAATCGCCGATAGCGCTGTTCGGCACTCAAACACAGCAGTTCAAATTCGCGGCGCTCTTTTTTCATGGAGAGCTGCAGCAACATACGGTTCACCGTATTGGCGATTTCTAAATTATTTTGGCTCTCGGTATACAGGGTTTCAAATGGCAATTTGAGAAGACAGCAAGGCTCCAAACATATCAGGCTAAAAGAGCAGGCTTCTTTCGAGAAGGTTGCCGTTAAACTGCCGATCACGGCGTTTGGTTCGACAAAAGACTTTATGTTCTCCTTACCGTCTTCGGACAGGTAATAGGCTTTGAGAATGCCGGATGTGATCGCGTACATGGACCGATCATTTTCGCCTTGCCGAAACACGTGATCGCCGGATTCCATCGCCATCGGACGACCGTGTTCATCCAAAAATTCTTGAAAATTCATCGCCCGTTTTAACCCAGGTTAATTACACATCGCGTTCGGTTCTATAGATCATAACGAATTGAACCCATCATAAGAAAACATTTTCTAGAAAAGTCTTTTGTCTAATGAACCTGGTAAATCAACACGTTGTAATTACGGGCGGCACCTCTGGAATCGGCCTGGAAATCGTTAAACAGCTCAATAAACTGTGCACAGTCATCGTTATAGCGCGGCAGCAAGATAGATTGGTTGCCTTGTCAAATGAGTTTAACAACGTTGCGATTTATCAGGTTGATCTATCTGATTTTGACGAAACTGCGAACGCCGCCAAAAAAATCCTGGGTGATTTTGACCGTATTGATGTCCTGATTAACAATGCAGCCGTTCAAAACACACCGCAGTTCCTTGATGAAGATTTTCAAGTCGAGACCATCCAGCGCGAAATCAATGTCAACCTAACAAGTATCTGTTGGCTCAGCAGTTTCCTGCTACCCGCACTCCTAAAAGAGACACGCTCAATCATCCTGAATGTTAATTCCGGATTGGGGTTGGTTCCGAAGACATCATCCGCCGTTTACTGCGCGACCAAAGGGGCGGTGAATATATTCTCCCAATCTTTGGGTAATCAACTGGCCAGCACCAACATTCGAGTAATACAGGCCATGATGCCCCTCGTTGAAACGCCGATGACGGCTGGCCGGGGCTCCAAAAAAATGCCGGCATGCCAAGCAGCAAGAGAATTAATTAACGGGATCAAACTTGAGATCCCTGAAAACGATATTGGCAAGGTTAAATTATTAAGGGTCCTGTCCCGGCTATGCCCGGGGATCGCCAGAAACATCATGATGAAAGCATAGAAAAATGAAAAAGTTGATTTTTGGGTTGGGACTTTTTTTAATGTTCGGAGTGGAGGCTATGGCAGAAACAATTGAAATTCAGGTTTCCGAAATTGACGAGAGCCGCGGCGGAAACATTGTAGTGTATGTTTTTGGTGAGGAGGGTTATCCGAAGCAGCACGATAAAGCACTTCACGTACAAATCGTTGAAGCGGACAAATCTGAGCTCAATTTTCGATTTGATGTAAGCGTCGACCATCTGGCGCTCAAGGTGCTCCATGATGAAGACGGGTCTGGTGAGGTCACCAAAAACTGGACGGGTGTTTATCCTGCCGAAGGGCTTGGGTTCTCAAATGATCAAAAACTTGGGACTTTCGGTCCGCCTACGTATGAAGCGTCGAAAGTGGAGAGATCTTCTTTCGCACGCAAGTTTGTTATCAACGTGACATATCCTTGAGGTCTGAGATGAAAGAACTACTAAAGGTCATTTTGATTGTAGCGACTTTTTTTGCACTGACGTTTGTCATTGTTAAGCTTACCGGCGTTTTGACGGTGGCCGACATAAAATCCTGGTTAACCCAGGCTCAGGAGCTATCGCCTCTCTATGTAGGCGTAATTGTCGCGTTACTTTTGTTTCTCGATTTGTTCATCGCTGTGCCAACCCTGACCCTTACCATTCTGTCCGGATTTTTCATAGGGTATGGTTATGGTGTACTCGCATCTTTGACCGGCATGATGCTGGCTGGCGTGTGTGGTTATGGCCTGAGCCGTGTCTGGGGAGGGCAGGTGTTGCGCTTGATCGTTCGTGATGAGGTCAGGCGCCAAGAGATGAAAAAAGCCTTCCATGAACATGGGTTTACCTTGATCCTGCTGTCCCGGGCGACACCAATCATGCCTGAGGTGTCCGCCTGCCTAGCGGGAACGACTGGGTTTCCGTTCAAGAAATTTTTGCTGGCGTGGTCGATGTGTACTGTTCCTTTTGTCCTGATTGCTGCTTATGCGGGATCTGTCAGTTCTCTCGACAATCCAAAACCGGCAATACTTGCGGCTATTGGACTAACCAGTGTTTTTTGGTTCGGCCTTTATCTTTTTCGCCGTTCGCAAAAAAATAAACGCGAACCGTTGCCGCTGACGGATTAAACTCATCCTCGTATATGGGTTCATTGAACGGGTCCAGTGTTCCGTCCTTAACATGATCCACTGACGGAATAACAGACCAGATTGGAGGCGGCAAACGTCGATTAAAAGAGATTATTCTCGTATGAACATGTCTATTCAAAAGGGGCAAATTTTGCGCGCGTTCAAAGAGCACCAACATCATGAGAAACGGCGCGATGATGTTTCGCTTGTCGGTTTCAAACCTAAAGTCTGAGCATAGGGCGTTAAAAGATTATTTAAGATATAGACACCCTTATGATGACCGATTTGGGTCAAAAATTGCCGAAACGAAACCCCGGATAAACTGGCTTCTATCTGCACAACAACAGCCCTAAATCGGTACAGAAAAAACCGTCTACTTCGGGTCCCTAAAATGGACATCCTAAAAAATTAATCCGCCCTCCCGTCTTTTCTAACGCTGCTGTCTGGAAACCACCGCTTAGTTAGATTAAAACCCACACATAACCGGCGGCGGTATTGAGGGAATTATTGGCTATGAGCGACAATAAACATCAAGGCGATATCAACGACTTGCTCTCAGGCAGTCCCCTGCGCAACGACTGGACAGCGGCTGAGGCGCAGCGGCTGTATGACTTGCCGTTTAATGATCTGTTGTTTAAGGCCCAGTCAATCCACCGCCAGCATTTTGACCCTAACCGCGTTCAAATGTCGCAGTTGCTCAGCATCAAGACTGGTGGCTGCGCTGAAAACTGTGGGTACTGCAGCCAGTCAGCGCATTTTGACACTGGACTTGAAGCATCGAAGCTGGCGGAAGTTGAAATGGTTTTGACGGAAGCACGGAAGGCCAAAGCTGGCGGCGCGACGCGCTATTGCATGGGCGCCGCGTGGCGAAACCCGAAAGCCCGCGACATGGATGCCATTTGCCAGATGATCGAAGGTGTAAAAGACCTTGGTATGGAGACGTGCATGACACTTGGCATGTTGTCCGACGAGGATATGCCGAAATTGAAAAATTCTGGTCTCGATTATTACAATCACAACATCGATACGTCCGAGCAGTATTATGACAAAGTCGTTACGACCCGTACCTATGCAGACCGCCTTGAGACACTGGACCGGGTTCGAAATGCAGGGATCAATGTCTGTTCCGGCGGCATTGTTGGCATGGGCGAGCAGGCATCGGACCGGGTTGAGATGTTGGTGACACTGGCGACGTTGCCTGATCATCCTGGCAGTGTGCCGATTAACATGCTGATACCCATAGAAGGCACGCCGCTTGGCAAATCCGAACGCATTGATCCAATAGAATTCGTTCGTACCATTGCATTAGCGCGGATTTTAATGCCGCAGTCTTTTGTTCGTCTGTCTGCCGGGCGGACGGAAATGAGTGACGAAATGCAGGCATTGTGTTTTTTTGCCGGAGCAAATTCATTATTCGTCGGCGACCGTTTATTGACTGCCGATAACCCTGAAGAGGACAAAGACGCCCGCCTTTTCACCAAACTCGGGATCTTACCAACGGAACTGGAGCAGCCCGCTTCAACGGTCCAGCGATGAATTCACCCGGCAGGCATCCAGCATGGCTCACGGCGGGCTATCAGAATATTTGGATGCCATACACTCAAATGCAGACGGCCCCCCTGCCCGAAGCCGTTGTCGCCACAGAAGGTACGCGCATTAAACTGGCAGACGGGCGGGAATTGATCGATGGCTGTGCCTCATGGTGGGCAGCGTGCCATGGGTACAATCATCCGCATATTCGAGAAACCATGGCGCGCCAGCTGGAAACCATGCCGCACGTGATGCTGGCCGGATTGGCGAATGAGCCAGCGTTTACATTGGCGAGCCGCCTGGCGGCTCTGGCACCTGGTGATCTGAACCGGGTATTCTTTTCAGAAAGCGGGTCTGTGTCTGTAGAACTGGCGCTCAAAATCGCGGCACAGTACTGGCATAATCAGGGGCAGAAAAAACGAACCAAATTCATCTGTTTTCGGGACGGTTATCACGGCGATACGTTTGCAACCATGTCATTGTGTGATCCAGACGACGGGTTTCATGCAGCGTTCGCCGGCGTTGTTCCGCATCAAATCATCGCAGACTTACCAACCTCGGATGAAACAATAGAGGCGTTTGAGCACTTATTGAGAGAACAAGCCGAAAATTGCGCCGCTGTGGTTGTTGAGCCGATGGTACAGGGCGTTGGCGGCATGGTCTTTCATGACGCTGAAACCCTGCAAAGGCTGCGGCGGATGTGTGATGCCCATGATTTGCTGCTGATCTTTGACGAAATTTTTGTTGGCCTCGGGCGGCTTGGATCGATGTTCGCGTGCGAGCAGGCTGATGTAGTCCCCGACATCATAACATTGTCAAAAACCCTGACCGGCGGCACCATTCCGCTGGCTGCGACGATTGCAACGGACCGTTTATTTGATGGGTTTCTGTCCGACAAGATCGAACAGTGCCTGATGCATGGCCCAACCTTTACCGGCAATGCACTGGCCTGCAGTGCGGCCAACGCGTCGCTTGACCTGTTTGAGCATGAACCGAGACTTGAGCAAGTGATGCAAATTGAGAAACATCTCGCATCTGCACTGGAACCCTGCAAGGACGTGCCGGGGGTTCAGGCGGTTCGGGTGCGCGGTGACATCGGTGCTGTGCAAATGGACATTCAGGCGTTTGAAGAACTGCAATGGCTGCGCGGCCGGTTCACTGAGCTTGGTTGCTGGATCAGACCGTTTCGCAATATCGTCTATTTGACACCGGCGTATTCCATCAATCAGGAAGACCTGACCCGGCTAACTGACACCATTTGTCAGGTGGTACCGGAATGGGCTGCGCGGTTCGGGCGCTAAGGCCTTGTCATGCTCGAGCGTTATGAAAAATCCCTGAAAGCACTTGAACGCCGAAATCTATTGCGGGGATTATCACCGCGCCGCGGCGCTGATTTTTCATCCAATGATTATCTTGCACTCAGTACATCGGGCACCATTCGCCGGGCCGTTTGTGATGCCGCCGCACGCGGCGTCCCGATAGGATCTGGCGGGTCGCGCTTTTTGCGCGGGAA
>WASW01087926.1_pt1 | contig 10482 bp, 9 predicted proteins | sample 5698521 | NCBI WGS metagenome assembly WASW01 (sample SAMN11175560, study PRJNA528189) | sponge metagenome | isolation source: marine sponge | host: Leucetta | place: Antarctica: Western Antarctic Peninsula, King George Island | collected 2013-01
CGCTGCAGCCATTGCGGCGGCAGAGCCAACCTCGCCCTGGCAACCAACTTCTGCGCCAGAAATAGACGCATTGGTTTTAATGATTCCGCCAATAGCCGCCGCCGTCAGCAGGAAGTCATCAACCGTGTCTTCATTCGCACCAGGGCAGAATTCAAGATAATAACGAATGGTCGCTGGTATAACACCTGCGGCACCATTGGTTGGTGACGTTACAACACGGCCACCCGCAGCGTTCTCTTCGTTCACGGCAATTGCATACAGGCTGATCCAGTCCATCACGGAATGAGCATATTTAACGTTCTTGGTTTCATCGGCTTTTAAGGCCTCAGCAATCTGCTTTGCGCGTCGCTTTACTTTGAGGCCACCGGGCAAAATACCATCCGTGGATATACCTCGGTCCATGCAGTCCTTCATCACAGACCAAAGACGGTCTAGCCCGGCGCGGATGTCCTCATCACCTTTGCACGTTACTTCATTTGCATATTTCATTTCTGAGATGGTTTTGTCTCCGGCCTTTCCCATCGCCAACATCTCAGCGGCATCTTGAAACGGGAATGGCACCACAAGATGCGCATCAACCGCAGATGAAACGCCGCCAGTTAATTCGGCTTTTGTAACGATAAACCCGCCACCAACAGAAAAATAAGTTTCGTTGGCAAGGACGTTCCCGGCGTCATCGTACGCTGCAACGACGAGACCATTCGTATGCTCTGTCAGCGGTGTGCCAAAATCAAAAATGATATCTTTTTCGAAATCGAATGCTAAATCTACTTTTCCATCTAATTTGAGCGTGCCGCTTTGAATAACAGCCTCTACCAGTTGATGGACGTCAGCTGGATCAATTTTATCTGGCTTCTCACCGAGCAACCCCAAAACCAGGGCGCGATCTGTCCCATGCCCTTTGCCCGTAAAAGCGAGAGATCCATAAAGAGTAACAACGATACGGTTTGCACTCGATATGTCAGCAGAATGACCTAGATGGTCAACGAACATGTTCATCGCGACCATTGGCCCCACGGTATGCGAACTCGACGGGCCAATTCCAACCTTGAAAAGATCGAAAACGCTTAGAAACATGATATTATCCAATTATGCCTTAGTTGGTGTGAGACTAAGATGCCCCCTGCCCCGTCGCAAGCCGGGCTTCGACGCACAGTATCACAGCGGCGACGCAATCACCGGAAGAAGGGCTCCAGCCACTAAAGTGATTTCGACACGTGATCCGCAAAATTCAAGTATCTGAGACATTAAGTTTATGCGGTTCATAGACATACCTATAACCCCTCTGATACCGTGCGTGGAGATAGATTAGTGCGCCAGATGACTGGCGCGCGCAAGGAGACGGCAATGATCCAAGTGCCAATTATCAAAGAAACCGCGTTGACCCTAATGGACAAGGCGGCCATCGACATCCCAGATGATTACCTGACCGGACTAAAAAAAGCAGCAGATACAGAAGAAGGTGATCTGTCATCATTCGTCTTGCATGCGATGCTTGAGAATTATCAAGCCGCCAAGGAAGACAGGCGCGCAATGTGTGCGGATACGGGTGTCCCACGCTGGTACGTCAAAATGGGCAACGAGGCACAGATTAGTGGTGGGCCGGTGGCTCTTGAAGAAGCGCTCCGCGGCGCGACGGCGGAAGCAACAACAGGCGTCCCGTTACGTCCCAACCGTGTGCACCCGCTTTGGCGAACGGACCATAATAACAACGTCGGCCTCAATGCGCCTGAGATCGAGTATTCATTTGAGCCCGATGCCGACTGGATCGATATCACCACCGTTCATAAAGGCGGTCTGTTTGGAAGCGACTATCGTATGCTGTTCCCGGGCGACGGGATTGAAGGCATCAAACGCTTCTTCCTGGATTGTCTGGTTGCCTTTGGAAAACGGGGCCTGGCCTGCCAACCTGCCATTATTGGCGTCGGACTTGGCGGCTCTAAAGACATCACTATGGTTTTAGGGAAGCAGGCAGCGTGTCTTCGGACTGTTGGCAATCGCAATCCTGACCCAAAAGTTGCCGAGCTTGAGATGGAATTGAAAGAGCTTGGTAATTCAATTGGCATGGGCGCGATGGGCTTTGTTGGTAAATCCATGGTTATCGATTGCCATATTGAATGTGGCTTCACGCATACAGGCGGTATGCCGATGAGTGTGCATGCGTTCTGCTTATCATCACGGCGCGCTGTTGCACGTATTCATCGTGACGGACGTGTCGAATACCGCACAGATCCAAATTGGTTCACACCTTATATGAGACGGGAGACGATCGGATGGGAACCGACCACGGAAAGCTTAAAACAGTCAGTCTGACAGTTCCGGTTACAACTGAAGACCTGAAAGATATTGAAATTGGCACCATTGTCTACTTGAACGGTGTCGTCTACACGGCGCGTGAAGGTATCTATAAGAAAGTCCTCGAAGGTGGTGAGCAACTACCTGCGCACTTGGCTGATATCTCTAACGCGAACTTCCATTGTTCACCTGCCGCCAGACAGAATGCAGACGGCACGTTCCATATTGGTGCGATGACTGGCACCGCATCATTCAGATTCTCACAATGGTTGGAAAAATGGTTCAAAGTATCCGGTGCCAAGATCATTATCGGCAAAGGTGGGATGACGTCTGAAGATTACAAAAAATACTTCGTGCCCAATGGCGCGATTTATCTGACCACCGTCGGGTACGGCACAGGCGCATTACTTGGACGTGGTATCAAAAGCATCAAAGATGTGCATTGGTATGATGAGCTTGGTATCGCCCAAGCCATGTGGATGGTAAATGTTGAGAACTTCGGTCCTTTCATCGCCGACAGTGATCTCGCTGGAAATTCCTTGTTTGAACGCGAGAACGAAAAAGTCAAAGCCGGGATAGAAAAGCTATATGAAGGCACGCGTGCACCAGCCCTTCATCGCTATGGCGAGACCGATGATCGGAGCGACGAGGTTATTTAGAAAAAATCCGAAGGAAATGGACCCATTTTCGAACCTGGCTTTGCAGTAACATCAATAAGTTAGAAAAATTTCGGTGATCCAGATATCGCCGGAAGCGCTCTAATAGTCGCGACCTGGGCGTGCCTTATACTTCGGCAAAGATAATCCTTTAGAGATACCTGCTGCCCGCAACAGAAACCCAGCACCGATACCTGCAAATATCGATATCTCAAATGGTATACCCATTGTGGAGAGGCCAAGGTGCACAGCGCCTGCGAGCGCTGCCGCGGTGGCATAAACCTCTTTACCAAGGATCAATGGCGTCTCGTTACAAATTACGTCTCGGATGAGCCCGCCGAACGACGCCGTCATCATCCCCATCACGATGGCAACCAAAGGTCCTGCACCGCTTTGTCGCGCCAATTCAGCACCCATCACGCCATAAAGGGCGATCCCAATGGCATCCACCCATATCAGCACCACATAGCGCCGTTGAATGATGTGGGCGCTAAAAAATATGACCGTAGCAATGCCTAAGCAGACCCAAACAGGAAGCGGATCGGAGATCCAGAATACAGGGCGATCCAGTAAGAGATCACGTAATGTACCACCACCAACACCTGTCAGGCTCGCCATCAAACCAAACCCGATGAGGTCCATCTCTTTGCGACTGGCCACGAGGGCACCTGATGCTGCGAATACAATGACACCCAATAAATCCATGATAAAAATAAACGTCTGCACGGAAGCCCTCGTTTCAAAGTCGGTGTTCAGTCTGGCGCAACCTAAACTGGACTATAGGGCGATGCAAAGCCTGAGCGCATCATAAATTGCTGCATGAATATTCCGACCAGCAACGGCATCACCTATTCGAAACAATTGGAATGTCCCATCACTGTTTGGCTTCAATGCTTGGCTTTGTACGTTGGTCAGGGCATCGATGTCTACAGCACCAAAGTTAGAGCTTAGTGGTTTTAGCTCATAATACAGGTCATCCAACGGCAAGGTGCCGTGCTCAATGACAATCTGGTCAACGTCACGGCGCTCGATCTTCTCGGAATAATCTGAGCCGATGAGACCGACGAGCGTATTTCCGTCCTTTTCAATACCAACAAGGCGTTTATTGATCGTGATACACACGTCATGGGCATCAAAACATTCCGCATACTTCACGTGATTGAGCCCGCCAATATCCACAGCAAAGAATCGCTCCGGGGTCACGATTTCCAAATCGCTGCCGTACAATGCAATGGCTTCGCTGGCGGCCAATCCAGGGTGCGCCGCATTGTCATCAAATAGCAGAACCCGTTCAGCGGGCTTGATATTGTCAGACAAAATATCCCACGTAGACGTCGCATACTCAGCCCCTGGAACGATCTCCGTGTTCGGCAGACCACCCGTGGCAATGATCACGACTTCTGGGTTCAGTGCCATCACGTCTGACATTTCGGCGTATGTGTTGAATTGAAAGGAAACACCTGCTTTCTCACATTGCCCCATCCGCCAGTCGACAATACCAATGAGCTCAGCACGCCGCTTCACACGCGCTGCCAGGCAAATCTGGCCACCTGCTTTATCAGCGGCTTCAAGAACGGTGACCGAATGTCCACGTTCACCCAGTACGCGTGCAGCCTCAAGCCCGGCCGGGCCTGCCCCCACAACGACGCAATTCTTCTTGGCTCCATTCGACGCCGGAACAATATGAGAGATCGTCGCTTCACGTCCCGTCGCCGGATTGTGAATGCATAGGGCCTCGTTGCCTTCGTATATGCGATCCAAGCAATACGTCGCACCAACACATGGACGAATATCATCTTCCAACCCGGCAACGACTTTATTGGCGATATGAGGGTCAGCAATATGCGCCCGCGTCATCCCGACCATATCAAGCTTACCCTCAGCCACCGCATGACGTGCCGTCGCAATGTCACTTATCCTGGCCGCGTGGAATATTGGGAATTTCGTTGCAGACCGAACCTCGCCACAAAAATCGAGATGCGGCGCAGATGCCATACCACCGACTGGAATAACTTTAGACAACGCAGCATCACTGTCGATATGACCTCTAATCAGGTTCAGGAAGTCGATATGACCCGTGGTAATTAGACATTCCGCGATCTCAATGCCCTCTTGTTTGCTTAAACCCGCCTGCCAATCTTCATCTGCGACCATGCGCATCCCGACAATGAAATCAGGACCAACACGCTCTCGGATTGCGTCCAGCACACGGAGACTAAACCGCAATCTGTTATCTAAGGAGCCACCCCACTCGTCATCACGGTGATTGGTAGCCGGCGACCAGAACTGATCCAATAGATGACCATAAGCCTCAAGCTCGACGCCATCGAGGCCGCCGTCTCGCATCCGCTCAGCCGCATCGGCATACTCGCCAATGATCCGTTCAATTTCCCAATCTTCAATTTGCTTGGGGATTGTGCGGTGAGCGGCTTCTCGAACAGGGCTCGGTGCCAGCACAGGAAGCCAGTCAGAATGGTTCCAGTTCGTTCGTCGCCCAAGATGCGTGATCTGCATCATCACGGCTGCACCATGCTCGTGGCAGGCGTCCGATAGCTCTCGCAACCACGGCACAATATCATCGTTATACGCGTGCAGATTTCCAAATGCAGGAGGACTGTCAGGCGATACAACGGCTGAGCCCGCCGTCATGGTCAGCGCGATGCCGCCCTTGGCTTTTTCCGCATGGTAAAGCCGGTAGCGTTCTTTCGGCATGCCGTCTTCGGAGTATGCAGGCTCATGCGCCGTCGACATCAAACGGTTCTTGAGCGTCAGATGCTTAAGTTGATACGGCTCTAGTAAAGGATCGTTTGCGGCCATGCTTGATCATCCTCAAAGACGACCAAGAGCTTCCTTACTTCTTGGTCTCGTTCTCATGCGCAAATCGAATGAGCGCGCCTAAACGATACACCGCATGGACCATTTTTCCATATGGAAATGTCACGAACATTCCAAGCACGATACCAAAATGAACAGCCAGCATAAGCCCCATCAATGATGTTTCTCTGAGGGCAAGTAATGCCAACCCAGTGAGACTGGTTAGGAACAATAGCCAAAGGAAGGCGATGTCCATACCATGTTGGTTAGTGTCCTGAGGTTCCGGGTCTGCTTTCTTTTTGAGTATCAGCAAAGCAGGCGGCCCAATCAGGAGGCCAATACCACCAACCGTTCCCAAAACTACAGGGACCGAGAAATAGTCATATGGTGCTGGCCAGCCAAAGACATAGTGATAGATCGTCGCCACCGACGTCGCTGCAAAGCACAACAAGAAGCCCCACATTGTAAACTGATGTGCGACCCGTCGACCCATCGAGTAATTGTCGTCTGGGTAGTTACAGCCATGACCGCCACCACCCATGTACTTCATTTGACCAGCGTCCTTAAACGCCTTGGCCAGCGCGCGTGGATGCAGCAGGTCCATTGGCTTGGCACCAATGTCCTTCCAAAACTTCATGAGACCGACAAAGAACGCCAGGATCGCAAACAGAAACGGCGCGCTCGCCACATAGACAATCACATCGTGTGGGATGACTTCATAGAATGAGCCTTCTCCCGTGTGCACACCTGATACAACGTCAACACCTTGAATAGCGTACGTCATTCCCGTCACGATGACCGTCAGCGCCACGACGATAAAAGCGATCCATTTGCCATTGCCTTCAAATAATTTCTTGAAGATACCCGGCCATGCGTAATCTCGGTAAGTCTCAACCCGGAGCTTGGCAAACGTCTTCGGTACATTGACGGCGAACTCATGCGGTGGGGCGTACTGACACGAATAGTAACAACCCTGACATCCATGGCAGAGGTTCGCCAAATACGTGACATCCCCATCATTGAAGTTGAGGCGCTTTGTCATTGCCGGAAAGACAGCACAGTACCCTTCACAATATCTGCAGGCGTTACAGATCTGCATGATCCGCTTGGCTTCATCCAGTGTTTCAGTTTCGGGCATGACGAGCAGCCTCCTCACCAGCGACGCGGCCAAACACATTACCGATCGCCATGCCTGTGCCGCCTGCATAACCTTGGCCAAGGATATTTCCAGCCATGATTTCGCCTGCCGCCCAGATGTTTTCAGCAGGTTTGCCGTCATTCATGAATACCTGTGCGCGCTTGTTCACCTCAAGCCCCAGGTAGGTAAACGTGATCCCCATCTTGACTGGATAGCCATAATATGGCGGCGTATCAATTCTGCGCGCCCAATTAGATTTCTTAGGCTCTACGCCCTCGGTATGGCACCCGTCCAGTTCCGTCGGATTAAAATCACCCGGCTGAACGCCTGCGTTAAATTCTGCGACCGTCTTTTCCATTGTTGCTGCATCTACACCCAATTGTTCGGCAAGACCTGCAAGCGTATCGGATTGAATAGGCGCATAAACAGTGGGCATAAATAGACCCATAGATTTGCTATCGATCACGGCATAGGCCACTTGATCAGGTTGCTTCGCCACCAACCGCCCCCAGATGGCATAGCGTTTCGGCCAGATATCCTCGCCCTCGTCATAGAAACGGTCACCGTTCTTGTTCACGACAATCGAGAAAATCACACAGTCGACACGCGTTGAAATACCCCCATCGAACTGAGGCGCACGTCCATCAATCGCGACTGCGTGACACTGCTCCGGTACACCTACGGATTTTGCCCCATTATTAAGCATTGAACGTAAAACCTTGCCAGTATTCATTGGCGAGCCGCGAACAAGGAAATTTTCGGCGATATCGCCCCAGCCCTCCTTAAGCCACTCAATATTGGCTTCGAACCCACCTGACGCCAGTACCACAGTGCGCGCTTCGATGCGGTGCAATTCTCCATTGTGACGGATTTGAGCAGCAACGAACTTACTACCTTTCATTTCAACATCTTCGACCTCAGCTTCAAAAACAATATCAATACCGAGCTTTTCGCAGGTTTTGAAATAACTGTTCATCATCGCCTTACCGCCACCCAAAAAGAACGCATTGGTTCTGGCCAGACCCAGTGTCCCGCTCAGTGGCGGCTGAAATTTAATCCCTTGTTCCAACATCCAGTCGGCGCAATCTTCAGACGCATCAATCATGAAGCGCATAAGTTCTTCATTGGTGTTGCCGTCGGTGACCCGCATCAAGTCAGCCATGTATTCATTGGCCTCATAAGCGCCCGTTACATAATCCGTCGCATCATTGTGGGTATAACGAATATTTCTGACGTGGCGGGAATTTCCACCACGCAGATGTTTGTCGGCACTTTCGATCATCAGGACACTCGCACCCATCTGACGTGCCGTGATTGCAGCCGACATGGCAGCATTACCTGCGCCAAGTATGAGGACATCATGCGGTTCTAAAAAAGCTTTAGGGGGCAATTGAAACTCCGTTGGACGCATAGACAAATTCTAAAAAGCATTGATAATAAACATAGTGATCGACAGCATTAACTTCAAAGAATTAGATACAAGGTTTGAATAATGAGTAACGTGACGACGTTAAAATCGAGTATTTCTGAAGCAGAATGGCAGATGCGTAAAGACCTGGCGGCCTGCTTTCGACTTGTCGATTTATATGGCTGGTCTGACCTGCTCGCGACCCATTTATCTGCACGCGTGCCAAATGCGGATGATCAGTTTCTCATAAATCCTTTTGGTCTGATGTTTGATGAAATGACCGCATCGTCGATGATTAAAGTGGACGAAGACGGCAATCAACTCAGCGAGTCTGAGTACGATATTAACCCGGCAGGCTTTGTGATCCATTCTGCCGTCCATATGGCACGCCCTGAAGTCGCATGCGTTATTCACACGCACACGCAGGCTGGCGTTGGCGTCGCCACACAAAAAGACGGGTTACTCCCGCTCACCCAACAGTCCCTCGCGGTCCTGGCAACAACAACGTTCTGTTCCTCAAAAATCATGGCCTGTTGACCGTCGGTAATACTGTCGGTGAAGCATTTATGTGGATGTACCGTGCCGAGCGAGCCTGCCGGTTCCAACTTGCATTCCAGCAGGCAGGCGTCGAAGCCACTCTAATTTCAGACGAAATGCAACAGGTCACGATGGACCGAAACCAAAAAGCCAACTCAAAGGAAGGCTACCGGCCTATTGGCCAAAAGGAATGGCCAGCACTGCTTCGGAAACTGGACCGTGAAAATCCGGGGTATGACGTCTGAAACGACTCCTCGTCGCCCCGGCGAAGGCCGGGGTCCAGGGAATACGCACACGCTCTCGGCTAATGCACATCTTGTTGCTCTGGATTCCGGCTTTCGCCGGAATGACGATGATAAATACAGCGTCTCCCCAAACTTACCCTCAATCTGGGAACGGTAGCGGCTCACCCTCAGGGATCGGGACTTCGAATACGTTCAGAATAGTTGATACGGTCGCGTAGTATCCAATAAGAACTGTGAGTTCAAATACGCCACGCTCCCCTAACAGGTCATGCGCACAGGCATATAATTCGTCATCAACCCGGCCAGTTTTATTGAGATTGTATGCGAACTGATAAACCGTCTTTTGATCTGGGTCCGATGGTTCTTGCTCGGCCATGATGCCATTGATGATGTCATCGCTCAGGCCTTCACGACGACCGATCTTGGCGTGGGCATACCATTCGTAATTCGCCCGCCAGTGCCGTCCGCAGACGAGAATAGCCAATTCACGAAGCGGGCCGGGAATGATTGTGCGGTAACGGACACAGGCCCCCATTTGTTGCGTTATGTCGCCCAATTCCGGGCTGCGTAGCATCGCATTAAACGGCCCACGCAGAGCACCTTCGTCATTTAAAAACTCCGAAGGGTCACCGCCCTTCTGACGATCACCACCGGTGATACCTTCAAAAACGACACGCTGCTCATCGTTCATGTCTTCTGGGGCTATAGGGCCTAGTCTACTCATGTTTCACCTTTTGCAGCAGCAACTTTCTCCGGTGGCGGTGGGTTTCCCGGCACCGGCTCACCTGTAAGTTCAGGATGACAACGTAGGTATTGCGGTGCGAACGCCGCCTTTGCTCGCAGCTTTTCTGCCGCATGCCAAACCCATCGAGGGTCATAGAGCATGCCGCGAGCAAGTGAGACCATATCGGCCTGCCCTGTACGGATAATATGTTCTGCCTGTAATGGATATGTGATCTTACCAACGGCCATTGTCGACAAGGATGTTTCACGCTTAATATCTCCCGCGAAACCAGTCTGATATCCAGGTCCTACAGGTATTTTTTGATGTGGTGAATTTCCGCCTGATGACACATCGATAAAGTCGCATCCACGTGCTTCCAGAACTTTTGCGAAAGCAATACTGCCATCGATATCCCAACCTTCATCAACCCAATCAGTTGCCGAGATGCGAACGCCCAAAGGCATATCGTCTGGCATGACGGCTCGGACGGCTTCAAAAATCTCGAGCGGATAGCACATCCGGCCCTCTAGTGATCCACCGTAGGTGTCGTTGCGGCGGTTGGATATTGGGGACAGAAATTGATGCAGCAAATACCCATGCGCGCAGTGAAGTTCGATAACACGAAAACCAAGACGCACCGAGCGCTTTGCAGCTTGAACGAAGCT
>WASW01014206.1_pt1 | contig 10471 bp, 9 predicted proteins | sample 5698521 | NCBI WGS metagenome assembly WASW01 (sample SAMN11175560, study PRJNA528189) | sponge metagenome | isolation source: marine sponge | host: Leucetta | place: Antarctica: Western Antarctic Peninsula, King George Island | collected 2013-01
CAAGTTGGCAATTTACAAATCATCAGGCCCGCATCAAACTCAAAAACCTATACCCTGTAATTTAGGTGATTCAGAACACTAGGCACTCGAATGACGAATGTCGCATCAAGACGATAGTATAGCAGAAACTTCGTCACCCCGGCGAAGGCCGGGGTCCAGCAACACGGGTCAATCCCTGGATACACTGATAACTCTGGATTCCGGCCTGCGCCGGAATGACGTAATTTTCATGCACTCAACACGTCAAAAACATCACCGTCAGTATCTTGCCCAACAATATGATGCTGATGCCAAAGCGCATAAAACAATAGCGTCCACTGGGCGTGGCCCTTCGCGTCACCAGCGTTGAACAAGCGCAACACAGCATCGGGGTCACAGACTTCAACAATCCCCACCTGTTTCGCAACCAACCCACCGAGCTTGGCGCCCTGCCCGGCAATCCAATTTCCAACAGGCACCGTAAATCCACGTTTAGGCGTAAATGGCAGGCTTTCAGGTAATGCCGTTTCCAACCATTTCCTCAGCAGCCACTTGCCGGTCCGCCCGCGTACCTTCAGCCGGTTTGGCAACTTGAATGCAAAGTCAGCAACGAACGGATCCAGGAACGGAACCCGCCCCTCAACGCCATGTGCCATCAAACACCGATCAAGCTTCGTGAGCAGATCGTTCGGCAGCCAATCGGCACAATCCACAGCCTGAGCAACCTGCAAGGTATTACGCCCGTAAGCTCGCGCCTCTCGCTCAGCGGCTACGATGCCATCTCGCCACCCACGGGGATCTTCGCGCAGCACACCCATCCCGGCCAGGATCGCGGCATGACGCATGGATCTGCCTCCAAGTATGGCCGGGCGACATTGGCGACGGTACCGTCCGTAACCAGCAAATAATTCGTCTCCACCTTCGCCAGAAAGTACAACTTTCAATCCAGCTTCGTGAGCTTTTCGCGCCAGCATATATGTGGGCACGACAGCATAATCTGCACACGGATCGTCAAGCATTGCCGAGATTGCAGGTAACTCGCGCCAAAAGTCATCCCCGCTCAGCGTGATCTCTTCGTGATCTGCCCCACAGGCCTTGGCCACCACCCTTGCATGTGCACGTTCATCATGAACATCACTGCCCGGAAAGCCGGCCGTTAATGCATGCACCGGGCTTTGATTGAGACGGCTCATCACTTTCAAAATCACGGATGAGTCGATCCCGCCAGAAAGGAACATCCCATAGGGCACATCGGATCGTTGATGCACATCGACAGCATCCATAATAATTTTATCAAATGCCTTGAGCGCATCATCTGCACTGACCTTTGCAGGCCGTCCCGGCGGCAATGCCGACAACAATGCACGTTCAACAATTCGACCTTCACGAACGACAATCGTTTCACCCGGCAAGACACGATAGATACCTGGAAAGATCGTCTCCGCGCCCGTGGTAAATTGTAGCGCGAGCAGCTCATCACGTTTCGACAACTCAATATCAGGTTTTACCAACTTGGCACGAAGAAGTGCCTGCGGCTCCGAGGCAAAGACAAATCCATCCGCAGCCAAGCCGTAATACAACGGCTTGATCCCGAAAGGATCGCGCGCAAGAACCAGGGCACCATCACCAACATCGTGAATCGCAACGGCATACATGCCGCGCAAGTGCTCAGCGAAGTCGATGCCGTAGCTACGGTAAAGATGTAATATTGGTTCGCAGTCAGAGTTCGTCGTAAAAACAACCTTCGACATATCTTCGCGGAGTTCGATGTAGTTATAAATCTCGCCGTTGGCGACCAACGCGAGCTCTGATGCATCACCATCTTTGGCTGCGAACAGCGGTTGATCTCCGGTCTCCAGGTCAATAATCGCGAGACGGTTCTGGACCAAGGCAACATCAGCGGCATTATATTCGCCGCGCCCGTCTGGCCCTCGGTGCGCTATGGCATTGGCCATCGCACGCAAGATTTCAACGGAAGGTGACGTGCCGTCCACACTCATGAGACCGGCGATACCACACATCCTTAACCTGCGACTTTCTTAAAGAACTCCAGGTATTGCTCAACAACCCGGGCTTCAGTAAAATTTTCCTGGTAGGTTCGATATCCTCGTTCAGCGATATTTCGTGACAAATCTTCATCATCAAGAACGCCTCGAATAGCCCGTGCCATCAGGATTTCATCGTCAACGGGGACCAGCACACCTGATTCCATATTTTCGATCAAAGTCCCCGGCCCCATACTGTCTGCAGCGACCACGGGTAATCCTTGGGCCCAGGCTTCAATGACCACATTACCCAGCGGTTCATGGCGTGACGGGCAGACGAATAAGTCAGCCGTTTGTAAAAGCGCAGCGGTGTCATCCCGCCAACCAAGAAAACGCACACGAGGCTTTATACCCAGTATTTCGGCCTGCTTTTGCAGCTCTTCTTTCAACGGTCCATCACCGGCGAGCCACAGGTACGCGTTTGGTACGCGCGCCAGCGCACTCAATAGAACATCGAATGCCTTATTCTCATGAAGCCGACCGAGGGCAACGATCAACGGCACATCCTTCGGCGTGTAAAAATCCCGACGTGACAATGGCTCAGCGTCTTCATCAAAAACAAAATTTGGCAGATAATGTGCCTTATCGGCAGGCCAGTCGTGTTCGACTAAATACTCGACGATATCTTGCGTGTTGCCGATCAGATGATCGCATTCGGCATAATATTTGAGGTCGTAATATCCACCAAGCCGCGCTACATGAACAAAGTCACCCTTGGGGCACATCGATGTGGCACGGTTCATCCAGGTTAGAACGACGTCTGGTTCAAAATCTTTGATTTCTCGTTTAAGCGCGCGCGAGGTCGAAAAATCCATACGTCCGCCGAACGGTAATTCAATAGGCTCGATCTCGGCATTCCGAAGGAGTGCGGCACGCGCAGGGTTCTTGCGGATCACAACTTTTTGATCGAGGCCTGTCCGGTTCAATGCGATCGCGAGGCGTACAAAAAACGCTTCAGCTCCACCAAACTCGGCACCCGCCATGACTTGAAGAACCTTCATCGCTATTTCATTAACTCCTCAAATGCAGCTGCTGCATCTGTCCATCGCCAGTTACGTTGTGTCTTAAGCGCATTCTCATGTTGCGTCGACCATAACACATCATCACTAAGCAAGTTTCTGGCAGCAAGCGCGAAACTTGCGTCATCACTGCGAATGTATCCTGTTTCGCCGTCCCTCACCCGCTCAATCATCGAGCCGATGGGTTGCACTACTGTTGGGACCCCCATAGCTTGCGCCTCGGCGACGGCCAAACAAAACGTCTCGTTGATATCGCCTTTATACAGCATCACGCGGGCCAAGCGAATTTCATCAATCAACGTCGCTTTATTCACGGGCTTTCTGAGTTTCACACCGACATCAGCAAGGCTATCGGCCTTCGCCAAAACCTGCCCCATCGCATCACCTTTTCGCACCCCTGCCGCGCCATAGGTAGCGGTGCCTGAAAATATATGCAGTTCGGCATCAGGGATCTTTGGCGCAATTTCATCTCGCCAAAGATCAAGCAACCAGTCCAGACCACGAAGCGGGTTCGACGTAAAAATCGCACGCGGTCCCGGAGGTTGATGGGCAGGCTCTGCATCACAAAACAAATCGGGCAAGCCATAAGGTATCGTCACACGTCCACCATCCGGCACCCATCCGGGCAGCGTATTTGCGTGGTAGTCACCAATAAAAACAAACACCGGGCGGCGCCGCCAGAACTGTCGGACATATCTGAATTTAACCATGTAGCGACATGGATTATGGGTCCAGAAAACAGTTCGCTTAGCATCTTCACATAGCTTTAAAAGTTTATCGCCACGGTTCGCGATATACATATCGGCAGTGTCAGGCACGCCATCTGAGATGGGCCGCCATTTAACCCCTTTATAATCCAGGGCTTGCTCGCAATTATTATAAACACTGACGTCGTGTCCACGTGCTGCCAGAATCTCAACCAGCTGAATGACCGACGACTCAGCACCGCCTAAAGGTCCTTTTTCCGGTGTCTGGCCATCAAACACGATACCGTCGTCAGCAAGGATGACTGTGCTCATGACGGCCCCTTATCCTTCGCATATGCCGCCTTGAGGTGTGAGAGCAACGGAAACATACCGGCACAAATCGCAATCAATAAGCCGAGGCCACCTTCGCGGTAACCCTTACGAAAGAAATAACACTTGATGAACCGTGAAAAGAGCCGGCGCACGTTGTTCGCAAGACTGCCAACATCACCACTTTCAAGTAAATCCTTGGCGCGCGCATTTGAATAACTATCCAGGCGTTTAATCATATCCGAGATATCGCGATCAACATAATGCACAAGGCGGTTCTTGAGCATCTTGCCCTTTGACCCTGACCATTCCAAAGAAGGATGCACCCGCTGCATGCCCCAACGCTTCACGCCTTTGCGAAACAAGCCAGGGTATGCCGCTTTGCCAAATGATGCGCCCCAGCCCCACCGAACCAGGCGTTGGCCAATATAATTATCAACGAGAATTTCGTGCCAATCGGCTTTCGTGGTTTGCACAGTGGCACGAATTTCAGCGGCGAGGTCATCGCTAACTCGCTCATCCGCATCTATCTCGAAAATCCATTTGCCACGACAAGCTTCAATCCCGGCATTTCGTCGCTCGCCTTCAATAGCCCAATTACCATCAATCAAACGATCTGTGAATTCGGTTGCAATCTCTTTCGAGCCGTCATTGCATTTATCAAGCAAGACCACGATCTCATCGGCAAACCCAAGTGTTTCCAGACATTCGCGAAGCTGGTGCTCTTCGTTGTGAACACTAATGACAGCAGAGAGTTGGACGTCAGCACTCATGCACCCGCATCCTTCGCCTTTTGCCAGAGTTCCGTCGCCGCGCTCAGTGCCTGATCAACGCTCAGACTATCCATCAACGTCCCTGTATTCCGATGATCGAAGTTCTCGGGGAAAATCTCATCAAAGGCGATGCTTGCTTGCGCCATTGCACATAAAGGCCCCCATGGTGCATATTGCTCAACTGGCGACGGCCCGAATAATCCCAAAGTTGGGATGCCACTCGCTGCCGCTAAATGCATCAAACCAGAATCATTACCAATATAAAGTGACGCGCGTTCTAGGCATGCATAGACGCTTAAAAGATCAATCCGCCCGACCAAATCCAACAGTCGATCTTCAGGAATTGATTCAATGACCGGTAACGCCATCGGACGCTCATCATCTCGCCCAAAGATAGCCACTCTGGCATTTGGCAAAATGCCGTTTGCATCCGTCAAGCGCGCAATAAGTTCCGCAAAGGATTGACCACGCCATTGCTTTGCTGACCAGTTTGCGGTCGGCCCAATCGCAATCACAGGCCCACCATCCGGAATTAAACGCTTTGCCATCGCTCGTCTCTCATCGTCGACCCACATTTTTGGCGACGGCGGATTGTCTTCTGAATTAATAACCCGAGCTAACGTCAGGATCCGGTGGCCGCTATCGCGCGTTCGCTCCATACGATATCGTTTTTTGGTGCCGATAAGGAACGTCATTGGTGCGTTCCTGAGGTCGACAAGAATATCCCATCTTTGATTAAAGGTCTGTGCCCAAAGATAAACCCAGTGCAGCGATCCGACCATTTTATCCAGTACGATAATACGTTCTATGCCTGGCACAGCTTCGAACAAGGACGCCGCTGCAGGTCCACAGGCAACCGTTACGCGTAGACCTGGATTTTCATCCAGAATCCGCGACAGAATTCCTGTCGAAAGGATTGCATCTCCCACCCGTGTCGATGTCACAAAAAGTGCGCGCATTATCGTCCTAACGTGAATATTGCCCTCTTATAAGCGGGTCCAAAGCCGATGCAAAGCCCGCCCTTGCAACACACCACCCTAAGCCCCCATCTTAAGGTTAATCAACAGGAGCATATGAGCCGATGAAACGCAGCAAACGTCTAGATCGCGGTGTTATCAGAATAACGGGCGATGATACTGAAACTTTCCTTCAGGGGCTGATTTCCAATGACATCAGGCGCGCCGATGGCAAGCATGGCCTTTACGCGGCACTTTTAACGCCGCAGGGGAAATATCTGTTCGACTTCTTCATTGTTCGCGACGGTGAAGCATTACTCGTCGATTGTTACCGCGAAGATATCGACCTCTTCGTGAAAAAACTCACAATGTTCAAATTGCGCACGAAGGTAACGTTGGAGAACGTCAGTGCAGATTTTGATGTGTATGCGTTGTTTGGCAATGATGCTTCTACCGCTCTAAAAATGGAGGGCGCGCAGCTAAAAACCGACGATGGATGCATCCTCTATGCTGACCCAAGACTTGATCAAGCAGGCGTGCGTGCTTTCGTTCCAAGCGGCCTAGACATTACATCGTGGGGCGAAGATGCTTCTGATGATGAATATCACTATCATCGGATTTCCCTTGGTCTTGTTGAAACGCCATTAGATCTCATCAAAGACAAATCCATTCTACTGGAAAGCGGCTTCGATGAATTGTCCGGCGTTGACTGGAAAAAGGGTTGTTACATGGGACAAGAATTGACCGCACGAACCAAGTATCGCGGCTTGATTAAAAAGCGCCTCATCCCGATTAAAATCACGGACGGCGCACCAGCAACAGGTTCAGTGATTTCGTATGCAGGCAAAACGGTTGGAGATGTCCGTTCGATCTCTGGCGATATGGCGATTGCGATGCTTAAGCTGGATGCTATTCAGAATGCTGATACTCTCGATCTGGAAGATGCCACCGCTACACCAGTTGTACCCAATTGGATGCAACTCCCTAAACCTGACGATGAGGCCGACAACGCGTGATTTTTGACCTTCTCAGACGAGCCCCAAGAATGTTGGCGCCTGTTGCCAGAATATACGGCCGCCGCCTCAATCAATGTGGCGCCACGGCCAAAGGCGTGTTCTGGCGGGATGAGAAATGGCAAGCCGTGCGCTTTGATCGGATGTGTGAAATCTTTGAGCCAACCGACCTTACCGACGGCGGCGTCACCATCAATGATTTCGGCTGTGGCTATGGTGCCCTTTTTGAGCATATCGCACACTGGCCTTTGATGAATGGAGGCCAATATTACGGCTATGATATCGCTCAGGAAATGATTGCAGCCTGCCGCGATCGTATCAACGATCCTCGTGCCACATTTATACGAAAGATGGTCGCAACCAAGTCCGCCGATTACAGCATCGCATCGGGCACGTATAATTTACACGGCAATGCGGACGAAGAAGCCTGGCATGAATACATCGAAACCAGTCTTGTTCAGTTATGGGACAAAACTGAAAAGGCGCTTGCATTCAATATGTTACGCGACGACGAGACCGAGAGATACGACGGCCTCTATTATATTGACCCAGATCGTATGCGGAAATTCTGCCTGACAAAACTATCAGCCAATATTGAAATTTTTGATGAAAGCCCGATGCCGGACGTGACGTTCTTTGTACGACGTTAAAGCGTTTTATTCTGCCGCCAGCAGATCAATATTATGGTCAATGTGAAGACCTTTTTGCAGATCCATCACAAGCTCGTCTACATAAGGGCGTAACTTCAGAATATCGCGCCAAATACCATAATTGTAGCGTTGACCATCCTGCCCATCAAAATCCCACATAATGTATTTCGGCTCACCTGGGAAGTTACGAGGCAATCGTGTCGCTGTTTCTTTGCCGAGAATAACCACAAGATCAACGATCTTGCGGTAAGGATGTGCAAATCCATCCCAATGCTTTGGCCAAAGCCCATTGCTATTCACATCTGCTAGCGTCAACGCAGACAACGCAAACGGATCGGCTTTATCAGCCGGGTCGAGGCCAGCGCTGAATGCACGAATTCCTGAGATATTATAAGACCGAACCAATGCCTCACACGCTAACGAATAGCGACTGTTGTCATCACATATAAACAACACGCTCGTTTGCTTGCTCGGGAATTGGCGGATCGCATTCATAGGCATTCAGTTCCTTTGTAGGACTGAACTATGCGCTCGCTGCCTGACGGAATGATGACAACTTCAAAAAATCTCAAAAATATCGATAATTTTCTTATTTAAGATTGTATTTCTAATTCGCTTCCGCACGTCTCGAAATCGTCTGAGCCAATGTGGCTATGGCGTCCATGTCCCCTGAGACTAAATCCCAGTTCATTGTCAAACCATCATCGGCTTCGCGCGGAATAACGTGAAAATGGATATGAAACACTGATTGTGCGGCACCTGCGCCGTTTGCTTGCAATATATTGATCCCGCCAGGCGAAACACTGGCCTCAACGGCACGAGCGACACGGCCTACCGTTGCCATGGTATGCGCCAGCCATTCAGGGGGTGCTTCATAGATATTCGGTGTATGGAACTTTGGAATAACCAAAGCATGCCCAGGTGCGATCGGATTGATATCCAGGAATGACAGCGTGTGCTCGTCCTCATAGACTTTAAAGCACGGAATTTCTTCGCGAATAATCTTACAGAAAATGCATTCGCTATCGAGTGCCATTAATCTTTATCTCTCTCAACCAACGCAGCCTGCGCTGCCGCCAGACGCGCAATCGGCACCCGGTACGGGGAACACGATACATATGTCAGGCCAATCTGCTGGCAGAAATGTATTGATGCCGGGTCACCGCCATGCTCGCCGCAAATACCAAGCTTAAGGTCAGGGCGTACCTTGCGGCCTTTCTCGACACCGATCTTAACCAGTGCGCCAACACCCTCGGGATCAATGGTCATGAACGGATCAGCTTCCATGATGCCTTTGCGTTGATAGACATCAAGGAACGGTGCCGCGTCATCTCGGGAAAACCCAAACGTGGTCTGTGTCAGATCATTGGTTCCAAAACTGAAGAACTCGGCCGTCTCGGCAATTTCGTCAGCCATCAAACACGCACGCGGCAGTTCGATCATGGTGCCAACCATGTATTCAAAGGTTTTACCGCTTTCGTCCATAACTGCCTTGGCCGCAGCGTTGACGACGGCCGTCATGGCATCCAGTTCGCTTTTCATGCCGACCAACGGGATCATAACTTCGGGGATCGCCGTAATGCCATTCGCAGCAACTTTGACAACCGCTTCAAAGATTGCCCGCGCCTGCATTTCATAGACTTCAGGATACGTGATACCCAGACGACAACCGCGATGTCCAAGCATCGGGTTAGACTCGTCCAGTTGGTTTTTGCGCGCCTTGATTTCCTTCAATGAAACTCCGGCAGACTTAGCAACTTCGGCCAATTCTTCGTCTGTGTGTGGCAAGAACTCATTCAACGGCGGATCGAGCAAACGGATGGTAATTGGTAAACCTTCCATAATTCGGAAAAGGTTTTCAAAGTCATCACGCTGATACGGCAGCAACTTCGCCAATGCTATACGGCGGGATTTTTCACCAGATGCCAGGATCATCTCACGTATGTGAATGATCCGCTCTGGCTCAAAGAACATGTGTTCGGTTCGGCTCAGGCCAATACCTTCAGCACCAAATTTGCGTGCAGTTTCGGCGTCAGCTGGCGTTTCCGCATTCGCGCGAACACCCATGGTGCGGTACTCATCGACCCATGCCATTAGCTTACCAAAGTCACCCGTGAGTTCGGGCAAAATCATATCGACCTTACCGTCCATGATCTGACCCGTGGTGCCGTCCAGCGTAATGATTTCACCCTCGGTGTAGGTGCGCTCCATGCAGGTCAGCGTCTTGTTCGCTGCATCGACACGCATCTCACCAGCACCTGATACGCAAGGCCGACCCATCCCACGTGCGACCACTGCCGCGTGTGACGTCATCCCGCCGCGCGTCGTCAGAATACCCTCAGCTGCATGCATGCCACCGATGTCTTCGGGACTGGTTTCCATCCGCACCAGGATCACGGATTTACCATCCGCCTTCCAGGCCTCAGCGTCCTCGGAAGTAAACACAATCGCGCCCGTCGCCGCACCCGGAGATGCCGGCAGTCCGCGTCCAACAATGTCACGGTCCGCATCAGGATCGAGCATCGGATGTAAAAGTTGATCCAGCTGCATGGGATCAATGCGACGTACGGCGTCTTCTTTTGAGATCACATTCTCGTCGACCATGTCACAGGCAATTCGTAGCGCAGCACGCGCTGTCCGCTTGCCACCACGGGTTTGCAGCATCCACAAACGATCCTGCTGGATGGTGAATTCCATGTCCTGCATATCTTTATAGTGAGCCTCAAGCCGGTCACGAATGTCGCAAAGCTCAGCAAACGTCTTTGGCATTGCCTCTTCCATCGATGGAAGGTTTGAGCCAGAAGTTTCGCGCTCAAGCTTGGTCAGTGATTGCGGTGTGCGGATACCGGCAACCACGTCTTCGCCCTGCGCATTGATCAGGTACTCGCCATAGAATTCGTTCTCACCGGTTGCCGGGTTTCTGGAGAAACACACGCCTGTAGCGCAGTCTTCACCCATATTACCAAACACCATGGCTTGCACGTTAACAGCCGTGCCCCAGCTTGCAGGGATATCATGCA
>WASW01009221.1_pt1 | contig 10457 bp, 6 predicted proteins | sample 5698521 | NCBI WGS metagenome assembly WASW01 (sample SAMN11175560, study PRJNA528189) | sponge metagenome | isolation source: marine sponge | host: Leucetta | place: Antarctica: Western Antarctic Peninsula, King George Island | collected 2013-01
CGCCTGTTACCGTCGCCGTCACCGTCACTGCTGTCAAGCCCGCACCTTCGCCCACACTGTCAGGGTTCGCCGTCAGCACTATCCCGGTGGGTGCGACATCATTATCGTCAACCCTGACATTGACAGCATCCACCTGCACCGCCCCATAGTCAGCACCCGCAATGGCATGAGTGATAGTCGTCTCGCGCTTGTTGTCGGGATTATCTATATCGTCATCGACACCGGTCACCGTCACATCCTGTGTCTGGTTCCAGTTGTCAGCCGTAAACACAAGCGAACCGGACACCGTGGCGATATCGGTATCACCGCTGGTCGGCGTGACCGTCACATCCCCCGTCGGCTGGCTGTTTAGCTTGATCCTGTAGGTTGCGGTGCCCCCTTTCTCCGCCACCACAACAGGGTCGTCCGCATCCACAGACACCCCGAGACTGTCATCATCCGTAGCCTGGACGTTGACAGCAACCGCCTGCACCGCATTATATCCGCCACCCGCAATGGCATGAGTGATGGTCGTGGTGCGGTTGCCACCGGCGATGTCATCATTGACACCGGTTACCGTCACATCCTGTGTCTGGTTCCAGTTGTCAGCCGTAAACACAAGCGCGCCGGACACCGTGGCGATATCGGTATCACCGCTGGTCGGCGTGACCGTCACATCCCCCGTCGGCTGGCTGGTCAGCACCATCGTATAGGTCTTGGTGTTGCCTCCCCCTGCGGCTTCGGTCACCACAACAGGATTGTCCGCAGACACCGTGACGGTGGCATTGTCATCATCGGTGACCTGGACGTTGACAGCGTCTTTCACCACGAATTTATCGCCTTCCAAGTCCGCGCTATCTTTATAGTCAAAGTAAGACATGGTATAGGTGATGGTCGTGGTGCGGTTGCCACCGGCGATAGCATCATTGACACCGGTCACCATCACCGGCTGTGCCGTGTCCCAGTTGTCAGCCGTAAACACAAGCGGGGCGGACACCGTGGCGATAGCTTCATCACCGCTTGTCGGCGTGATCGTCACATCCCCCGTCGGCTGGCTGTTTAGCTTGATCATGTAGGTCTTGGTGCCACCGTTCTCCGCCACCACAACGGGATTGGCCGCAGACACCGGCACCCCGACACTGTCACTATCCGTAGCCTGGACGTTGACAGCATCCGCCTGCACCGCCCCATAGTCAGCACCCGCAATGGTGTGGGTGATGGTCGTGGTGCGGTTGCCACCGGCGATAGCATTATTCATCGGCCGTGCCGTGTCCCAGTTGATGGTCGTGATGCCGTTGCCACCGGCGATAGCATCATTGACACTGGTCACCGTCACCCTCTGTGCCGTGTCCCAGTTGTCAGCCGTAAACGTAAACGTGCCGGACACCGTGGCGATAGTTTCATCACTGCTGGTCGGCGTGATCGTCACATCCCCCGTCGGCTGGCTGTTTAGCTTGATCGTGTAGGTTGCGGTGCCACCGTTCTCCGTTACCACAACGGGATTGGCCGCATTCACCGACACCCCGAGACTGTCATCATCCGTAGCCCTGACGTTGACAGCGTCGACCGCCTCATCCTTATATCCGCCACCCGCAATGGCATGGGTGATGGTCGTCTCGCGCTTGTTGTCGGGATTATCTATATCGTCATTGACACCGGTCACCGTCACATCCTGTGCCGTGTCCCAGTTGTCAGCCGTAAACGTAAGTGCGCCGGACACCGTGGCGATAGTTTCATCACCGCTGGTCGGCGTGATCGTCACATTCCCCGTTGGCTGGCTGTTTAGCTTGATCGTGTAGGTCTTGGTGTCACCTTTCTCCGCCACCACAACAGGGTCGTCCGCAGACACCTGCATCCCGAAACTGTCATCATCCGTAACCCGAACGTTGACATCGCCTTTCACCACGAATTTATCGTCTTCCAAGTCCACGCTATCTTTATAGTCAAGGTAAGACATGATATGGGTGATAGTCGTGGTGCGGTTGCCACCGGCGATGTCATCATTGACACCGGTCACCGTCACCGTCTGTTCCGTGTCCCAGTTGTCAGCCGTAAACACAAGCGGGGCGGACACCGTGGCGATAGCTTCATCACCGCTGGTCGGCGTGATCGTCACATCCCCCGTCGGCTGGCTGTTTAGCTTGATCGTGTAGGTGGAGATGCCACCGTTCTCCGCCACCACAACAGGGTCATTCACTTGAGTAACTATCAACCAGGGAAGGTCGGGATGGGACGGCGACACTGCCTGCACCCCGTCTGCGGAAAACACGATAGCCAGGCATGCGAACAGAACCGTCAGGAGGATGCGTGTAACGTCTTTCACCCCCCCCAAAAAAAAATTCCGCTTTGAGCAAGGAGACGGCGGTGGGTGCGTCTGACAGGCATAGCCGAGCTTGTTCCGCGAAGTCCGATCACGACCAATATCAGGGCCTGCCACCCCGCAATCATCTTATTGATGTTATGATTGCGGTAATGTCCAACCATATTTTTGGGGGGGAGGGGGTGAAAGTAACACAGAATCGAACCTAATCAGGAGCATGTGTGTCCGGTTTTGCACGCCGAATGCACTTGGCGTTGATTAATATAATCGCAATTGAGTTTCCGAAGACTGGAGTTGGCAGTATTCCAGTCTCGTTCGCCATCAGGAAGCCTAGTACGTTTTCGATCATTACAACAGTGCGGACAGTAAAGCATCAACCCATGTTCGGCAACTTCATTAGTTGGAAACATCGAAACGGTCTCAACCGTAAAATGCCCTTGCGATGAGCCTTGCCCTGCACTTTCTTTGCCATACTGGTTTCTCCCGAATTATGATTCCCTTTATACCAAGAATCGGCTTAGAAAATAACATAAAATGGTGACTCTGGTATATAATTCCCTAATTAATAACATTAAAAAACTTAAATATGTTATGAGAAAAATCCTGGCAATTTTTTGCACTTGGCATTGAGAGGATATCCCCCATTTATGGGATATGAAACCTGACTTTTCAAAATAATTTTTAAGTTGAGGTTAGGAGCCTTTGGGGTCGTTTCGGGATTTTTTTCAGAAAAAATATTTTTAATTTTCCAATCAAAGGTAAAATAGCAAAAATTTACAGGGCGAATTTTTTATAGTAACCGGAGAAGGGAGAGAATGACATTATGCATAAACTGGTTCTCTTAAGGCATGGTCAAAGTCAATGGAATCTGGAAAACCGATTTACGGGTTGGACCGATGTTGACCTGACCGATCAGGGAAAAAAAGAGGCCAATGCGGCCGGTGACCTTTTTCTTCAAGAAGGTTTTACTTTTGACTTGGCCTACACCTCCGTTTTGAAACGCACGATTCGAACTCTGTGGATCGTTCTCGATAAAATGGATTTGATGTGGATTCCCGTCATTCGCTCCTGGCAACTCAACGAAAGACATTACGGTGCCTTGCAAGGGCTGGATAAAGCAGAAACAGCAGAAAAACATAGCGCGGAACAAGTAAAAATCTGGCGGCGCAGTTATGCAACGCCTCCCCCTCCCTTACCCGATGACGATGAACGTCTTCCTTCCAAAGATGCTCGCTATGCCCAGGTCTCTGTAGATTTGCTTCCTAAAACCGAAGCCTTGAAACACACGGTAGATCGTTTCATACCCTATTGGTCAGACGAAATTGTACCTTCTATTAAAGCAGGTAAAAAAGTTTTGCTCTGTGCGCATGGGAACAGCTTGCGTGCGCTGGTGAAACATCTGGATCAGGTGAGCGATGAAGAGATTGTGGAGTTAAATATTCCAACGGGAATTCCACTGGTCTACGAACTCGATGAAAACTTAAAAGCCATCAAACACTACTACCTGGGTGACCCCGAAGCCGCAAAAAAAGCCGCCGATGCCGTTGCCAACCAAGCCCGTCGCTAAGTGGGGGTGTTCAATAGATCAACACCAAAAAGCGGGGGCAGGCATAAAAGCCCTGATATTCACCTTGAACTTGTCGAAAGGGTCTCTCTGTCATCACGAGACAGCTTTTGTTTCTGGATCGCCATGCTCCTTTCAGTCGCTCGCAATGACGTGCGGAGAGTTGGAGAGGCTTTGTTCAGCGTCTTGATATTCTATTTTCAGGAATGCTAATTGATTGTTGCTCCGCTCCAAGATATGATAGTCGCCGAAAATATAATCACTTAGATAAACTTATGACGGAATCTGAAAAATCCCAATACGATCAGAGCGGTGTTTCCAGTACAGGGGCAGAGACTGCGCTTTCTGGTTTGCTAAAACATGTTTTACCAACGCGCAGGTTCAGCGACCGCTACCCTCTTGCAGCTGACATCGGTTATTTTGCCAACGTCATAGACCTGGGCAACGGCGAAGGCATTGCCTTTGGCACAGATGGGGTTGGAACAAAGATCATTGTCGCCGAGTTGCTCAATCGCTACGACACCATTGGCATCGACTGCGTGGCAATGAATGTGAACGATGTTATTTGCGTAGGTGCGCGTCCGGTGAGCATGGTTGACTATATTGCCTGTTCGCATACCGACGCGAAAGTTTTTGACCAGCTGGGGCAAGGGCTGGCGGAAGGTGCACGACAATCGAGTATAAGTATTTCAGGTGGCGAAATTTCACAGATCAAGGAAATCATCTCCGGTATCGATCTCATCGGTGCCTGCATCGGCCACGTTTCTCTCGACAAAGTCAATACGGGAAAAGATATAAAACCTGGCAACCTGATAATTGGTCTGGCATCCAGCGGTGTTCATTCCAATGGCCTGACATTGGCCCGACGTGTTTTACTGGGCGATTCCATGGAGGAACAGAAATCTCGCATCAACGATTACGAAGAGTTTCTCGGGCAGACTGTAGGCGAAGCATTATTAGAACCCACTCGAATTTATGTTAAACCCGTTATGGAAATGCTCGACTCGGGCATCGACCTTAAAGCAATGGTCCATATAACCAGTGGTGGATTTTGCAACCTCAACCGTGTGGAATGCGACAACATCCGTTTTGTTATCGATACCTTGCAACCGGTTCCTGAAATTTTTAACCTGATTCAGGATAGAGGCGGGGTGAGCGAGGCGGAAATGTTTGAAGTATTCAATATGGGAACAGGGTTCTGCCTTGTTGTAGAAGGCACTCATGAGGTGGAAGCCGTCACTGAAATCTGCAAAATTAATGACCTTTCCTGCCAGGTAATTGGACAGGTAGAAGGCTGTCAGGGTAAAGAAGTCTCTCTGCCGCAAAAACAACTCACAGGAAAAGGCAGTCGGTTTACCTAGCCTACCCATTTATGTTTGGTTTTGAAATTTCAGCCAGCCTGAAACCAAAGCTGGACTCATTTTGTAACGGATTTTACGTTTGTAGAACTACACTATAGACAAACAGGCTTGTTTCCCCAACGCACTTTTTCAAGGTGTTTGATGCAACTTTCCTGTGTGGGGAATTCATGGGGTCAAGGGTATGGGAGTAACCGTGCATCTGGAATAGAAATAAAACGCCCCTGCATAAATCAGTGGGTTGTTAGAGGTGCTACTGATTTTCAAAAAAAATGGAGTACGTCACCATTTAAATAGAAATGCGACCATCACGCATAATGTTGCTATTTGCCCCAGTTCTATCCCCAGGTTAAAGGACAGGATGTGCCAGACAATCCCTTCGTCTCCAAGAGGCAGTTGTTGCAGTCGGGTGGAAAGCCCTAAGCTGTGAATCAGGCCGAAGATAAAAACGGCCCAGATCATATTCAGCCCCTTTTTAAAGAATTTTTTGAATCCCCCTTGGATTCTCATAACAGATATGACAAGCACTAAGAGCGGTCACGGTGCTACTTTGTGGCGTGATGGAGGGGGAGAATTTTTTTTCCAACTCAAATAAGTTTATGGTATATTTCCGTCTTGGCAAGTGCAATGAGCTAGAGTGCCGGAGTGGTGAAATTGGTAGACGCACAGGATTCAAAATCCTGCGAGGGCAACCTCGTGTCGGTTCGATTCCGACCTCCGGCACCACCCACCAGCTTCATTGAGAAGCTTGCTATAGAGGGGTTATCAAATCCACTCCTGACAATAAGTTAGTTTTCTGATTAAAGCCTCATTTAAAATTCTTGCGGGAAAATAGTTAGCTCTCTGTGGCGAAGCATTCCCTAGTATTTCCCCAAAAGAACGGATTTATCGGTACACTCACAAAGAAAGCTAAATGCAGTGGCACGTCAGTTAAATGAACGACCCTGTGAGACATTAGATTTTGAAACACCAGCAGAACGTTTTAACGCATGTGTTGCTTCGACCAATTGAAATGGCAGTCGAAAGTGGACGTAAACAAAATTTGGTCAATCCCAATATTAAACTCCTAATCTCTTTGGTTTTAATAAAGCCCGATATGCCTCCGATCTAACTCACAGCTGATTCTTTCTGGTTCATTAATATAAATTATCTTCTTGCAAAGCTGACCAATAGGTTTAAACTGAAACCTACTTCCTCCAATTTCTTATTCGAGTAAGACAACCAAATACTGCAAAGGGCTAAAAATATTGCCACTCCTTTTTGGAGTGGTTTTTTTTTGCCCTTCCTTAACGAGTTGAATACATTAATACGAGGTCATTTCATGCATGAAGTTAAGGTTTACGACAGCTCTGGCAAATTAAAAGAGGTGATCTCAATAAATGCATTAAATGCACGAGAGAAGCAGCAAATCGATAATCCCTCGATTTTCAGCAAAAAGAAAAGGTTTGGAAGGCTAGGAGGAAAGTCCGCTAAAGGTCAGGAAAAACCTAAAACGCATAATAATTAAAAACGAGGTACTTATCTTTACAAGTAATCGCATATCAGAACCAGATTGAAAAGGCATTAAAGCTATCTAAAACGCTGATTAAATATTGAAGGCGTTTTTAAAGAATTAAAACGCAAAAGATTTTATTTAAAACCCTCCCTTAGAAAAAATCTGAAAATTAAAGATGCCAAACGGATATCAAAATCTATTTGGGCCTGAAAGAAAATTTTTAATGGAGATACAAATAATATTTTAAAAATAAGCGAGATAAAGTGAGAATAGATAATTATACCAAATTCATATTGACCGCCCTGACCGTTGCTTTGCTTCTGAATGGTTTAAATCCATGGATCAATCCGACTCCAGCTACGGCCTCAGAAAAATCTACAATTAAAACCAAAAAAATTGACAGCAATTGTTTTTCCAGTAATAAAGTAGCCACCAAAACTCTGGATGGCGTAAACAATATGGAAAGGTTGCTGGGTTATATCGAATCCTCTGTAAATGACATCAAAATGACTGTTTCTGGTCTTGACAGAAAGATGAGTGTATTGCCTGCCAGGAATCGAGCGGAAAAAAATTAGAGTATGCCATTCACAAAAGTTGCAAAATAAAATTAAGAGAAAGCTAAACATAAAACGGAGAACCTAATCAAAAATCAAACACTATTTGCCAAACAAGAGTGGAAACAAAATAAGAAGGATAATTCGGGTCAGAAGAAAAGAGCCCTGGTCTACTGCGAAAATCAATTCGGTTTAATAGATGGGAAAACTGCCGCCGCATTAGTCCGCCATTCTGAAATTTATTCCATTGTTGGAGTCATTGATAGTTCGCTAGCGGGTAAGGATGCGGGACAAGTATTAGGAGAAGAAAAATGCGATATTCCCATTTTTACCGATTTAGATAATGCCTTGGATAAACTTTCCTATATTCCAGATTGTTACATTTATGGAAAAGCTCCCTTAGAAACTTTTATTCCAAATAAAGAGAGGCTCCTTATCATGGATGCCATGAAACAGGGGATGGATATCATTAGTGGACTGCATCAGTTTTTTTCTGACGACTCCGAGTTGGCCCATATTGCAGCGTTAAACGGTGTCCAAATTAAAGACATCAGGAAGTCTCCTCCATTAAAAAACTTACACCTGTTTACAGGGCAAATATCCGAAGTAAATGTCCCTGTCATTGCTGTCTTAGGTACTGATTGCGCTTGTGGAAAAATGACCACCGCAGTAGAACTCAATAAAACCCTGAATAACATTGGCATTAAGTCGGTGCTTGTCGCAACCGGTCAAACCAGCTTAATGCAGGGAGCTAAATATGGTGTGACCACAGATGCTCTCGTTTCTCAGTTTGTGGTCGGTGAAATTGAAAACTCCGTTGTCCAGGCATTTAGAAACGAAAGACCTGATATTATTTTAGTAGAAGGGCAGAGTGCAATCAGCCACCCTGCCTTCATGAGTTCAATCGGAATATTGAAAGGAAGTATGCCCGACGGTGTGATCCTCCAGCACCCTCCCGCTAGAAAGTTTCGCTGTGATTTTCCTGCCTTACCTATGCCGACTCCAGACAGCGAAATTAAGCTGATTGAAACTATTTCAAAAACAAAAGTAATAGCTATAGCTTTAAGCCATGAAGACATGAATGAAAAAGAAGTTCTGCAAGTCATAGAAAATTATGAACAGCAGTTGAAGTTGCCCACGACAGATGTGTTGAGTAATGGATGCCAAAAAATTGTTCAGGCATTAAGCGACCAATTTCCAAAACTGAAACAAAAAATCAAGATAGAAAATTATAAATTCTTTTTAAGCAAACAAATTAAAGGGAGAAATCGTCTGGAAGGAATTGATGAATTTGTTCATGCCTAGAATTGAAATTTCTCTTTCTCAGGTTCAAGAAAACGCAAAATTTCTTTCTGAATTGTATATGGGAAAGGGAGTTTCCCTAATGGGAGTTACGAAAGCAGTGCTAGGAGAACCCTATGTAGCTGAAGCCATGATTCGAGGTGGAGTCAAATTCATTGCGGACTCACGTATTGAAAATATTCTAAGAATGAAAAATGCAGGAATATCCATTCCATTTGTTCTTTTACGCACACCTTTAAGTCAGGCTGAATCTATTGTTGAAAATGTGGATATTAGTTTGAATACCGAAATGGAGACCCTTAAAAAACTTTCCTATCACGCAAAAGCACAGAATAAAACTCATCAGATTATCATTATGGCTGAGCTTGGGGACCTACGCGAAGGCGTACTTCTTTCTGACCTGTCACAATTTATCCGAAAAACGCTTTCTCTACCCCATCTGGCAATAATTGGGATTGGTTGTAATTTGGCCTGTTATGGTGGGATAAAACCTGACGACAAAAACATGCAAGCACTCTCCGAATTAGTTGATTCATTGGAAAAGGAATTTCAGATGGATCTTAAAATAATTTCAGGAGGAAATTCAGCAAACCATGAATGGTTTGAATCCTGCCAAAATGCCGGCAGAATTAACAATATCCGATTGGGTGAATCTATTCTTTTAGGTTGTGAAACTGTCAGCCGAAAAGCAATTCCAGGTTTGCATACTGGCGCATTCCAATTGGTTGCTGAAGTTATAGAGTCCAAGAAGAAGCCATCTCTTCCCTTCGGCAAAATAGGTCAAGATGCTTTTGGAAATATACCCAGCTTTCAAGATAGAGGAATTCATCAGAGGGTAATTATTGCTTTAGGAAATCAAGATACTGTGCCTACCGGCTTACATTTTAATAATAAGCTCAAATTTCTTGGATCAAGTAGCGACCACATTATTCTGGATAGCAAATGCAATAGCATTAAAGCGGGAGATGAAGTAAAGGCTAGCTTAAATTATGGCGGGTTGCTCTCAACGATGACTTCTCCTTTTGTCAGGAAGCATTTTACAGATTGCAATGGTCACGCAGCAATTTAATCCTACCCACTATTTATAATGATCAACAATTAAATTAGAAATAATCAAACCTCAAAAATATCAATCCACTCAGCTTGATTATACAAGGATAGAATTTCAACAGCCTTAATCCTAAATTGACTTCTTCTTTTTATTTTTGGTGATACTGTAGAGGCTTTTTCCACCTTGATTCCCGGGTCGTAATATACTTTCCCTAAAGAAATTCCCTTCAGGTATAGGAGAAAATCCGTTCCTTCACACAAACCCACAATATTCCCAAACTTATATCTTCTCGAATCATCTTTCTGAATAATTGATGGGACATAGACTGCTAAATTATGTTTGCGGTTCCAGTGTTCCAACAATGATGAAAAATGCCAAACGGCAGCTTCTTCTCCATCTTTAGAAACAAGAGTCAATCCTCCAGTCTCAGAAATAATCTTGTTCCTGTTAAAATCATATCCGGAAATGGTTAAAGTCAACCCTGTCCCAGGATGCTCCAGACCATATTTATGAACTCCTCCAAAATTAAGTCTATCGATTCTTCCCAACTTGTCTGGGTATCCATATTTGCGGACAAAAGCATCTACACCTTTTTCGACATAGAAGCCCCCTGTAGGTTCCGGAGTCATAAGTGTTACGGGCTTACTAGTTTGCGGTTTCTCCAATCTAGTTACTGAAAATTGTTTAACTTCCCATCCCATAAAATCAGGTTCTGAATAACCATTAGGCAAAATTCCCAGTTCTGCCTCCATGGCTTTAGGCGTGAACCTCGATGGCAATAAGGAAGTTCTTGGTCTTTGGGTTGCGAAAGAAGAAGGTGCGAAGTTCTGGCTG
>WASW01012169.1_pt1 | contig 10457 bp, 6 predicted proteins | sample 5698521 | NCBI WGS metagenome assembly WASW01 (sample SAMN11175560, study PRJNA528189) | sponge metagenome | isolation source: marine sponge | host: Leucetta | place: Antarctica: Western Antarctic Peninsula, King George Island | collected 2013-01
TCATGGCGATGTCGTGACGCAACGCAGTTTTGGTGAGAGCTGAAACCAGTGCCACCGCCATAGTGATGCCTGCGGAAGGACCATCTTTAGGAACTGCGCCTTCAGGAATATGGATATAAAAATCATTTTTCTGGTAGAAATTTTTAGCCAACCCAAGGTCGGCTGCGCGTGAGCGAACATAAGTCATAGCGGCTTGCGCCGACTCTTTCATTACATCGCCTAACTGCCCGGTAGGCACGAGTTTACCGGTTCCGGGAAGCACGGTGACTTCAATCGAAAGAATTTCGCCGCCCAACTCTGTCCATGCCAAACCGACTGCCGAACCGATATCAAGCGGACCTTCTCTCTCCGACCGTTTGTACTTGGGAATACCTAGATATTTTTCCAAACTGGCAGGCGTGATTTTGACATGCGTTTTCTTGCCTTTTTCTACTACGACTTTGACAACTTTACGGCAAAGAGTCCCTATCTCCCGTTCCAGGCTTCTCACTCCGGCTTCGCGGGTGAAGTCTTGAATAATTCGTTCGAGAGCTTTTTCGGAAATTTCGATATTCTTTTTAGTCAAACCATGCTCAGCAACTTTCTTCGGCACGAGAAACCTTTGGGCAATGCCGAGTTTTTCCTGATCGGTATAACCGGGAAGGTGCAACACTTCCATTCTGTCCAGTAACGGTCTTGGGATGGAATGCAAGACATTCGCAGTACAGATAAACAAAACGTTTGAAAGGTCGTAATCGATTTCCAGATAGTGATCGTTGAAAGTTCCATTTTGTTCAGGGTCAAGCACTTCCAGCAATGCAGAAGCCGGATCGCCACGAAAATCAGCGTTCATCTTGTCGACTTCATCGAGCATGAATACGGGATTATGCACTTCGGCCTTTTTCATGCCTTGAATTATTTTACCGGGCAAGGCACCGATATAGGTTCGCCGGTGACCGCGAATCTCCGCTTCATCGCGAATGCCACCGAGGGAAATACGAACGAATTTTCGGCCCATGGCACGGCCAATCGATTTACCCAGCGACGTCTTCCCGACACCTGGGGGACCCACTAGACAAATAATGGGGCCTTTTATTTTTTTCACCAGTTTTAAAACTGCCAGATGTTCGGTGATGCGTTCTTTGACTTTTTCTAATCCGTAATGGTCTTTATCGAGAACTTTCTGAGCTTCCTGAATTTTAATTTTATCGGTCCCGGCGGCTTTTTCCCACGGCAAATCTGCAAGCCATTCGATGTAGGTCCGTGCCACTGTGGCTTCTGCTGACATGGGTTGCATGAGTTCCAGCCGTTTCAATTCTTTCTTGGCTTTCTCGTTGATCTCTTTCGGCATTTTTGCCTTTTTAATTTTTTGCTTTAACTCATCGAAGTCACTTTTAAATTCATCACGCTTGCCAAGCTCTTTCTGGATCGCCTTCATTTGCTCATTCAGATAAAACTCTTTCTGACTGCGTTCCATTTGTTTGCGTACCCGCCCATGAACCCGCTTCTCGATTTTGAGGACTTCCATTTCTGACTTCAGTATCCCCAACAACTTGTTCAGACGGTCTGCTGGGTTCAGCGTTTCCAGCAACTCCTGTTTTTCCTGTGTCTGAAAAACCATATAGGAAGCAATGGTGTCTGCGTAGCGATGCGGTTCAAGAATATTTGCGCTTGCGGCAACCGCTTCCAGCGGTATCTTCTGGTTGAGCTTGACATACTGCTCGAACACAGTCCCGACACTTCGCATCATGGCTTTTACATCGGCGGTGAGCTGATCGTTTTCATGGATTCGGTTGACCTCCACTTCAAAGTAATCGGGATTCTCTTTAAAGGTCTCAATTCGACCTCTTTGAAGCCCTTCTACCAGCACTTTCATAGTGCCATCTGTCAGTTTGAGTATCTGTAGAATATTGGCGATGGTCCCGATTTCGAAAATATCTGCTGGCTGTGGGTCGTTGTTACTGGGATTGCGCTGAGCTGAAAGGAAAATGCTTTTTTGTTCTGCCATGGATTTCTCCAAGGCGAACACAGACTTATCTCTGCCCACGAACAAGGGCAGAACCATGAACGGGAATACTATGATATCTCGTAAGGGGAGAAGCGGTAGAACGATTTTATCTGAACCCATAATGCTAACTAGCCTGTTTCTTTTTTGCGTAAACCATCATGGGTTTTTCACCTTTGGCAACGACTCCCTCATTAATAACAACTTCTTCAACTTCTTTTTGCGAAGGCAGCTCGAACATAATTTCGAGCATGGTTTCTTCCATCACGGCGCGCAAACCTCTTGCTCCGGTTTTACGCTCAACCGCTTTTTCGGCGATAGCTTTAACAGCACCCTCCGTAAATTTAAGCTTGATGTCTTCAAACTCAAACAGTTTTTTGTATTGCTTGACCAATGCGTTCTTCGGCTCGGTCATAACTTTTATTAGCGCTTCAATGTCTAATTCTTTAAGTGTGGCTACAGCTGAAAACCGCCCGACAAACTCAGGGATCAAACCATACTTGAGCAGATCTTCGGGTTGAATTTTTTCAAGAAAATCTTCTTGCTCCAACTCAACTTTGGAAATGACTTTTTGTCCAAACCCGAGGCTTTTTTTGCCAACCCGATTGCGAATAATTTCGCTCATACCCACAAATGCACCCCCGCAAACAAATAATATATTGGTAGTGTCTACTTGCAGAAACTCCTGATGAGGATGCTTGCGTCCGCCCTGCGGTGGAACGCTGGCAGTTGTGCCTTCAATGATTTTCAGCAACGCCTGCTGGACACCTTCCCCAGACACATCGCGAGTGATAGACAGGTTTTCTGATTTTCGAGAAATCTTATCGACCTCATCAATATAAATAATCCCTCGCTCGGCTTTTTCTACATCGTAATCGGCACTTTGCAGAAGCTTGAGGATGATGTTCTCGACATCTTCTCCGACATAACCTGCTTCCGTCAATGTGGTAGCATCAACAATGGTGAACGGGACATCAACGATACGCGCCAGTGTTTGCGCCATGAGGGTTTTCCCGGAACCGGTAGGCCCGATCAACAGCACATTGCTTTTTTGCAGTTCCACATCATCCATTTCAAGATTAGAATCAACGCGCTTGAAATGATTGTGAACGGCAACGGCAAGAATTTTTTTGCAGCGTTCCTGATTAATAATGTATTGATCAAGATGACTGTAAATTTCTTTGGGCTTCAGCAAATGTTGAAAGTCTTCACCCTTTTCCTGAGTCCATTCTTCCACCATGATTTCATTGCATAGCTCAATACATTCATCGCAGATATAGACGCTGGGTCCGGCAATCAGTTTTTTGACTTCTTCCTGACTCTTAGCACAAAAGGAACAGCGGTAATTCCCGGTGGTTGTACTTTTGTTTGCCATAAAGTCCTCGACTTTAACTCGGTGTAGTTAAAAATCCGTTTTATTTTTTACCCTTATCGTCTTTTTTTACTTCATCACGACTACTGATAACACTGTCTATCAGACCGTATGTTTTTGCTTCTTCGCCGGTCATATAATGATCGCGTTCGGTGTCCCTATTAACCTGGGCTACATCTTTCCCTGAATGCTTTGCCATGATGCCGTCCAGAATAGAGCGGATGCGAGAAATTTCTTTTGCCTGAATTTCTATATCGGTATGCTGCCCCTGAAACCCGCCACTGGGCTGGTGAATCATAATTCTGGCATGGGGCAGAGCAAATCGTTTTTTAGGAGCTCCAGCCGTTAAAAGCAACGCACCCATGCTGGCGGCCTGACCAATGCAAATGGTTTGAACATCGGGTTTGATGTATTGCATGGTATCGTAAATAGCCATTCCCGAACTGACCTGACCGCCGGGGCTATTAATGTAAAGATAAATATCTTGATCTGGCTCATCCGACTCAAGAAATAACAACTGCGCGATAATAAGGTTTGCCATGTGATCTTCAATGGTGGAACCGATGAAAATAATCCGGTCTTTTAAAAGGCGCGAATAAATGTCGTAAGACCTTTCGCCACGACTGGTTTGTTCTACAACAATGGGTACTAATTGGTTGTGAATGGAATTCATTTTTCTCTCTTGATTAGGACTAGGTAAGATGAACCCCCCTCTGAAACCGAATAGAAATCAGAAAGGATTATTGGCTTGCAAGTCATTTAGCAATAGCTAGATAACTAAAGACAGGTTGACTGTTAATTATCTGCAATTAAATCTTTTCTGTCAACCATTACTTCTTTCAGCGTCACTTTTTCAAGGGCACAGTTTAGGGTCTTATCGCGTTTCATACGACTGTGCAAACGTGCAAGCACACCGTTCTTTTCCCATTCCTTTTTCATTTGTTGCAGGTTGCCGCCACCCCCCAATAACTGGGCCATATTTTGCAATTCTTGATCCAACTCCTCTGGAGTGACCTCCAATTCCAAGTCACGGGATAATTGATCCAGAATCAATTCTTCTCGAAGAGCTTTGACAGCAGGCTCCTTATATTTTTCAATCAGATCGGGTGTAACTTCCTCTCCATGATCGTGGTCGTGATCATGGCTATGGTCATGTTTAGCTTCTTTCCCTTGCTTCTTATTGGCCTGGTCAGACATGAACTTGACTTGCTCTTTGATCAAGCCTTCGGGTAACTCGACAGGGTTTTGCTCGGCAAGCTTATCCGCAAGTATTTTTTTGACGGCCTTTTTAGCTTCATTGCGTTCATAGTCTTCCAACTCAATCCGAACTTTAGCTTTCATGTCTTCCAGACTTTCATATTTCTTTTCAGAATCCAATTGGCGTACAAACTCATCATTCAGCTCTGGCAGTTCCTGCACCTGAATGCCTTTCAAGGTGACATTGAAATCGACATCTTTGCCGGCGATTTCTTTATCCTGATAGTCCTCTGGCACCTGCACCTGAATCTCGCGGTTTTCCCCGATCTCCATGCCGACCATACCTTTATCCAAACCTTCGATCAGTTGACCTGACCCGACCCGAATGGCCTGATCTTGGGCTGTTCCACCTTCAAAGGGTTGGTCACCCATTCTGCTTGTGAAGTCAACTTTTATCAGATCCTTTTCCTGCACAGGGCGATCCGTGATCTCTATGGTTTTTGCTTTTCTTTGACGGAAAGTCTCAATGGTCTGATCGACTTCTTCATCAGTGATACGAGGCACTTTCATCTCCATCTCCATCCCCGAATAATCCTGAATATCGACGCTCGGCAACACTTCAAGCGAAGCGGATACGGAAATATCCGTACCTTCCTCTGCGTTGACTTCCAAAAGATGCGGTTGACCAATGGCACGCAATTCTTTTTCAGCGATAGCCTGGTTCAGTCGGTCACTGATGAGGTTGCTCAACACCTCTTTTTTAACATCAGGCCCAAACTGCTTTTCTAACAGGGAGGCAGGCACTTTACCTTTACGAAAACCGGGGACTTTAACCTCTCTCCCTAGTTTCTGATAGTATTTGTCCACTTCCTTTTTGTAATCCTGATGAGGAACTACAAATTTAATTTTCTTATTACAGGAATCAATATCTTCAATTTCGATCTTCATATAGCTTTCAATTTTTCTAAAGTTTTAACAAAGGTTCATTAAACTGAGTTACCATTTTGTCAGCAAAAATTAAGTTTTGGCAACTTCTATTACCTCCAGAAAATGCCGGTGGAGGGACTCGAACCCCCACGCCCGAAAGCACTAGTTCCTAAAACTAGCGTGTATACCAATTTCACCACACCGGCTTATTGCCAAATTGCTCGCAGAAATATACCATTTTATATAGAATTAGGTGGAAAGAAAATCCCCTCACACATATATAAGATAAAGGAAGAAGTTTGCCATTTTTTAGATCAAATTGCGCTATTTCTCTTCCATTTCCGACTGGATGGCAGAAATATCGTCCTGAAGCAGAGCGTAATCAATTTCGAGTTTATCGCAATATTTCCGCAAGAAAGAATACATTATCAGGACACAATGCCACTCGTCAAAAACCTCATCACTTTTCCCGCAGAATTTTTCATACTCCGAAAAACCTTTCTCTATCGTTTCCAGTAATTTTCCAAACCCAGCCAGTTCATCCATTTCTGAATAGGTTGCATCCAAGTCTTGGTCCCAGAAGGTTTCGTCAGATTGATCGGGATTGATAGAGGCCAGATATTGGTCTTCGATCTGGCTGAAACCTAAATCGATCTGCTTGCAATAACTGCGCAAATTGTTGAAGGCAATGAAAAGACATTCGTAGCCACTGACTTCGATTTCTTCGTCGTTATTCAGCTCAGAAACATCTTCATCCACCCAATCAAACATTTCAAAAAATGCATCTAGATTAGACTGTTCTTCCGATGATGAGTTGTTGGTATCCATAAACTTACCTATCTATACTGCGTGGTTTCCTATCTTTTGCGGTCAGCACGGTGTTTGGCGGATAATAACCTTTCGGCACCATCAGGTTAGGATAAACCCAGGTGTCTTTACCCAGCAATGTTCCAGGACAAAGAACTGCGTTACACCCAATCTCGGCATGATCTCCGACCACAGCCCCCAATTTTTCCATACCGGTCTCAAGGCCCACAGACGGAATCTGAATAGGATGGATAAAACCTTCCTGCTTTTCTTCCCTGCTACGAAACTGCAAGTTCGCCAGTTTCGATCCGGCACCCATATTGACATGGCGACCGATAATGCTGTCACCAATATAATTGAAATGTCCCGCTTCACTGCGATCCATTAAAATACTGTTTTTAACTTCTGTCGCATGGCCGATCACACAACCTTCTCCGGCAAAAACATTTCCGCGAACATAAGCGCCTTGCCGAATGTCGCAGTTCTCGCCTATCACCGTCGGACCTTTAATTATTGCCGATGGTTCCAACCGGGTATCCGAGCCAATAAAAATTCCCAACGCTTTCAAATAAACCGCTCGATCCAGTTTTATCCATTTCTGAACGAATAATCCCTTTTCACTTTTGTCAAAACAGACACCTTCCAACTCCGTTGAATAGGAATCCGTTTTACTTTGCATCAGCGATTGCAATATCGAATCGAGATTTTTTAAAGGATCCCAAACCTGGCCGACCCCAGAAAACAGCGTCTTATAAGGCTCCCTGTCTATATCTGAAAAAAACAAGGACAAGTCTTGCATAGTCAATTTCCCACATACCATTTCCCAAGCGCGGTCAAGCGGAAGCCCTTTGAACTCATTTCAATGAGCCTCTGTTTCTGCATTTCAGTGACCAGTCGGGTTTTGGAATATTTTTCAATTTCTAAATCTTTTTCATTCAAGGACTGCGATGCAATCTGGCTAAGCACATCCAATTCCAGTTTGTAAAAATGATGATCGCAATTTTTTAAGGCGGTGAAAAGTATTTTTATAGTCTCTTGTCCTATTTGTTTCAGGTTCGCGGCATCCGATTTACTTCCTCGAAGATTGATGCTGATTTTATTTTCGGTGCCGGAGTTCCTCACAAAGATACCCGCTTTCCCTGCTGACAATGAGATATATAACATATCGGGGTCTTCAGGGAAAATTCGAGTTGCGACTTGATAGTTTCTTTTTTTGGCCGCACGCATAAGAGTTTGCTTTACTTTTCGCCAGACTATCGAACCGCTGAAAAACAATTCCTGATGAATGTAATAAACATAAAACGTACCCTTAAAACCTGGAGCAAAGGGCCGACTCACCTTATTGTAATATTTTTTTGGGGAAAGATTAAGATATTCGGTTGCGACCAGAGTGTTCAAGGCACTTTTAATTCCATTGCCAGAATAAATCGACACTGTTTCTCCATCAGGGCGAGTCAATTTTGACTCTGTAATATTATGTCCGGTTTCTTCACTGCCAACTGCCAGAACAGGGCTAGCATCTTTTTTCTGCCCTTTTTTTTCGCCCAGGATTAGGGCAAGTTTTTTTAGCGAAGTAATACTTGTTATACCCATCTTTTTTAGCTTCTTCACTTCACGCTGAAATACCAGACGTTTTTGCTTGGAGCAATCGCTATCTTTTGCTTTTTGCTCTAAATGTTTTAAAAGGATTTTAAGAAGAATCCATTTGTCGCCCACAGCGGTTAGTTCAGACTTCAATCCCATTTTTTCAGCGGCAGTTGCAGCATTGAGGTCGCTTTCAACCGTATTGACATACAAAGAGCCTTTATACTTTTCGGGGAATTGGGTTAAGAGGTGTTGAGCCTGTAAAATAGCCGTCTCATCGCCACTCAAAACCCAAAGCAGGTCTTTAAAAGGATCGTATTCCAACATAAAAAACCGATCGGCATCTGCATCGAAGATGGTTCCCACGGCTCGCATTTTTCCTTTGCGTAAGGAAGATTTATGTTTACGGCCTACTTCAAAAAGTTTAACAACAGCTTTATGGCGGTAAAAATATCCGCCGGGATTTTTTATCTGCTCGGCAGTGATCCGGTCTCGGCCTTCGAGATCGGCCACACCTGAAAACACGTTCACATCCCCATTTAATTTTCCGTTGACCTCGAATACTTTTCCAAATCCTGCCTGAGTAAAAATTTTTCTGGCGATGCTCGTGAGCGACCCGTTAGCAGGGTCGACAACCAGCACCACGTTTTTAAAATTGACCGATTCATCAATCCACGAGTTTTCGGGAGCCAGAGTGAACCCACTGAAAAGTTCCAGAGCATTTTTGCTGCAATCTTTACGCTTACCCTCTAACGATACGTTTTTAATGGCGGAATATTTTTGCTGCAAAATCAAACGAGTCAATTGAAAGTCATCGGACGGCAGAGGTTTCATGCCGCGAAAAGGAGAAAAAAGTTTTATTCCGTTCTGGTCATTGGGGTTATGCGATGCCGTTATCATAATGCCACAGTCGGAATCCTGATGCAGCATGAAGAGTGGCACCAGTGGAGTCGGCACAATCCCAAGGGTCAGGGCATTGCCCCCTGCTTTACGAATTCCCTTGATAACGGCTTCAATAAAAATTCCAGACGGGTCCCTGGGGTCCCATCCCACCACAACATTTTTTGGGATTTTTGATCCTGGCAGATTTTTAATATGCGAATAGGCATACAGCTCCATGAACTGCTCGGTGATCCAGCCCTTTTCAAGAAACACCTGTTGCGGTGTGAGGTTCTTGCATTCAGAGATATGGGATCGTTTTGTTTCCCGGCGTATACCATCGGTGCCTTGAAGTCTTTGTGTGCAGGGCTTATTCATACTAGCAAGGTGCCATCCGATTCCTCAATGGGAATGATGAAATCCGTACCCAGGGTGGGGACATTATTTTTGAGGCAAAAGGTGACCTGATCATAGGAAATTTGACTTCGAACGGAGGAAATATTTGGTTGATAACCATTAAGGATATGCGTTGATAACGAAAGACTGATTAAATGGGAGAGAGTAAAATTTTATAAGAAGAAATTCTGTTTTTACACCTGTAGTTAAGAATGGACTTGACCTCTTATTGAAGAACGCGACCAGCAATATTTTGGTTGGAGAAATATCGTTCTAATTCAATCCACGATTCATTACAGGGTAAACCGCACCTGAAAATTCAATGCATAAAGGTCTGAATTTACCCTAAACCCCAAATAAAGTTATAGACAAGGAGCGATTTGACCTCTTTACTTTACTATCAAATGCTATCAACTAATAACGAGCCGTTGACCAACCCTTTGCTAACTATTCTTTTTTGAAGATGATCCCTTAAACTATGAAACTTGTCTCCTAGAACGTCCGGGGAATCCGCGAAGGCTAAGTTCTAACGACAAAGAATTTTCTGAAATTTAATATCGTTGAGTATTCTACCCTTTAACTAATTTAACTTCTTGTACCTTTTATACTCTTCTAGGTTCTTATATGGAGGTTTTTTTCAAATCAACCAGTTTTGCGTCATCTTTAGTTAAGTAGTACATCCAGTAATCATCAAATACCTCAACTCCCATGTCGGAAAAAGGGCCGTTTCCCTCCAAAAGGTCAGTAAGTTTGTTTGTCGAGCCAATATTTTTGGTATTTCCACTTCCAGGGTGATCAGAAGCCAAGCGATAGTTTTCATGAATAAAAAACTGAAAATCTTTAACAACCGAAGGTATATCCTCCAAATTACTCATTGTAAAAATTTCTCTCTCGTCAATATTCTCATCACTTCGAGAGTAAATTAATCCGAGAACAAAATGCCCAATATACTCATCGTAACTAAACGTAATATTCTTTGTACTGGTACGGTTTCTAAAGTATCCACTAAATGCACCTAAAGTCATTCCATTCACTTTACTTGCGCTTTTTTGATATGTGCTTTTAATATCGACAGCAAATTTATTTTTTTCCGAATCAATAAAGGTTATATCTGGGTAATGATTTTGCTCTTTGCTGAGAACTAATTTCAACTGATTTTGTGTTGCAAAATCGCAAATTTTTGGGAACAAAAGTAATTCCATGATTTTTAAAATAACTTTAGTATCAGCCGAAACTGTATAAATATTTTTAAATATATCAATAAATCCCTTAACTACCCAATCACCACCACTTGTAGAAACTGCCGAATTG
>WASW01035410.1_pt1 | contig 10451 bp, 8 predicted proteins | sample 5698521 | NCBI WGS metagenome assembly WASW01 (sample SAMN11175560, study PRJNA528189) | sponge metagenome | isolation source: marine sponge | host: Leucetta | place: Antarctica: Western Antarctic Peninsula, King George Island | collected 2013-01
GTGGCGGGTCAGTTAAAGCCAAAGAACTGCCCCCGAAAACCCAACTTGCAATGCGCGGAATCATTGGTGCCCTGATCGACATTGTTGTTGCAATTTTCGGCGCAGTCCAAGAACAAGCCGTTTATGGTGCAGCAAAATACTATGACGCGACATTAGAGTATCGGAAAGAAACAGGTGTCGAACGGGTAGTCTTCAGTCACCGTTAAACGGCGACCGAAGACTACCTTGTTTTGAAGTCAGAAACGGGCTGGGTATCCGGAATTATTTCCGGACCCAGCTGTCGTCATCAGCTTGAATATATTCGCCGGTCAAACTACTGGCGATTAGTCGGCGCCCAGCTATGGTTTCCACCGCTTTAATCTCCACCTTATTAGACGCCGCAATATTCTCATATCGACCGCGTCGATTTTCGTTGGCTGACAAAATCAACGAAACAATCTCTGCCGGTGTATCTTTGCGAACTGACCCTAAATAACCGTCTGTCTGCTCACCTATCCAACCACTCTTTTTTGCAAGCGGAATAGCCGGTTCAATAGCAGCCTGGCCCAAGTCTTTCTCGACCTTCAAACGAATTTCATGTTTGATGTTCAGATCAACCTGCAGCCTGATCGGTTTATCCGGCATCTCAATTTTTACGGTTGGAGAACATGCCCCGACCATGGCCAGCACAAAGATAGCGCCGCAAGTTGATTTAGCGGCCGAAGCCAAGCATACGTTGTCGGATATTTTCGGGAACTTCATAATTGTTCACCCCTGTTTTCAAGATTTCAACCAAACGTCCATTGACGTTCACTTCCAGTTCGACCGGATGCCCCGTGAAAAAATCCGGGTTGCGCCCTTTCAAATTCATGCGCACCTGTGTATCTCCACGCCCTCTCCCATTCAAATTTATTTTTAGCTGATCATAATTGAAGTTGCTTAGCGCGCCCATCATCATCTTAGAATAGTCAATATTCAATAAATCTAATTCATTGTCCTGACTACTATTTTCGCCATTCGGACGATACGCAATCATACCGCCCGGATCAGCCTCTAGCAGCGCATCTTCAATAATAATATCTTGGCCTTCAAAAGCGACCGGCAATTCACCATTCAATGTACCGCGCGCTTCGACGCCGTCTTTGTTGATGAGTTTGGCAAGCTCCCCAAGGTCTAGGCCTTTGACCCGAATTTTAAATTTTGGAATGCTTCCATTTTTAATATGTATGGGGTCCGCAGACAGTTTCCCTTTCGCCAGCTCAAAAGAAATTCCATCAACCTGAACCGCATCGACGCCATCAACATCAATATTTACAGAACCGTTGCTGAACGGCAATCCGGCGAGAACCTGAGCAATCGAAATTTTCTGTGGTCCCTTTGTTTTCGGAGGCCAAATATTATTCAACGCAATAAGTCCATTGACGCCATTAATCACTAAACCTTCCATCGATGCATTGACATTTTCCATCAAAATTTCGGCGGATGTTGTTGTATCGTCCTTAGATTGAGTGACCTTCAGCGACACGCCCAGTTGTCCGGCTTCGACTTCCATTGAGGAAATTTCCCCGGGGACTCGAATTTTTGACCTCACCCCCCTAAACAATACGTCTAAATCACTACGTAACCCACTGTCTTCATCCCAACTCATTTTCCCAGCGATGAAGCCTAACCCTTGTGTTTCTTTCAACCAATCGCCAGCAGGTGCAAAATATTCCTCGATACTGCGTGCTCCTGGCCCCAAAGAAATGGGTGGTACTCGAAGTGACGCTTCTACAACATTGGCATCCAAATCGAACGTGCCATCAATATCTGCGCGGATCAGATCCTCTTTGGCTCGTATTCCAAATGAAAACGAACTTTCATCATCGTTGTGCATAGCCGTCCCGGACAGGCTGACAGTCGGGACGAGGTCATCTTCCGTTTCATAGTGTATGGATTTAATACCGAACTCCACGCTCGCGTTGGGCGAACCAGGATTTTGTCCATTGAATGATGCACTACTCGACAGACCCGAAATACTCAGGCCATGAAGCGGAATAACAACCGTCCCACCAGAATATTCAACATCTGCTATAAGCCCGACTTCTTGATGAAAAACACCCGCTAACCGAATAGCGCCGCCATTCGGATCAAATTTAAATTCTGGCATATCAACCGGCTTAAGCACCATAGCTTTACCAACGAGATCAATCCCCACATCAAAACTGATTTGTCCCTCACCGTTCACGGCAACTGCTGGCATCCCTGTTTGGCGTAGGCACCCTTTAAGTTGACGAATAGGCTCAAGAAGTTGGGTAACTCCAATACCGGACAACGCAAATGTTTCACATCCATTAAGAAAAATTGCGACGCCATTTTGATCAGCTGCGAACGCTAATTTTATCGTCAGATCAGCACGGCCGGTCGTGATGCTCTGGTGTTTGATATTAGTGGCAGAAGCCTTGATTTTTACCAATCCGTCAAAACCTTCGTCTTCACCAGAAGCACTTGCCACCAATTCTACTGTTGCTTTGCTCCCGCCCACGAGCGAGACATCGATCGCCTTGAGACCGAATTTACGAATAGTGACTTTTGGTGTATGACTGCCTGCCAATGAAATCTTTAGGTCCGCGTCCAAATCACCAGATACAGCTTGAACACCCCCGGCATCAATCATCCATCCTGTTTTTAATGAGACGTTTACCCGTTCACCATTTTGGTCCGCTGAAACCGTAATACGGGGTGCCAAGGATACACCGAGTTCCGAAAAATAACCTTTCAAATATGGCGCAAACGCCTGTGTTATTGGTTGAAGAATACCGCCGGTGATATTTGCGTATAGTGCTTTTGTGCTGATGATTTCAATTTGGCCGTTTTGGGTCCGTAGTTTTAATTCACCTTCGATTGCCCCAATTGCACTATCGTCAATCGTCGCCAATGACTTGCCGGAAAACACGACTGTAATATCGGGTATCAATTCTATAACGGATACTGGGTCAGCGGCTTTCGTTAATTCAATCAGTGTTTGAGCCGTCATTCTGGTCTGTAGATGAATATTGGTTGCACCTTTTATTGGAACCGGCACATCGACAATGTTTTTAAGTTTGGACAAGTCATCAGACTTGACCTCCATGGACATTGTTAAGTCGGGATTTTCATCAAATACATTATCAGCGCGCATATGAACGCGGGTTGATACTTCACTGTTGGTTTCAAACACATCGAAGCGAATAGAAGCCGCACGGTCTTTAAGCTCCACGGTCATATCTGCCGTTGGCTGCACGCCGAACGGGAGCTGGCTTTGTTGAATATTCAATCTACCAGCACCGGAAAATCCTTCAAGATCCGCCAAGTTTCCCTTTAAGTTAACAACACCCTGGCCAAAATTTAGCACGACGTTTCCGGCCTCTAGATGACTGTCCGTCAGTGTTAGGGTAGCATCGACGGTACCATCCGATGCAAGGCGGGCATTCACAATCGCATCAAATTTCATGTCTTCGCGTTCCAAACTGAAACTTGCCTCTTCCAATGCCACCGACAAATCATCTAATTGTTTAATGATTCCGCTGAACGGTAATACAGTGCGCCCAAATCCGGATTCGATCTCAACGATAGCGCTCGATATATTCACCTGTTTTATGGGCCAGTCCGGAAGACTAAGATCGTCTGATCCAACTTCACCCGGCGTTTCTGAATTATTAAAAAACAACGGGTCAAGTGCACCAAAGGATACCCCGCCATCAACGGCCTGAACTCGAAACCGGACGTCTGAAAAGTCCACTTGTTCGACACGGCCTGCAAACAATTCGGACCATAGGAAACTTGCCTTCAGTTCGGGAATTTCCAAGCTTTTATCACTACCGATTACAATTCCGGAAACGACAATATGGTTAAGCGAAATGTCGCTAACATCAAAAGCAATATGATCAAGGCCCATTTGCTGTAACTGAACTGACGCCAGATGGTTCAGTAAAGGTGTCAGAGTATACCGAAGCCCAATTAGCCCAAGCCCAACCATCGTAATTGGCAGCAATAGAAACAGAATGATCCGGCGGCGGATCGTCATTATACGTTTTGGCTACCCCACGGAAACACTGGAGCCGGCTTAGAACTGCCCGGCCTTTTCCAAATCTTGAATCATATGATCGATATTTGCCGTAACAATCAGGATTCGCGCCTGATCCTCGCACCCTTTACCAGCCATCCAGGCCGCTTGATGGGCGCGGGTTGGAAGGTCACCAGGCATTTGATGAACGGTAAGCATTTGCTCTTTGCTCTTTTTCCCAACCTTGGTTTTATAGGTCGCCCCACTTTCGAACGGTACCGCACTCGGCCACGACAATGTCCTCACACCTTTTTTCCATACCAATGTTTTTGAGTTACCACCTTTGTCGAGTACCAGAGAAACAATTTCTTTCTTGCGTGATGACTCCCGCCATAACTGTGGTTTTTGGCCGTTGCTAAGACAATAGTTATTGCCGGATGCTACGTTATACATCCACGGTCCGGGAACATTTGCTGGTGCGGCGCGAAAAGCACCCAAGGATTTGGCATCGACCTGGGTTTTGAATAATCCGGCCAGTGCTTTGACCATATCGCCGCCCATATTTAGTCCAACTCCCTTAGTCGATTCCGTCGTTGAGGTCGCTTTTTTTCCGCCCAATGGTCCATTGTGAGGGCCTGTTACTTTCAACTTTTGGCCATTTGCATTAATTAATGTCAGCGTCGTACCGTCAGCGAGTTTTATTGGCTTACCGTCATCAACAATGTCGCCCAATCCAACGGGCGCCTTCCCGGCAACGCCAACGACAACAAGCTGTGCGGCCATAACCGGGCTACCAACGGCCATTGCGACGATTGAGGCAAAACAGGTTTTTAAAACTTTCATCGCGTCCCTCTCTAGGCCCTTGCGTATACGGCCTGACAAATTTGGCTTTGTAAAATGTGAATTTTGTTTATCAAAAGTAGATGATATCAGATGAAAATCAACCGGATTTCCATCACTCAAAATTCCTTACTTATTTTGCGTCCATAACAATTTTACTCCCTTTCTCTCCAGATCCCAACCGTCTCGAATGAAATTGGGCCAATGGATCATCAGGATGTTCGCTACAGATCACTCGAAATGCGTCTTTCGCCGCAATTTCATTATTGGATAATAGCTCAAACGCAGCCAAGTAGTCTGTGAACGAGGTCTCATTATAATATTTATCCGCAATGGGCTCGAATGCCTCAATAACTTCGGTTTTTCCTTTAAGCACGAGACCGCCAACAGGTCGGAAGATTACCCCAGTGCAAAACGCCTTGGTTGCAGCGCTGATACACACCCGCGTGCCTAAGTGTTTATTCACACTTTCCAATCGGGCGGCCGTGTTAACCGTGTCGCCTTGGGAGGTATAATCAAATATCTGCGCGCCGCCGAAATTTCCGACAATAGCGGGTCCGGAGTGTACTCCTATCCGCGTAATCCCCAGATCGATCCCCTCTGCATTTTTCTGTCGCCTAAAGTTTTCTGCGAAATCATCCATATCAAGTGCACAGGCTACGGCAAGTGCACCATGCCCCTCTTGGTCGACAGGCGCATTAAAAAAGGCCACTACGGCATCGCCAACAATCTTGTCCAACATTCCATTGTGTTTGAACAAAATTGAGCACATGCCATCCAGATACTCATTCAGTAAAGTAACCAGTACAGCGGGTTCCGTCTTTTCGGTTAAGACCGTAAACCCCGCCAAATCCGTGAACAGATAGGAAACCTCCCGAACCTCGCCGCCCAAAACCAATTTGTCGGGATGATCCAAAAGGTGATCAACAATTCCTTTGGAAATATATTGAGAAAACGTATCACGGATGAATTGGCGTTGTTGTCGGGCCTGGTATTCCAAAGCAACGGAGCTAAAAAAGAAGGCAAAAAACAGGCCCGACAATGGCCCAACTAGCGCGAGTATCAGATCAGCGTTTGCAAAGACATAACCGTTCAGGGCCACATATCCGGCAAAAATAAAACCACCGGCGGCAAGCTTATTGATCCATGACAATCCCAACGTTGCCAGCCCGAGACCAGCAATCGATAGAAGAGAAAACAGTAAAATATCGGTCCAAAGACCTGATTCCGTATAATACCGCCCTTCCAGCAACTGAGAAATTCCATGAGCATGTATCAGAGGTCCGGCCATTTTTAAACTTTCCGGACCCGCCGCCAAGTCCAGAGGCGTTGCGTGGCGATCGCTATGAGGAAGGTCTGCGCCGACTATTATGATTTTGTCCGCGAACCACGCTTTTGGTAAAAATGACACCATGTGCAAAGGGAAGTGGCGGAACACACCCGTATTATGGGTATCTGGTTGTTTATATAATATTCGAAATCGTTTTTGCGGAACCTTTGCGCCAACACTCATTGCGACCTGCGCCGCCATGCCTGGCCTGTCGAAATCAGATGTTCCTGGTAACCAACGGACCTTGTTATCAATCGTATCAGTGAACAAATTAGCTCTGGCAGTTTCGATTCCAGTCATAAATTTATTCAAGAAATGAGTCTGTTCTTCACTCAACCCCTCCTCATTACCAGCCGAGGCAACGATCAACGGGACAGAGTAATTTTCCAACAAATTATGAAGCGCGCGGTCTTTTCGCAGTTCAGTCGGCTGATCAAACAAGAGGTCAACCAGCACAGCTTTGGGTTTGAAACCTTCTAGGACACGCAATGATGCGGCAAGGACACCGCGATCAACAGGAGATCGATAGGTTAATTTGGATAACAGCTCTTCGGTGATCGTAACAAATACGATATCCTTATTGATTTCTGATTTTGAGGCAAGATTAACGGTTTTCCAATCGACGGCCCAATTTTCTGCTAACCGAAGAACAGGGAGGGCTCTTTCAATGATGAATACTAAGATCAACAACCCGGCAATAATCCAGGGCCATTTTGGCATTAAGTGATTTTGGCGCTGCATATCGATCACAAACTTTTACAACGCTCCCCTGACCCAGCGAAGAAAAATCGTCGCATGCATAACCATACAAAGCAAGTAACCTATTGATATTTAGAAGATTTCAAATAGTTCGTGACGCAACATGACGGCGCCACCTAAACCGATTGTCGCAACACCGACAATCAATTGAAGCCCATTATTTGTCCAACTGAGATATTTTGCCGAATACGCAATAGGTACGGCAATCACAACCGAAAGGGCCGCCATTCCCAAGATTGAACCAAGTCCAAAAATGATGACGTATATCATACCACTCATGACCGACGTTTGTGCCGCAGCCGTCAATATGAGCAGCGCTGCTGACCCGGCCATACCATGAACAAGCCCTACAACTAATGTTCTGAGTGGAAGTTTTTGCGGATGTTCATGATCGTGCGCTATTTGCCTGTGATCGGTTGCCTCTCCGGCATGCGAATGGGCATGGAAATGCCGGACATCACCGTGTTTGTGGGTATGAAAATGAACACGATTACGATACACACGAAAAAGAAGATGGCCGCCAAGAATAACGAGCATCACACCAACACCAAATTCCAGCCAGCCGGCCACCTGGGCACCAATTTCCAGTTCTAGAATTAGAACACTACCAGCAAATGCCATCAGCGCCAGCGTGTGCCCAACGCCCCAAACCGTCCCATGCAAAACGATCTTCTTAAGCGAACTTTCCCGGGCCGCAATCGAAGATACTGCGGCAACATGATCTGCTTCCAGAGCATGTTGCATGCCAATCATCAGGCCTAAAAATAATACAGAACTCATTTATGGAAACTTTCGTGAAGGACTAAGCACAGAAGTCTATAAGCCTGCCCCCTATTCAAGTCCATAACCAATGCGACGGTGTCTTGCCAAACTGGCATTTAATACTTCAACCATATGAAACAACGATATACCCCTTGACCTAGGCGATGCCTGTTGTAGTTTTTTCGCATCATTAACAGGAATTCCCAATGCCACTATTTCTTCTTCGCCACGGCGAGACCGTATTCAATGTCGCGGGCCGCTTTCAAGGGCAAAACAACTCGGACCTGACTCAACTGGGCAAACAGCAGGCCCACAAAAATGGCCAACTTCTTGGATCAATGATCGAAAACGTAGCAGGCATCCATTTTGTATCAAGCCCGCTTGGGCGAACTTTGGCAACTTCAGAAATTATATGTAAGTCGCTCGGTATCAGTATCGATACGATAAACACCGATGAGCGCATCATGGAAATGAACTTTGGTGCGTGGCAGGGCATGACCGAATTCGAAATAGATGAGGAATTTCCAGGCGAATGGGATAAACGTTCAGCGAATCCAGCCACCTTTACACCGCCCGGCGCCGGAGAAAGTTATAACGACCTGTTTGACCGTGTTGATAGCTGGCTTGATGAAACCCGCGACTATTGGGAAAACGGCGCCATTTGGGTTGCCGTATCACATGGTGGAACGGGCGCGGTTATTCGCGGTCGTTACCTCGGCCTTGACGTTGGTCAAATTCGCGCATTAGCACGGCCACATGACGAATTTTACGAACTGAGCCTGGGGCAGGTTAAATCACACGGCACTGATAAAGAAGCGGTGCCCATCAATTGACCCAGTCTCGAGAAGACTCGTTCCTTCGCGGAATGATGGAAATGCTTCCGCTCAGCATTAGTGCCGCACCATTTGGATTGATGGTCGGGGCAATGGCGGCCGGTGCCGGACTTGGACATATCGATATTCTGATGATGAGCGGACTTGTTTACGCTGGCGCCTCACAGTTTACAGCGCTTGGCATGTGGGATCAGCCGGTACCGATTTTAGCCATCATTGGGGTCACCTTGATGGTCAACCTGCGTATGGTTTTGATGGGCGCAGCGTTGGCCCCGCATGTTAGGCATTTGCCGCTCTATTGCCGCTGGCCATTTGTTTTGGTTTTTGCTGATGAAACCTGGGCAATCGCGCTGCGGCGATCTGCTGACCGTCCACTCACCGCCCCTTATGTTTTTGGCTTGGTGATCCCGTTTTATATTAACTGGCTGTTCTGGTCTGTTCTTGGAGTGACGTTCGGGCATTTGGTCACAGATCCAGAGAAATACGGGTTTGATTTTGTCTTTATTGCCATCTTTATTTCGTTAGTGATGGGGTTTTGTAAAACCAGACGACAGGTCCCTCCTCTGCTGGTCAGCGGCGCAGTTGCCTATCTGTCGTACAATTATATGTCCGGGGTTTGGTACATTTTCCTGGGCGGTCTGGCTGGTGTGATCGTTGGTGCTCTTCTTCACAACGGCAAAGATCAGACTGATGCTTGATACATGGACTGTAATAACCATTCTTGGTATGGCGGGCGTTACCGCATTCACTCGGGTCATTGGGTATTGGATGATGTCCAAAGTGCATGTCAGTGGGCGGCTGTCCGGCGCTCTTAACGCGGTTCCCGGCGCGATTCTAACCGCAATTGTCACGCCAGCGGCATTCTCCGCGGGCCCAGCGGAGGCAATTTCGGCGTTGGTCACCGTTGCTCTTGCGTGGCGGTTTCCCTTACTGGTGGCGATTGCTGGCGGTGTTGGTTGTATTGTTTTACTGCGAAATTTCCTCGGTTGATCTTTATACCGAACTGAATTGCCCACACTCTTTTAAAAACGGTACGCAAGCCTCCATTCAGAACGCTCTTCAGTTAAATTTTCGCACTGCATCACATCTGATGTGACGGGTTCGTTCAATTCTCTTCTCATGTCCAATGAAAAATCTAATTGCGCCGCGAACCCGTTTTCAAATACCCTTGCAATACGAGCGGGCATCACTCCACCACCACCAAAAACCAATGCAATTGGTTGACCGACTTCTAACTACTCGCCGACTGAGATGACGTCAGGCAGATATACAATAGCCGCTCCAGTAAAAGACATATCTTGGAGTTTTCCACCACAATGCGGCCGGCTGCCATTGTTTAGAACTAGATTGTCCGCGATGCTACTGGCGTGTTTGCGTCGATTCTTATTCAGAAATTTTTCTCATCGTTCAATTCAGTGGGAACGAACCTTACGAAAAAGCGGCGCGTTTTCAACAAGCACCATCCGGTGTTATCCCGTCCGAACTTTAGTGACGAAATCGGAAACCGATTGTCTCAGGTCATTGGATTGGGCAGTCAGTTTGACCGATGTTTGCAGCATGTTTTGAGCTTCGGCATCTGACTCTTCCACACTGCTGCTAACGCCGCTAATATTATCAGATACCAGATTGGTTCCCATTGCTGCTTGATCGGCGCTACCTGAAATTTCATTTGTCGCCGCTCCTTGTTCTTCAACTGCGGACGCAACGGTAGATGCGACCTCATGTATTTCATGAACAGTTTTGGCAATGCCTCTGATCGCAATCGCGGCTTCATTGGAAGATCCCTGAACACTAGGCCTGTTTCACAATAGGGCCAGATAATTTTGGTCGCAGGTATCTTCACCCATTTGTTCAAGCTGTTTTCAAAGTCAAATTTGCCAAGGCCCCTACATTCTTTGCAATCATGTTTTTCTGTTGGTTGTTG
>WASW01098276.1_pt1 | contig 10426 bp, 11 predicted proteins | sample 5698521 | NCBI WGS metagenome assembly WASW01 (sample SAMN11175560, study PRJNA528189) | sponge metagenome | isolation source: marine sponge | host: Leucetta | place: Antarctica: Western Antarctic Peninsula, King George Island | collected 2013-01
TATTATTTTTATATTTTTTCATTATTTATATTATATTATTTAATCTTTAAAATTTTATATAATTTTTAATACAAAAGTATTAGAGATTATATACAATTATGAATAATTTTATGTTAATTAATCATATTTAGTCAAATACATTTAGTCAATTAAATCAAATTTAGTCAATTAAATACATACATTTAGTCAATTAAATCTATATCTTTAGTCAAATTATTCATATTTAATTTAATTAAATTAAATTAAATTAAATTACATAAATTTTTTTTCTTTTCCAATATTATAAAAAATGGCTGGAGGTCTTATGCAATTAGTTGCCTACGGGGCTCAAGATGTTTATTTAACTGGTAATCCTCAAATTACCTTCTGGAAAGTTACCTACCGTCGTCACACTAACTTCGCGATGGAATCCATTGAACAAACTTTCAATGGACAAGCTGATTTCGGTCGCCGTGTTACTTGCACTATTTCGCGCAATGGTGATTTAGCCTACCGTACATACTTACAAATTACTTTACCAGAAATTAATCAACAAATGAACCCTACTCCTGGAAAAGATGTATATGCCAGATGGTTAGATTTCCCCGGTGAACAATTAATTGCTCAAGTTGAAGTTGAAATTGGTGGTCAACGCATTGATCGTCAATATGGTGACTGGATGCACATCTGGAATCAATTAACATTATCGAGCGAACAAGAACGTGGTTACAACAAAATGATTGGTAACACCACTCAATTAACATACATTTGTGACCCAACTTTTGCTGATGTTGACGGACCTTGCTCTGCTGACGGTGTCCGCCAAGTTTGCGCTCCCCGTAATGCTTTAGCTGAAACCACCTTATATGTTCCTCTTCAATTCTGGTATTGCCGCAACCCCGGTCTTGCTCTTCCTTTAATTGCGTTACAATATCACGAAGTTAAAATTAACTTAGATATTCGTAATATTGAAGAATGCTTATGGGCTGTTGATTCATTAAATACATCATCAAGCAATAAAGTTGACCAAGCCTACAAAACATCGTTAGCGGCTGCTTCCTTATATGTTGACTATATTTTCTTAGACACCGATGAACGCAGACGTATGGCGCAAAATCCCCACGAATACTTAATTGAACAATTACAATTCACCGGTGATGAATCGGTTGGTTCGTCGTCCAACAAAATTAAACTTAATCTTAACCATCCTTGCAAAGAATTAATCTGGGTTGTTCAACCTGATGCCAATGTTGATTATTGTGCTTCGTTAGCGCAAAACGAACCATTAAATGCTCTTATGGGTGCTCAACCTTTCAATTACACTGATGCCTTAGATGCTTTACCTAATGCTGTCCATGCCTTCGGTGGTCAAGATTCTGTTTCTGGAACTAATCAATTCATCAATGGAAGTGGCTTATTCCAAGATCCATTCTCAAATGATGTTACTGCTGGAACAGCTCACACTACCGACGGTGTAGGCGTTGGTGATTCGGGTGTCTCCGATGCTGGAACCTTCGTCTTAGCCGAAACTGCTTTAGATATGCATTGCTGGGGTGAAAATCCAGTTGTAGTTGCTAAATTACAACTTAACGGACAAGACCGCTTCTCGGAGCGTGAAGGTACATACTTCGACTTAGTCCAACCTTTCCAACATCACACACGTGCGCCTGACACAGGTATTAACGTATACTCTTTTGCCCTCCGCCCTGAGGAACATCAACCCAGTGGCACGTGCAATTTCTCGCGTATTGATAACGCCACTTTACAATTAGTCCTCTCCAATGCTACAGTCCAAGGTGTCTCGACCGCCAAAGTCCGTGTCTACGCTGTTAACTACAATGTCCTCCGTATTATGAGCGGAATGGGTGGACTTGCTTATTCAAATTAATTTTATTGGATAATTTTGTATTTTTTATTCATAAAATTTATAAAAGATTCCATTCCAAACAATTTTTATAAAAATTGATTTAAAAAATAAGTTCATATTTATATTATATAATTATGAACTCAACACATCCTTATGGAAAAATAAAATATGAATGTTGGTTACCTGTATATGCTCATATAACTTGTAAAAAAAATAATATATCATTAATTTGTCCTCAACATAATTATGAAATATTATTTCGTGAAAAAGATATAAATTTAGAAAATAATGAATGGATTCCTGCAAATCCCCCATTTCTTATTAGAAATAAAACAACTAAAAAAATGATTCTTCCTACATTTGAATATTATTCTTTAAGTGATAATGGAGAAACTATCAAATATGCTCAAACACACATTGCAGTAGCATCTGCTTTTCCAGATGTTCCTCCTCTAGAAACAATCGATCATATTGACAATGACCCGAGTAATAATACGATAACAAATTTAATGTGGTTAGACAGAAGCACTAATTCACGAAAAGGACAAATAAAATCGGTTGAAAATGCAAAAAAAAATGATGGAAAAAACGGAAGATATATTTTAATGAAACAACCACCACAAGATAATAAAAATAATAGAGAAGATTCAATAACAATTGGATTATTTAAAAATATGGATAAATGCGCTCAATTTATTATTGATAAAATAATTCAAAAAGATAAAAAACCACAATTAAAAACAGTAGCTGCTAAAATTTCTAGAGCTATTAGTATACCCGAATATAAAGCTTATGGATTTTATTTTGATGATTATGAAATCAAAATAGATAATGAAGAATGGAAATATCATCCGATTTATACCAGATATGCTATTTCTACACATGGAAGATGTAGAAATTGTCATGGAATAATTTCTTATGAATATAAGAGTCGTAATGGAGCTAAATATACCAGTATTCATATTGAAAAAACTCATAAATATATTCATAGACTAGTTTGGGAAACATTTATTGGTGAAATTCCGGAAGGATTAGATATTATGCATGATGATTCTGCACCTTTATATGAAGATGATTCATATAGAAATTGGTTAGTAGATTTATCTTTGGGAACACGGAGTGAAAATATGAAGTCATTTCATAATAAAAAATTAGTAATAGTTGAAAAAATAACTAATACTAAACCAAAAGAAAAGATTGAAGAAGAAAAAATATATTATGCAAGAAATTATCCAAAAAATGCATTAGGAGATTTAATGAAAAACCCCCCTTTAGGTATTCAATACATACAAGCAAAAAATAGAGGAAGCAAGTATTTATTAAGTAGAAGATTTTCAATTAGTAATAAAGATATATCTACCCCTGAAAAAAAATCTATAACAGACGAGGAGAAGTTTATTTTAATTTTAGAAATTTATAAGAAAAATTGTATTATTGAAAAACAAGATAAAAAATATATGGAACTAGATATAGATAGTTTAAAACAATATATACCATTATGAAATAATAATAACTAAAAAATATTTTAAAAGTGCTTTTTAAAAGCGGAAACAACAACAACTTAAAGAAATAACAATAAATAATATTATAAAATGACTTCGTTTAATATTGTTGATTTAATTACAAACAATCCTATTACAAAACTAACTGAAACACATAACAATAATTTATTAAATAAAGTAAAAAACACTTTTAATGAATATGAGCAACAATTATTTATAGCAAGTTTTTATAGTTATTTAAATTATCATAAAACAGATGATTATATTGTAGATTTAGATAATATTTGGCAATGGTTAGGTTTTAGTCAAAAAATTAAAGCAAAAGAATTACTAGAGAAAAATTTTATACTAGATAAAGATTATAAAAAACCGCTTTACCTCGAAGTAAAGCAAAAAAAAAATGGTGGACAAAATATTCAAAAATATTATTTGAATGTAAAAACATTTAAATCATTTTGTTTAAAAGCAGGAACAAAAAAAGCAGATGAAATTCATGAATATTATCTTAAAATGGAAGAATTGATTCAAGAAGTATTAGAAGAAGAAGCAATTGAAATGAAAAATAAATTATTAATTAAACAAAGTGAATTAGAAAAACTTGAAGAAAACAATAAAAAAGAATTAGAAAAACTTGAAGAAAACAAGAAAAAAGAATATGAAGAAAAATTAATCAAAGAAAAAGCATTAGAAAGACAAAAAATTTTACTTAAAGAATTTGGAAATAGTGAATCATTAATATATATTATTAAAGTTAAATCTTATAATAATGGAGAATATGTTATTAAACTTGGAGAAAGTCGCAGAGGCATTATGGGTCGTTTTAATGAACATAAATCACATTATGAAGAATGCTTATTACTAGATTGTTTTTTTGTAGATAAAAGTAAAGATTTTGAGAGTTTTTTACATAACCATGAAAGTATTAGATTAAATAGAGTTACTGATTTAGCTAAACATAAAAATGAACGTGAATTATTTTTAATTGGAAAAGAACTATCTTATAAAATGTTATTAAAAATTATTGATAATAATATTAAATATTTTGAAAAAAATAATAATGATGAAGTAGAAAAATTAAAATTAGAATGTGAAAAATTAACATTATTAAATGAATTAAATAAAAATGGAAATATAAATTCATTTATTGAAGAAATAATAAAAAATAATAACACAAATAATGAAATATTATTAAACAAAATAGATAATTTAGAAAAAATGAATAAAACAATACTTGAAAAACTAAATCTTCAACAAGTAAAAAATACAACAAATTTTAACCAACCATTAGTAACATTAGGTCCACGACTTCAGCAAATTAATCCAGAGACTCTTAGTTTAATAAAAGTATATGATTCTGTATCTGAGTGTATGAGAGAAAACTATCAAATTAAAAGACCAAGTATTAATAAAGCAATTGTAGAAAATACAATTTATCATGGTTATAGATGGTTATATGTTGATAGAGATTTAGATCCCTATATAATTAATAATATTCAACCTACAAAAAAAACCAAAGTTCAAAATTTAGGTTATATTGCAAAATTAGATAAAGACAAAACATATATTATTAATGTATATTTAGATCGTAAATCTGCATCATTGGCTAATAATTTTGATTCTCCGTCTGCATTAGACCATCATGTAAAAAATAATACTATTATTAATGAACATTATTATATTTTGCTAACTAATTGTGATTTAAAATTAGTATCTGATTTTTTAAACAAAAATAATTTGAAAGAAATATGTTTATATAAAAATGGTATTGGTCAATATAATAGCGAACAAGAACTTATTCAAGAATTTATATGTAAATATGATTGTATAAAAAAATTACATATTAGTGATAAAACATTAACAAAAGCATTAACTAGAAATGTAGCATATAATAATAATTATTTTAAAACTATTGGTAGTAAATTAGAAATTTAATAATTATAAAATTTTATAATATTATTTAATATTAATAAGTCATGCAAGTAAGTTTAATAAAAAGCAGTTTTTATTTTACATATATATTCTTAATTACAACTGGAACAATATGTTTTATTGAAGCTTTGCGTAATCCTGTTCCTCAAATTCGCCATATTATGAATTTAGAAACTTGTATATCAGTTGTTGCCGGATATTTTTATGGACTATTTGTAGCAAAAATTAATAAAGCAGAAAAAGATGCACAAGAAAACCCTGAACAAAATAAAAATCAAAATAAAGAATTAGAATTACCTTTAGAAAAAATTAATGATATGCGTTATACCGATTGGGCTATTAGCACTCCCCTTATGCTTTTAGTTTTATGTATGGTATTAGGTTATGAAAATAAAAAAGTAGTAACTTTCTTACCATTTATGTTAATATTAATATTTAATTTCCTTATGTTAGGTGCTGGATATATTGGAGAAATAGGTAAATTAACTAGAACAATGGCAAATAGTATTGGATTCTTGTTTTTCTTTTTAATGTATGGTACAGTTTGGAAAGTATATATGACAGGAGCCAAACGTACTACACAATCGGTTATTATATTTGGATTATTTGCATTTTTATGGTCATTATATGGTGTTTTATATCAAACAGATAAAATGACAAAAGTGTTTGGTTATAATATATTGGATTTATTGAGTAAAGCATTTGTTGGTATTTTCTTTTGGTTTTATTTAACAAAATCTATTAGATTTTAGGATAGTTTTTTATTTTTATATATAAAATAAAAATGAGTGAAATAATAATTTTAATATTTATTGGATTATTATCTGGAATATCTATGGGTTCTATTGGTGTGGGTGGTGGATTAATTATTGTAACATTACTTACTTTATATGGTATAAATATAAAAAATGTCGTAGCAATAGTAATGTTAATGCAATTATTTCCTCAATCGGTATTTGGAGTTATTAATTATTGGAAATATATAAATTGGTATCAATCTTTTATTATAATATTTGCTAGTTTTATTGGTATATATATTGGTTCATATTTAGTAACAAATAATTATATAAATGATTTAATGCTTTATAAAATTCTTACAATTTTTTTAATAATAAATAGTATTTATTTTACTATAAAATATTTAATGTAATTTAATATTATAAATCAATTAAATTTTCACATTCAACATTTTTAGGATTTAATATATCAGAAATTCTTTCTTGTAATTTAATATTTAATTTTTCTAATGTTTCACATTTAAATTTTAGTTTTTCTAATTCTTCTTTGTATTCATATGCTAATTTTTTTTCTTCTCTCAATTCTTTGCATTTACTATCAAAAGCTTCTTTTAAATTACTTGAAGATCCAAATTCTTCTTTAAATAAATAATTTGCCGGATTCAAACATTTTTTTTTATGCTTTGCAGTATTAAAATGACTTGCAATCATTGATGAAAATTTTCGTGGATAAAAAGTTGTTCCACAACAAATACAACCATTTATGTATTTATCCTGTAAATCTCTAATATTTAAATCTACTTTTTCTGTATTGTTTTCATTAATTTTAGGTTCATAATTTGGGAGAGTTAGAACAATAGATGTCATAAATAAATTATTTTGTATTTATCAAAGAATTATGAGAATTATAAGATTTAAAATAATAAAATATTTAATTATCAATTTTTTTTGAATCATATTATATTTCATTAATATAATATGAAAAATATATTAGAAAATGTTGGTAATAATTTACATAATTTAGTAAGATTTCAATTTAATAAAATCCAAATTTTATTTTTTTCAATGTTGTTTTTTTCATTAGTATATATGTTATTAGATGATAAACACTTTGAAGGAGTAAATAAATTCAAAGAAATTGTAAAAGAAGAAGTAATAAAAGATAAAGTAAAAAAAGAAATAACTGAAAATTATGCAAATCTTGATGCAAGAGAAACTATAGAAATAGATAAAAGTTTAGATAAATATTATAGTAAAAACAAAGTAATAGAAGAACAAGTAATCGATAAAGCAACAAAAGAAAGCGAAGCAGAGACAAATAGTGAAGATCTTGATCCTACAAAAGTAGACCCATCATTATTTACAAAATATTTAAATCGTCTTTATTTTGCGGTTGTAACAGGTTGTCTTTTGGGTTACGGTGATATTTTTCCTGTATCAAATATTTCAAAAACATTAGCAGCTTTACAGGGGCTTTTGACTGTTAGTTTGATTATTTACTAATGCGGGGAAATCGCCCCACACGCGATTATTAAAAGATAAATATGGGTTTCTTTATGAACTTCCTAATTAAAATATTATAAATATTTATCTTGTTTTTTTATATTTTCTTTTTATTTTTTTTCCAGAACCATAAATCGTAACAAAATTCATAGTTCTTCTTTTTAGTTTTCCGTGTTTTCCTTTTGTTTTTCTTTGTCTTCTTTTTTCTGATCTTTTTTTCTGATCTTTTTCTCTTTTTTTTTTCGTATATTGTTTGTTGTCAAAAGATGAATTATTATCTTCTTGTTCTCTTTCTCCTTCTTCTTCTCCTTTAAGTGGTTGATTATTTAATTTTTTTATTTCTGTTATTATTCTTGTTTCATCTCCTGTATATCTTAATGTTATATACCCTTCTTTATCATCATCTTCTATAACAAAATGCTGTTTATCTCCTGGATATTTATCTATTAATGATTTAATATCTACGTCTTTATTAATATAATTTTTTTCTAATTTTTTTAACCCTTTTTTTTTTATTTCTTTTAATAATTTTTCTTTGCGTTTATTTTTCTTTAAAATCCACTTTGGAATTTCATAATCATATTTAAGACCTTCATCTTCATCGGCAGGAGGAACTTCACTAGCAGTATCGGAACCTCGAAGAGTAACATTAGTAGTATCATAAACTTTTTGTTTGTTTTTAGAACCAAATAATTTTTTTTGCCCTTCTTTGTATAAATTATTATATTCTTCAACAGCGTCTATTAATGCTTTTTTGGTCATTATACCATCAAAATCAGGATTAAAAGGGATAACTGTATAATCTATTAATGTATAATTATTAATTGCATAAGCAGCATCCATATTTTCTAATTTTATATATGCTAATTCTTGATCTTTATTTCTATTCATTTCTTCGTATTGTATTTTTTGATGAATATCAAAAGTATATAGCAAAATAGGAAGAGGAAGAATATAATCTAATCTTACAACATTAATAGACATTCTATTAATTGGTTGTTTTGTTTTTCCATATTCTAAATCTAATAGTTTTTTATACGCTTCATAACCTAGCAAATCTAAACGTTGCAATAATCTTTCTTTATTCAAATTAACTTTTTTTTTAGTTTTATCACTCATTATAATATTATAATATTATAATATTGAAATATTGAAATATTGTATTAAATTATTACAACAATGTTGGATTAAATTATGGATCAGTTGAGAGATTATTTATTACTGGATATAGAAGACGAATATTTTGGTCAAGAAATTGGAATATTTAAAATACTTTTATCATTAAAGATTTTTATAGTAATTGAATGGAGAGATTACCTATTTTTAGTTTTTTATATTTTACTTGTTGTAATAAATGTATAAATAATTATTTAAAATATTATAGGCGATTTTATAAAACATTGAATAAGCGAGAGATTAGTGGAAAAATGTAAGAATTCCATAATATTTAATATTTTCTATTATTAAAATATTATGGTTAATGATCTCTCAAATATTCAAATTTTAAAAGAAGATTTTAAGAGAGAACGCAAGCATAATGCAATAAAATTGCCAGAATCAATAATACAAGAAGCTATACCAAAATATGTGACTTATTATAAAGAATGTTATAATATTCAAAAAAAACTTTATAGGGAATTTTTTAAAATAGAAAAACATCCAAAAATGGTAACAGGTAAAGTTTATAACTCATCAAAATCAAATAAGATACATATATTAGAAAAGTTAGAAGAAATCAAAAAAATTTTAGAAAAATTAAATAATGTTGGAGAGAACGAAGTTAGTGGAAAGAACGAAGTTAGTGGAAAGAACGAAGTTAGTGGAAAGAACGAAGTTAGTGGAAAGAACGAAGATGATGGAGTAAATGAAGATGATGGAGTAAATGAAGATGATGGAGTAAATGAAGAAAATGAAATAAAAGTAAAAAATGAAATAACATTACCAAAATACGTTTCTCTCAAAAATCATGAAAAAGATTTTAATAAATATTATTTAATTTATGATAAAAAAACAAACTCCAAAAGAATTAGTTTAAGATCATTGTTTAGTAAAGATAATCCAATAAATATTAATATTTCACTATTTCTCTCAAAAGTAGAAGAAAAAATCTTTGAAATTGATGAAAAAATTAATAATAACAACCATAATGTTGAAGATTAATCTTCTCTATTAATTTCAATAATTAAATCTGTTCCACAAATATCAGGCTTACTACAAGTAATGCTTTTAAATTGTTCTTTAAAATTTTCAATAGTTGTAGTATTTATTATTGGCGCATCTTGTAATAATTTTTCATATTCTTTAAATGAAGTATTTACAAATTCAGAAACAGGTATTCTATCACCGTGATTAAGTGCTAACTGTAATTTAATAGAACGATAAAAATTACCATACAATCTTGAAGATAATTTATGTTCGCTTGCTTTATCATCTGCATTATAAAATTGTTTTAATGATTGCATTAATGATGATACTAAACCAAGAAAACCCACTAAATACATAATACTTTCATAATAATTAGATGAAGTAGATGATAATGATAACGAAGATGATAATGTAGTAATTAAAATACTTGCTATTGAAATTATATTACTTTTTTTACGCCAATATTTTCTATCTTTTGAATGCATTATTGAGAGACCAGCACTTTTCTCTCCCCAACATTTTAATAAATCTTCAATAGAATTATTCCATTCTTTAATAGCAAGATTATCTTTATTATTTTCTTGAGTTTCTATGTTTTTATTACTTCTAATGGTTTTATTATTCTCTCTTTTAAAATCAAAATTTTTTGTTTTTTTTAAGTCAGGACTATTGTTCTCTCCTTTCAATAAATTTTCAGTCAATTCATTATTTGAACTATTATAATCCATAATATATATTATATTTAAAATATTAATAATGTTTTA
>WASW01052592.1_pt1 | contig 10384 bp, 21 predicted proteins | sample 5698521 | NCBI WGS metagenome assembly WASW01 (sample SAMN11175560, study PRJNA528189) | sponge metagenome | isolation source: marine sponge | host: Leucetta | place: Antarctica: Western Antarctic Peninsula, King George Island | collected 2013-01
AGGCGGACGCACCGTCGGTGCAGGCGTCGTCGCAAAAATTATCGAATAAGCATTTATGGATACGCCTAGGGGGATGCGTCCTTGTATTTTGGCGGTAAACTTTTGACAGTTCTGGAATTACGGAAAACGAAACGGAAAACGAAATGGCCCAATCACAAAATATCAGAATACGCCTGAAAGCGTTTGACCACCGCGTGCTGGACAATTCGGCCCGGGAAATTCTGAACACCGCCAAACGGACCGGTGCTGGTGTGCGCGGACCCATTCCGCTGCCAACACATATTGATAAATATACTGTTTTGCGCGGGCCGCATATCGATAAGAAGAGTCGCGACCAGTTTGAAATGCGTACCCACAAGCGCATGCTCGATATTGTTGATCCGACTCCGCAAACTGTGGATGCTCTTATGAAACTGGACTTGCCGGCAGGTGTCGATGTTCAGATTAAACTGTAGGTCGTGGGTGAGGAGACGTTAGGCTATGCGTTCTGGATTAATCGTTCAAAAAATTGGCATGACCCGCCTGTTTACTGATGCTGGCCAGCATATTCCAGTAACGGTGTTGAAGCTTGATAAATGTCAGGTCGTGGCCCAGCGCACGGAAGAAAAAGACGGTTATAATGCTGTGCAGCTTGGTTCTGGCTTTGCCAAGGTGAAAAATACCAGCCGTGCGATGCGTGGCCATTTTGCCAAGGCGAAAGTGGAACCCAAACGCCGTATTGTCGAGTTCCGTGTGAGTGCCGAAAATCTGATTGATATTGGTGCCGAGCTGGCGGCCAATCACTTTGTTGAGGGCCAGCATGTTGATGCCACTGGTGTCAGCATTGGTAAGGGTTTTGCCGGTGCGATGAAGCGGTATAATTTTAGCGGGTTGCGTGCCACGCATGGTGTATCTGTTTCTCACCGGAGCCTCGGCTCGACGGGCCAGTGTCAAGACCCTGGACGTGTGTTCAAGGGCAAAAAAATGGCTGGTCATATGGGGGATGTACGCGTCACCATGCAAAATCTGACTATTGTTAAAACCGATACACAACGTGGTCTGGTGATGGTTAAAGGGGCTGTCCCGGGGGCCAAGGGCGGTTGGGTGCTGCTACGCGATGCGGTGAAGTATCCGCTGTCGCGTGATCTTCCAATGCCGGCAGCCTTGGTTGAAAACGCTGCATCGGAAGAAGAAACATCGGCTACCAAAGCCTCGATTGAGAAGTCGGAAAATGGAAATGTGATCGAGGAAGTTAGCGTCGCTGAGAAAGTCACCAAAGCGAATGAAGCTGAAAGAACGACCGAAGACGGGAAGGATGGGGCATGAAGACCGGTGTTACAACGCTTGATTCAAAAGATGGCGGTTCGGTCGAGCTGAATGAGGCTGTCTTTAGTGTTGAGCCACGGGCTGATATTTTACAACGCATGGTGACTTATCAACTTGCCAAGCGGCAGGCTGGCACGCATAAGACAAAACCGCGCGGCGAGATTGCTGGCACGAGCAAAAAATTTGGCCGTCAAAAAGGCGGCGGTGGGGCCCGTCACGGTAATCGGAAAGCAAACATTTTTATTGGTGGAGGCAGGGCTCATGGGCCGGTGGTGCGCAGCCATGCAACGGCATTGCCGAAAAAACTACGCGCATTGGCTTTGAAAATGGCCCTGTCGTCGAAAACGGCTAGCCAGCAGCTTGTGGTGCTGGATGAAGCCAGATCGAAAGACGGTAAGACGGCGGGTCTACGCCGGCAACTGGCCAAATTGGGCATTGATAGTGCATTGATTATTGATGGCTCGGAAGTGGATGTGAATTTTGCCCGTGCAGCCCGCAATATTGCCTGTATTGATGTGTTGCCGGTGCAGGGTATCAATGTTTACGACATTTTGCGCTGTGACAAGCTGGTGTTAACCAAGGCCGCCTTATCCAGCCTTGAGGAGCGTTTCAAATGAACAATGAGCAATATTACGATATTATCCGCGCGCCGGTAATTACCGAGAAGGCCACCTTGGCCTCGGAACACAATCAGGTTGTTTTCAAAGTGGCAATCACGGCTAATAAAAAGGTGATCAAGGAGGCCGTGGAGGCCTTGTTTGATGTGAAGGTGAAAGCGGTCAATACGCTGGTTCGCAAAGGTAAGGCGAAGCGTTTTCGTGGTATTCGTGGCAAGCAGAATGATATAAAGCAGGCGATTGTAACGCTAGAAGACGGTCATGCGATTGATGTGACGACAGGTCTGGCGAGGTAGGGAAGTATGGCACTTAAAACATATAAGCCGACAACGCCGGGCCAGCGCGGTCTGATACAGGTTGACCGTTCGGGTCTTTACAGCGGCAAACCAGTTAAAAAGCTGACGGAGGGTCTGACCCGATCAGGCGGGCGCAATAATGCCGGTCGAATCACGGTGCGCCGTCGGGGTGGAGGGCATAAACGCAGCTACCGTCTGGTCGATTTTAAGCGGCGTAAATTTGACATTGCAGCAATCGTTGAGCGACTGGAATATGATCCGAATCGTTCGGCTTTTATCGCTCTGGTTAAATATGGTGATGGCGAGTTGTCTTATATTCTGGCACCGCAACGTCTGGCCGCCGGTGATACGGTGATTGCCGGCGAGCAGGTCGATGTGAAGCCCGGCAATGCCATGCCTTTGCGTTCAATTCCGATTGGCACAATCATTCATAATATCGAGTTGAAGCCTGGCAAGGGGGGGCAGGTCGCGCGTGCGGCTGGCACATTTGCCCAGCTCGTTGGTCGCGATCAGGGATATGCGATTATCCGTCTTGCATCGGGTGAGCAGCGGCTCGTTCTGGGTAGTTGTATGGCTACGATCGGCGCGGTTTCCAACCCCGATCAGGGCAATATCAAACTGGCCAAGGCTGGCCGTAACCGCTGGTTGGGGCGGCGTCCATCGGTTCGTGGTGTAGCGATGAACCCAGTTGACCACCCGCATGGGGGCGGTGAGGGCAAAACTTCCGGGGGTCGCCATCCAGTGACCCCGTGGGGTAAACCGACCAAGGGCCGGCGCACGCGTTCAAACAAAATGACCGATAAATATATTTTGCGCAGCCGCCATCTGCGGAAGAAACGTTAGGAGTGTTAAGATGACACGTTCAGCTCGTAAAGGCCCATTTGTTGACGGTTATCTGCTGAAGAAAGCAGAAGCTGTTCGAGAGAGCGGGCGCACCAATCAGGTTATTAAAATCTGGAGCCGTCGCTCGACGATCCTGCCGCAATTTGTTGGTCTTACTTTCGGTGTTCATAACGGACAAAAGCATATTCCGGTATCCGTGGTTGAAGATATGGTTGGGCATAAATTCGGTGAATTTGCGCCGACTCGCACCTATCACGGTCACGCCGCCAATAAGAAGGTGAGGAGAGGTTAGCTATGGGAAAATCATCGCTGCAGCGTCAGCTGCCTGATAATAAAGCGAAGGCCGTGGGCCGGATGATCCGCACCAGTCCGCAAAAACTTAATCTGGTGGCCCAGTTGATTCGCGGTAAGACCGCCGCGCGCGCGCTGTCTGACTTGGCCTTTTCGCACCGCCGGATTTCTGGTGAGGTGAAGAAAATTCTGGAAAGCGCAATTTCCAATGCTGAAAATAACCATAATCTGGATGTTGACAGCCTGATCATAGCAGAAGCCTATGTTGGCAAGAACCTGACCATGAAACGCTTTCGGGCCCGCGCAAAAGGCCGGGCGGCACGGATTTTGAAGCCATTCAGCCAGCTCACGATTGTGGTGCAGGAAGTCGAGGAGAAAGCATAATGGGACAGAAGGTTAATCCGATTGGTATGCGGCTGGGGGTCAACCGAACTTGGGAGTCGCGCTGGTATGCCGATAAGGGCGAATATGCGATGCTCTTGCATGAAGATCTGAAAATTCGAACCATGTTGATGAAAGATATGCGTCAGGCGGGTGTGTCGCGCGTGGTGATTGAGCGGACGCACAAAAAATGTCGCGTGACCATCCATTCGGCGCGCCCGGGCGTGATTATCGGTAAAAAAGGTGCCGATATAGAGAAGCTCAAGCAGCGCATCGGTAAAATAACCGATAGCGAAGTGCATTTGAATATTGTGGAAGTTCGCAAGCCCGAAATTGATGCGCAGTTGGTGGCTGAAAGCGTCGCCCAGCAGCTTGAGCGTCGTGTTGGTTTCCGTCGTGCCATGAAGCGGGCCGTGCAATCGGCTATGCGTTTTGGTGTGCTGGGTATCCGGATTAATTGTGGTGGACGCCTTGGCGGGGCTGAGATTGCGCGTACTGAGTGGTATCGTGAGGGCCGCGTACCGCTGCATACGCTGCGCGCTGATATTGATTACGGCGTGGCTGAAGCACTCACTGCCTATGGTGTTTGCGGGGTGAAAATCTGGATTTTTAAAGGCGAGATTATGGAGCATGACCCATTGGCTCGTGATCGTCGTGAAGAGCAAAACGAAGCTGGACGCCAACGACGCCCGGCTGCGGGGAATTAGACCATGTTGCAACCAAAGCGCACAAAATTCCGTAAAGCGCATAAAGGCCGTATTCACGGCAATGCCAAAGGCGGCACAAGCCTGACCTTCGGGAGTTATGGCTTGAAAGCGACCTCGCCGGATCGTGTTACAGCGCGCCAAATTGAAGCCGCCCGTCGCGTGATTACGCGCCACATGAAACGGGCAGGGCGTGTCTGGATTCGTTTGTTTCCTGATGTGCCGGTTTCCAAAAAACCGACCGAAGTGCGGATGGGTAAAGGCAAGGGTGCGATTGAATACTGGGCGTGTCGTGTGAAGCCGGGCCGCATTATGTTTGAGGTTGACGGTGTCCCAAGTGACATCGCCTATGCGGCACTGAAACTTGCGGCGGCCAAATTGCCTGTCTCGACACGTGTTGTGTCGCGGGTTGGTGAGCAGTAAGGCGGTGTCACGATGAAAATGTCTGAGATTAGGGATATGACGATCGATCAGATGGTCGACGAACTGTTGAAGCTGAAAAAAGAGGCGCTCAATCTGCGTTTTCAGCAGGCTTCTGGTCAGTTGGAAAATTCAGTACGTATCAAGCAAGTGCGGCAGGCTATTGCCCGCATTAAAACCGCGCAACGCGCAGGCCAGAAGGCAGAATAGGGGTTAAAGATGCCAAAACGTATTTTGCAGGGCACAGTGGTAAGCGATAAGGGTGAGAAAACCATCGTTGTTAATGTCGAGCGTCGTTTCACCGACCCCGCGATGAAAAAAACGATTCGGAAATCAAAGCGTTATCATGCCCATGATGAAAGCAATGAACGAAAAATCGGCGAGGTGGTACAAATCCGCGAATGTCGCCCGATGTCGAAACTGAAGAGCTGGGAAGTTATTTCCGGCCACGGCGAGTAAAGGGGCCTCGTTATGATTCAGATGCAAACCAATCTGGATGTTGCTGATAATTCTGGCGCACGCCGGGTGCAGTGCATCAAGGTTCTTGGTGGTTCCAGGCGCAGGACAGCTTCGGTTGGCGACACGATTGTGGTCAGCGTGAAAGAAGCTATCCCGCGCGGGCGCGTTAAGAAGGGTGATGTGATGAGGGCCGTGATTGTGCGCACGGCGAAGGAAATTCGCCGTCACGATGGCAGTGTTATCCGCTTTGACCGCAATGCGGCAGTGCTGGTGAATAATTTGGGCGAGCCGGTGGGGACACGCATTTTTGGTCCGGTGACACGCGAATTACGCAACGCCAAACACATGAAAATTGTGTCTTTGGCACCGGAGGTGTTGTAATGGCCCGCAAGTTGAAAATAAAAAAGGGCGACAAAGTGGCGGTTCTGACTGGTCGTGACAAGGGTAAATCCGGCGAGGTGCTAGCCGTCTTTCCGTCCGAAAACAGGGCCATTGTGCAAGGGGTTTGTATGGTACGCAGGCACACACGCCAAACCCCGCAATCGGAAGGTGGTATTATTAACCGTGAGGGTAAAATTCATGTATCCAATCTGGGGATTGTCGATCCCGGGGACGCCAGGCCGACCCGTATCGGGTTTAAATTTAACGATGATGGCAGTAAATCGCGTATTGCCAAACGTTCGGGAGAAGTAATCAATGGCTGAGGTTCACGGTTATACGCCGCGCCTGAAGACGCTCTATAACGATGAGTTGCGCGGTGCCATGATGGAAAAATACAGCTACCAGAATCCAATGCAGATACCGGCGTTGGAGAAAATTGTGCTGAATATGGGGGTTGGTGAGACCACGCAGGATTCCAGGAAGATTAATGCGGCTTTTGAGGATATGCAGGTGATTGCTGGTCAACGCCCTGTAATTACGCGGGCGCGTAACTCGATTGCTGGCTTCAAGGTCCGCGAAGGTATGCCTCTGGGGGTGAAGGTCACGCTGCGTGGTGCACGCATGTATGAATTTGTCGACCGGCTGGTTACGGTTGCGCTGCCGCGTGTGCGTGATTTTCGCGGGCTTGGCGCAAAGAGCTTTGACGGCAATGGTAATTTTGCCATGGGCCTGAAAGAGCATATTGTGTTTCCGGAGATTAATTACGACAAGGTCGACACAATCTGGGGCATGGATGTTATTGTTTGCACCTCAACCAATGATGATGATCAGGCGCGTGAATTGCTGCGCGGCTTTAACTTTCCGTTCAACGATTAGGGCGGAGGAGATATAAAGATGGCCAAGAAAAGTTCTGTAGAACGTAACAAGAAACGCAAATACCTGGTTGCAAGATATGCGGCAAAACGCCAGGCCCTGCTGGCGATTGCCAATGACAGATCACAGTCTAATGAAGAGCGTTTCACGGCACGGCTCAAGCTGGCCGAATTGCCGCGCAATTCATCGCCAGTCCGTGTACGCAACCGGTGCGAGATCACCGGACGCCCGCGCGGGTATTACCGCAAACTGAATATGTCTCGTATCGCGCTGCGTGATCTGGCCTCCAAGGGTCTGATCCCGGGCATGATCAAGTCGAGCTGGTAGGAGTTTTAAGATGAACGATCCTCTTGGCGATATGCTGACCCGTATCCGCAATGCGCAAATGCGGGGTAAATCGACAGTTGTAAGTCCGACTTCAAGATTGCGCTGCTGGGTGCTGGATGTTTTGCAAGACGAAGGCTATATTCGCGGCTACAGTGAAAGCAAGCCGGGTAATGGAGCTGGAGAGCTGGAAATCGAGTTGAAATATTACGAAGGCGCGCCGGTTATTCAGGAGATACAACGGGTTTCCAAGCCTGGCCGTCGGGTTTATTCTTCGGTTAAGACAATGCCTGTTGTTCGCAATGGTCTGGGCATTGCGATTGTCTCGACGCCGAGGGGTGTGATGTCGGATAATGCCGCGCGCAAGAGCAATGTGGGTGGGGAAATTTTGTGCCGCGTCTTTTAGGGACGGCACTAAAGAGGAAAGAAAAATGTCGCGTATTGGCAAAAAACCTGTAGCTGTGCCGGAAGGCGTGGAAGTCAGCCTGAATGGTCAGATTGTGGCTGTCAAAGGCCCGAAGGGTGCACTGGACACGACGCTTTCGGAATATGTTTGCGTGGCGCAGGGCGAAGACGGCATTACCATCACACCAGCCGACAGGTCACAAACGGCGCGCAAATTCTGGGGGTTAAGTCGTTCGTTGGTACAAAATCTGGTGACCGGTGTGACGCAAGGGTTTGATCGCAAGCTGGAACTAAAGGGGGTTGGTTATCGTGCGCAAATGCAGGGTCAAACGCTGAAATTGTCGCTCGGCTTTAGCCATGATATTGATTTTTCGCTACCCGAAGGCATTGGTGTTGAATGCCCATCGCAAACCGAGATTATTGTCTCTGGCATTGATAAGCAGAAAGTGGGACAGGTTGCGTCTGAAATTCGTTCCTATCGTTCACCAGAGCCATACAAGGGCAAAGGTGTGCATTATCAGGGTGAATATGTGTTCCGCAAGGAAGGCAAGAAGAAATAGGGGTTATCTATGGGTCGCAAGATTACAAGCGATGTGCGTCGCAAGCAGCGGGTTCGCCGTCAGCTTCGTAAAGCAGCAAATGGTAGGCCGCGCTTGTCGGTCTTTCGTTCATCAAAGCATATTTATGTGCAGCTTATCGATGATGCTGCCGGACGTACGCTGGCCGCGGCCTCGTCGAAGGACAAGGAGTTTGGTGGCGATAAGGGCTGCAACATCACAGCTGCCAGCCTGGTCGGCAAACAAATCGCAGAACGCGCGAAAAAAGCTGGTGTTGAAAGTGTTGTGTTTGATCGCGGTGGCTACATTTATCATGGGCGAGTCAAAGCCCTGGCTGAGGCCGCCCGTGAAGCTGGTCTCAGTTTCTAACTGGTTGTAGAGGAGAAAAAACGTGGCAAGAAACGAAAATCGTCGCTCCCGCGAAGAACGCGAAAGCGAGTTTATTGATCGCCTAGTCCATATCAACCGCGTTGCGAAGGTTGTTAAAGGTGGCCGCCGGTTCGGTTTTGCTGCTCTGGTGGTGATCGGTGACCAGCGTGGCCGGGTCGGCTTTGGACACGGCAAGGCGCGCGAAGTGCCTGAAGCCATCCGTAAGGCGACCGAGGGTGCCAAGCGACATATGATCCGTGTGCCCTTGCGCGAAGGCCGGACCTTGCATCATGACATTGCCGGTCGCCATGGGGCAGGGCGCGTACAATTACGCGCAGCATCACCGGGAACAGGCATTATTGCCGGTGGCCCGATGCGGGCTGTGTTTGAAGTGCTGGGCGTGCAGGATGTGGTGGCCAAGTCTATTGGTTCATCCAATCCTTACAACATGATCCATGCAACTTTTGATGCCCTTTTGAAACAGGGCAGCCCGCGTTTGGTGGCAGCGCGCCGTGGAAAAAAGGTCAGCGATCTGGTGGCGCGTCGCCATGATGAGGCGCGCGATGAGGCGGCGGTCGGCGCAAATAAGGGCGTTGAAGATCAAACTGTTGAAGCTCAGGCAGCTGATTAGAGGACGGTTATGGCAAAAGCGAAAACGATTATTGTCGAGCAGACAGGCAGCCCGATTGGGCGCCCACAAGACCAGCGCGCTACATTGATTGGCCTTGGCCTGAATAAATGTGGTCGTCGCCGTGAGCTGGAAGACACGCCTGCTATACGTGGCATGATTGAAAAAATGGCGCATTTGGTGCGCGTGGTTGATGGCCGATAGGCCTTAATACTGAATGGAGATTGGGTGATGAAACTGAACGAGCTTCGAGATAATGCAGGTGCGCGTAAAGGGCGTATGCGTGTCGGGCGTGGAACGTCGTCGGGCAAGGGTAAAACCGCTGGCCGTGGTGTAAAGGGTCAGAACTCGCGTTCGGGTGTTGCCATCAAGGGCTTTGAAGGCGGTCAAATGCCTATTCATATGCGCCTTCCAAAGCGCGGCTTTAATGTGCCGAACCCAAAAAAACTGAATGCGGTTAATCTGGGTCGTCTTCAGATGGCGATTGACGCCGGGAAGTTGGCCAAAGGGGCTACTGTGTCCACCACTTCACTGGTTGAGGCCGGTATTATGCGCCGTCAACTCGATGGTGTGCGTATCCTTGCCAAGGGCGAGCTGAAAGACAAGCTGAACTTTGAAATTGCCGGTGTCTCAAAAGCTGCCCGCGAAGCGATTGAAAAACTGGGTGGCAAGATTACAGTGGTGTCCCGCGTGATCGCCGACACGGTTACCCCTGTTACAAAAAAATTGACCGAAAAAAAATCGATTGAGAAAACACCGGTTGATGACGCCTGAACCGCGTCGGAGGAAACGCCATGGCTTCTGCCGCAGAACAGCTTGCCGCCAATCTTAGCCTGTCGGCCTTTCGCACAGCCGATGAGTTGAAAAAGCGTATCTGGTTTACATTGGGTGCGCTTTTGGTCTATCGGCTTGGCACTTATATTCCGCTACCGGGCATTGATCCACAGGCGTTGAAAGCGGTGTTCAGCCAACAGCAATCTGGTATTATCGGCATGTTCAATATGTTTGCAGGCGGTGCGGTTGGCCGAATGGCTATTTTTGCCCTGAACATTATGCCCTATATCACAGCGTCAATCGTGATCCAGCTTCTGACCTCGGTCGTGCCGCGTCTTGAGCAGTTGAAGAAAGAGGGAGAGACTGGCCGCAAGCAAATCAATCAATATACCCGCTATGGTACGGTGCTGCTTGCGACAGTGCAGGGTTATGGCATTGCCGTCGGACTGGAGGGTGCCGAAGGGGTGGTGGTCGATCCGGGTGTTTTTTTCCGTGTTAGCGCGGTTATCACGCTGGTTGGTGGTACGGTATTTTTGATGTGGCTTGGTGAGCAGGTTACGGCCCGTGGTGTGGGAAATGGTATTTCGCTGATTATTTTCGCCGGTATTGTTGCCGAGTTGCCGAGCGCGTTGGCTGGCACGATGGAACTGGGGCGTCAGGGAGCTTTGTCGACCTTTATTATTCTGGTGCTGATGATTATGGTGATTGTGGTTATCGCCGTTATCGTTTTCATGGAGCGCGCCCAAAGACGCCTCTT
>WASW01013058.1_pt1 | contig 10379 bp, 10 predicted proteins | sample 5698521 | NCBI WGS metagenome assembly WASW01 (sample SAMN11175560, study PRJNA528189) | sponge metagenome | isolation source: marine sponge | host: Leucetta | place: Antarctica: Western Antarctic Peninsula, King George Island | collected 2013-01
CTTCACGGCGGCTCTAGCCGCCGCCGTGACCGTCTTGTGGATGACCCGACTCAACCTCCCCGTCTCTAGCACTCAGGCAATTGTCGGATCGGCATTGGCTTGGAGTTATTTTGCAGAAAAAGCGGTGGTCTGGGAAAAATTGGTGCCAATTGTGATTGCCTGGGTCGCGTCTCCTTTTCTTTGCGGGATTGGTTCCATCCTCCTCTATTACATCCTGGCTTTCATTCTCAAGCATTTGAAAACCCATATGCTGATCGTGGATGCCTATTTACGGTATGGATTGATTGCGGTGGGAGCTTATGGAGCCTGGGCTTTGGGAGGCAATAACATGGGAAATGTGGTCGGGGTTTTCAACGGATCGGGGATTTTCAACGATACGGTCATTCTTGGGATTCCTTTCAGTGAAGCTCGACAGTTGAGCCTATTGGGGGCTTTGGCTATTTCCGTCGGCGTGATTACGTATTCATATGGCGTGATGATGACCGTCGGCAGTGATCTAGTCAAATTAGATTCAATGACCGCCTTTATCGCCATTTCATCTGAAGCGGTCGTGCTCGATATTTTTGGCTATCTTGGCATTCCCGTTTCTTCTTCTCAGGCTTTAGTGGGAGCCGTGTTGGGGGTTGGTTTGATTCGCGGCGCGAATACGATTAAACTGAAAATCTTAGGGCGGATTGTCGCTGGTTGGGTGGCCACCCCGATCATTGCTGGAATGGTTTGTGTGGTCGCGCTTTATGTGATAAAAAATGTTTTTGAGCAGGAGGTCGTTAAACAATATGGAGACGTCCCCAAGGTTTCCTGGCACACGCCAAATCCTCCAAACCGTGATAAAATAGCGTTTTAATGTTTTCATTCAAGGAAAGGAAAGGAATTTTTTATGAAGAAATCTTTTATGATAGACAATCCCAAAGTATTAGAGATCACTCCTGAAATTTATAACTACCTGGTTACGCATGGAACGCCTCCAGATGAATTGCAGCAGGAATTGATCGAAAAAACCAAGGAAGTGGGTTCTCTTTCAGTGATGCAAATTGCACCGGATCAAGGAAGTTTCATGATGATTCTCGCTCGACTGATCGGCGCCAAACGAGCATTGGAATTGGGAACCTTTACCGGATATTCATCACTCTGTCTTGCCAGAGGACTCTCGGATGATGGCTATCTGCTCTGTTGCGATATTAGCGAAGAATGGACAGCCATTGCTCAGAGTTTTTGGGAAAAAGCCGGAGTCTCTGATAAAATAGATCTGCGGGTTGGCCCAGCATTGGAGACCCTTCAGGCTCTGCCCGAAGTGCGTGATTTTGATCTGGCTTTTATTGATGCGGATAAAGAAAATCAAGAATATTATTTTGAAGAGATTGTTAAACGAATCAGGCCTGGAGGCGTCATCCTGGTTGACAATGTGCTGATGAATGGCGAAGTCGTCGATACCCGTGTGGATAAACCGCATCTCCATGCGATTCGGAAATTCAATCAAAAGGTCGCCCAGGATTCACGGGTAGAGTGTGTCATGCTGCCGATTGCCGATGGGTTGACGTTGCTTCGCGTGCTTTAATCTCACTTAAAAGGAAAACCAACTATGGAATCAGAAAAATTTGTGCAGGCATTGGAGGAGCAGAACAATGTGCTTTTATCTCAATTGAAAAATCAACCTCCTGTTGAGGAAAATGCCCCCTTGAATATCAAACAGCTTTTAAAAATCGCCCTGAAAAATGAAATCGAAGCAACAGAGCTGGCGGCCCACTGGATTCATTCGACCCCCGAAATAGATGTCAAACTAGGATTTTCCCGGCAAGTTGGCGATGAAGCGAGGCATTACAAATTGATTGCGGATCGCTTGCAGGAAATGGGGGAAGATTTGAGTGATTTTGACCCGCTAGCCGCTGGATATAGCCCTTTGTTTGAATATCTAAAAACCCTCGAAAATACGGTGGCACGGGTCGCGGCTGGCCAATTCACCAGGGAAGCTATCGCCTTGATCAAAAATGAGCAATTTATCGAATTGTGTCGCCAACAAGGAGATCAGAAAACCACTCGTTTGTATGAAGAAATCATTCAGCCAGATGAAACATACCATCAACGGTTGGGGAAACAGATTTTAGAAAAATACGCAAAAACCGAAGCACTGCAAAATCAAGCGAGGCAGGCCGCACAAAAAACTCTAGAATTGGCCGAAGAACTCCAGGAAGCCGCCTTCAAAAAAATGGGCGTGCATCACACACCAGGCTGTTGAGATTTTTGTAATCATTATTTTTCAGCAATGGAATCATGGAAAAAGACGAAGGCCAGGGACGATTATTCATTATCAGCACGCCCATCGGCAATCTGGAAGACATGACTTTTCGCGCAGTTCGCACGTTAGGAGAATTGGATGCGTTGGCTTGTGAAGACACTCGGCAGACGCGGAAAATCTTTGACCGTTATGAAATTTCACGCCCCTCGAAAATATTTTCCTACCATGAGCACAATGCCGGCAAAGCAGGGAAACAAATTTTGGCACTGCTCGAACAAGGATTTTCTGTTGGGCTGTGTTCTGATGCAGGTTATCCGGGAATCAGCGATCCCGGTTATAAAATTATCTCGTCGTCCTTAGAGCAAGGGCACGCGGTCGAAGTCATTCCCGGAGCAGGAGCCGTCTCGATGGCGCTGGTGGCATCCGGGCTTTCGACAGCGAGTTATACCTTCAAAGGATTTTCGCCCAGCAAATCAGGACAACGGAAAACGTTCCTCAAAGCCGAATATCAAGCGTCTCACACCTTGGTTTTTTTTGAATCGCCTTACCGCATCGCGTCTTTTTTACAGGATGCCTATGCCATCCTGGGCAATCGCAAAGCCGCGGTTTGTGTCGAACTCACGAAAAAATTTGAACGGGTCCACCGTGCTTTTTTGAAAGAACTCTCTGAGCAATTCGCAGAGAAAAAAACAAAAGGAGAAATCACGGTAGTGATTGCGGGAAATCACCCTAAATTTATTAAAGAATAAACTCTGGGATTGGCAAAGGAAAAAGAATTCATGAAGACAGCTTCCTACGTTTTTTTTAGTTTCTTCTTAATCGTGATTGGCATCGGATTGGTTCGTGATTCGCTATTCCCGCCCTATCTGTCGAATACCTTGCGACTTCTCCAATTGATCCATCGAGACGAAATCACGAGTCCGCTTCCTATCAAGAAAGTTTCTCCTTCCCTCAAAAAACTGCCTCGCTTGCCGATTGTCCCCTTTTACACTGATATCCGGCGAGTACTGCTCGGTTTATTGCTATGCGGCCTCGGCTTCATGCTGGTTTATCTTTTCCCGACTTTTACTGGCAGAAATCATCGGGATAAATTGTCCATTTCGATCTTGAATTTATTTTTAGGCTGGAGTTTTTTAGGGTGGGTGATTGCCTTGATCTGGGCTGTGACCAAAGATCCAATCTTTCTTGTCGAGTCATCCGCAAATGAATTGACGACCCAATTGAAAGAATTAGACAAGCTCCGCAAAAGAGGCGTGCTCGCGGAACTCGAATTCAAGAAACTCAAAACAAAATTGCTCCGTGAGCATGAGAGCATGGGAGGATCTTCTCAAAACAAAAACGCCGATACGGTGAGACGTATTTGCCCGCACTGTGCTCGTGAATACAAAATTAGAGCGCAACTGAAAGGGAAAATGGCCGTTTGTCGGAATTGCAATAAAAAATTTAAACTCTAAACATCAATTGAAAGGATTACTTTTCATAAACTTGATGGACGGGGCGCGCCGCCAGAACCTGCTCAGTTCCCCAATTTGTGACTTTTTTGAAACGATCCGACTGAATAAAAGCGTCAAATGCTTCTCTGGAATTCCATTCAGAAACCACTAAATAGGCTTGCGCATTGTCGATATCCCGAAACAGATGGGTCTCTTGATGGCCTTCCATCTCCTGCATGGTGGCCACGACTTGTCGGAAGGCATCCTCAAAAATCGTTTCTTTGCCAACCAGCAACTTATAATTCATACCTACGGTAATCACTTTTCTCCTTTTAGAAATAGTTTTGAATGAACGATGATTCGTTGTGATCTTATATTTTAATCCATTATGCTTTCTATTGTCAACACAGCACCCGATGCCCTCGTATTTTCACTGGAATTGAAATAGTTTCCTGCGAAAATGCTCACAAATCAAGCCCTCAAAGTTTATCAAGAAACCGAATAATCGGCTGGCTTTTCCTTATTTAAAAGATTCTAAAAGTTTGATGAGGGCAGAAGCGATTTGATCCAGCGGAACCAACTGTTCGACACCGCCCCGTTTATTCGCCTCATTGGGCATTCCAAACACCACCGAAGTTTTTTCATCTTGCCCTAACGTCCGAGCACCTGCCTCGCGCATCATCGCCATTCCAGCGGCGCCATCATCGCCCATCCCTGTCAAAATTGCGCCGACCGCGTTTGCTCCGACATGCTGGGCCATCGAGCGAAAAAGGACATCGACGGAGGGGCAATGTCCACTGACTTTTTCACCATCTTCGCAGTCCATTAGATAAATCCCTCCAGAGCGCCGTACGCTCATTTGTTTAGCTCCCGGCGCAATCAGCATTCGCCCAGGCGCAATTTGATCACCACTGGCGGCCTCTTTCACTTCGATGGCGCATTCCTCATTCAACCGCTCAGCAAACATTTTGGTAAATCCGGGAGGGATGTGCTGAACCACGACCACGCCAGGCATCGTGCGGGGAAACTGAACCGCGATTTTTCGCAGGGCTTCGGTCCCTCCAGTAGAAGCACCAATGGCCACCACTTTATGAGCCGATTTAGCCAACGCGTGACTTGCGAGTGGTGTCGCGTTTGGCCTAGCGACGATTTGGCCTTTTCTGTGGCTGACATCGACCCTGGCGGCCATTTTAACCTTTTGGCGCAATTCGGAGATCATGGCGTTGACCCCTCCGGCGACGTGGCTTTGAGGTTTTGTCACAAAATCAATCGCTCCCGCCTCCAGAGCATCTAAAGTAATTTTTGCGCCTTGCTCTGTTAAAGAACTGACCATCACGGTCGCAATCGGATATTGGGGCATCAAGCGGCGGAGAAACTCGATCCCGTCCATGCGTGGCATTTCAACATCGAGTGTCAAAACATTGGGTTGCTTTGTGACAATCATATCCCGCGCAACATAGGGATCTTCCGCAGTGCCAACCACTTCAATCTCAGGATCAGCCGCCAACCCTTGACTCAAGATTTGCCGAACCAGCGCAGAATCATCAACAATGAGAACACGAATTTGTTTCATTTTTTCAACAAAATTAAAGTCACATTGACAGGCGACGAATTACCCTGATTTCCGGTAAATCGCCGGTTTTACAAATTGATACGGATTCTCAATTCGCCCCAAAGACTCAGAAAATCCGACAAAAAGATAACCTCCCGGCACCGTCCAGTCATAAAGACGATTGATCAAATCTTGAATGGTCCATTGATCAAAATAAATCATCACATTGCGGCAGAAAATAATATGAAACGGTTTTTTAAAGGGAAATTGAGATTGCACTAAATTGAAACGGCGGTAAATGATTTCCTTTTTCAAGCTGTCATTGACTCCCCAAAGCCCGTCTCTTGTTTTATGGAAGTAACGGTTGCGCAATTTCAGAGGAATGCGGGCCACGCTCTCATCCTCATAAATTCCTTCTTCAGCTCTCATCAGAGCTTCATTTGAAATATCGGTTGCCAACAACCCCGCATTCCATGAAGCATAAGCAGGCCCCAAATACTCCATCAGCATGAGCATCAGTCCGTAGGGTTCTTCTCCGGTGGAAGCCGCGGCACACCACATCCTTAAATCCTTTGAGTTTTGCGCCTTCAGTATTTCAGTGATTTGTGGAAGCGCGGTTTCACTTAAAAAATCAAAATGCCCTGATTCTCGGAAAAAAAAAGTGTGATTGGTCGAAATCAAATCCGCTAGATTGCCTAAAGCCTTCCCAGTCTTATCATTATGAATATGTTCGGCATACTGTTTGAAATCTGCGAATCCGGTCTGTTGCATGTATTTTTTCAGGCGAGTGACCAAAAGCCCTCGTTTTTGCTCGGTCAAATTGATGCCAAGACGATTATGAATCAGCGTTCTCATAATCGCAAATTCTTCGTCCGTAATCCTGAATGTATTGGCAACCCAGTTTGATGATTTCATGATTTCGTAAGTGACCGCAGTTAAGAAATGAAACGAGGCAAGCGCTCATGAAGCTAATGTTTGTAGTGTTTGAGCCAACACTTCGGGAGAGAGCGGTTTTCCCAAAATCTGATGCGCGCCTTGAGCCAACAACTGTTCAGCCTTGGCAGGGTTGTTGACACTGGTGATAAAAATCACCGGAATCTCTTTTAGCATGGGCACACTTTTGATCCATTGTAACAGGCTTTCTCCGTCCATCACCGGCATATTGAGATCCGAGATAACAACATCGACTTTTCCTTCTCTGAGCCGAATCAAGGCTTCTTTCCCATTCGTGGCTTCGATAATTTCCGCGTCCCCGTATCCCGTTATTTCTAAACAACGACGGATGAACATCCGCGCCATGTGTGAATCATCGACAATCAAAATCCGTTGCATAGCTTTTTCTTCAATACTTTTTGAAAAAACATTCAAATCTGAAATAAAATCCCAGCATTTCGATTTTGAATTTCCTTGATTTTCGAGCGTCCCAATCTTTGCCAGGATGATGAAACACGCGTCTCGATTTAAGCCGTATAGATAATACTGACCAAATCCAAAATCAAACTGATGTCGCCATCTCCAAGAATCGTACAACCCGCCAGATGCGGCACTTCACCAAAATATTGGGGCAACCCTTTTACCACGACTTGACGCTCCCCCACCACCTCATCCACGAACAAACAAACCCGGCTTTCTTCATCTTCAATGACAATCACGATGCCATCTGTGAGATCCATCGAATCAGGCTGGAGCTGGTGCAAATCATGCAACCGGACCACCGGGATCAGTTCATCACGAATGCGAACAACCTCCATCCCATTCGTCGTTGTAATGGTCTCTTGTTTCGGTTGCAACGACTCTCTAGTACCAACGATAGGGATCACATAAATCACCCCGCCGACTCGAACCAACATCCCTTCGATAATCGCAAGGGTCAATGGAATGCGCAGAATAAAATGAGACCCTTTTCCTGTCGTCGAGGTGACATCAATCCGGCCATGCAATTTTTCAATATTGCGTTTGACCACATCCATCCCCACCCCTCTTCCTGAAAAATCCGTCACCGCTTCCGCTGTCGAAAATCCTGGCAAAAAGATCATTTTCCAAACCTCACTGTCAAGAGGTTCTGCGCCAGGGTCAATCAATCCTCTTTCTTTGGCGCGACTTAAAATTTTTTCACGATGCAACCCACGCCCATCATCCGAAACCGTGATCCAAATTTCATTGCCTGAGTGTTTCGCCTCCAGCAAAAGGCTCCCCATTTCCGGTTTTCCAGCGGTGATTCGTTCTTCAGGCGTATCAATGCCATGATCCACCGCGTTACGGATGATATGCAAGAGAGGATCAGCAATTTTCTCAACGATGGTGCGGTCCACTTCGGTTTCTTCTCCTGCTAATTTTAGTTCGACATTTTTACCGACTTTTCGGGAAACATCATGCACCACCCGAATCATCTTACGAAATGTCCCAGAAATCGGCAACATTCGCATGGACATGGCGACCTCTTGCAAATCTCTGACATTTTTATTGAGCTGCCGAACCGATTTGACAAAACGCTCTGATTCAAGAGATGCCAAATCTGGATTGTGAGTCACCATCGCTTCTGAAATCACCAACTCACCAACGAGATTGATCAACTGGTCAATCTTATCGATGCTCACACGAATATCCGCTTGCTTGAGCGGTGTTGAGCTTTTGGCAACGGTTTGCGCTGAGGTATCCGCAGACGGATTGCCTGCTTCAGGCTGAATTTTTTTCTCTTCAGGAGGATCAGAAAGTGGCGGATTTTCAGATTCAGGAGGAGCGGGAGGCAGAGCGGGCGGCGCAAAAGGTTCAGGGAACGCCTCCGCTGTTGTCGTTTCAGCGGCCTGCTCAGGAGAGGCGACTGCTTCGGAATCTGAATTTTCAGGAAGCGATTTTCCTTCTAGAATCGCTGTCAGTTGACTGAAAACGAGATCCACATCGGGCATTTCGAGTTTCTGTTCTTCTGCCAACATTTTGATGCCAGAGCGGAGCGTGTCCACGACTCTCAAGAGGACTTGAATCACCTCTTCTGTGACTTTAAGCGTGCCTTCTTTCAACGCTCCCAGCACGGATTCGGTCTTATGGCTCAATTGCTCAATCGGAACCAAGCCCAGAAAACCGGAATTTCCTTTCAAAGTATGAATCTGTCGAAACGCGGTTTCAATGAAAGAAACATTGTCCGCATCATCCTGAAGCTGTTTTACCACTAAAAGCGCGCCTTCCGCTATTTCCACCTGTTCCTCCGCTTCCTGGATAAAACTTTGTGTCATTTCCAGGGTCAAAAGTAGCTCCGCAAAATCGATGCCCTCATTCGCAGGCAACGAGGAAGGATCGGTCTCTGTTTCTTCCACCATCGGAGAGGATTCCTCTTGTATTTCTTTTTGAGCTTCGTGGAGATTTTTTTGAGCTTCTTGAGGTTTCCCTTTCTGTTCTAAAACTCTTTGAAGATTTTTCTTCAATTCTTGAATGAGCAGACTGGCTTCTTCCTCAAAACCAGCATCCTCAAATTGAGTTTGAACCTGTTCCAGCAATTGGCGAATCAAATCCCCCGCACGGGTCAAGGTATCGACAATTTCGGGATCAATAATGGTGGGGTCTTTGCGAAAATGCTGAAGGAGGCTTTCGGCGGTATGCGTGACTTCTTTGATCGTGTCTAAATTGAGGAATCCCGCGCCCCCTTTGAGGGAATGGAAGAGGCGGAACATGGTATTGACGGCTTCCCTTTTCTCATCATTATCCAGTTCCTGTGTCAAACTGATGATCATCGGCTCGACGGTTTCCAGCATATCCAGACTTTCAGCGATAAACTCCTTTATCATTTCTTGCTGTTCTACATCCATCAACAAGCTCCGAAGGCAAAAAATTCTTGCAAACTATTGATTGTTTTGATCTGAGTATTTTTGGAGATTAAACCACGCTTTTGCATTAACCTTATTCCCAGTCCTTTTCTTCGACTAAGGGAGCCTCTAACCATTCTTGATCGAAGCGGTTAGATTCTAGGGATTGATGCGCTTTTTCAAATTAAAGTCGTCATCTTTGTCTCCATTCATGGTTGATCTAATTACAATATAATCACAATTGAACAAGCTGTCAAATCCCTCAACACAAAATAGCAGTTGGCAAATCAACCGGGCACTGCCGTGGTTGTGATGGTGCGCCACCATTCGCCTCATCAACCTCGCCTTTGTCTCATCCGATTGCCCGAAGCTGAACTGGCTATTGATCCGCGCCTTCCTCGTTTTCGTCAAGGGGTTTCATCCCGTGTTCTTCGGGATCAAATCCTGCAGGGAATTTTGTATCATTGTTATATCTGGCACCTGTAAGGAATATTTCATCCAATTTTTTTGCTTCTGTCAGGTCTGCCCCTCGCAGGTCCGATCCCGTCATGAATGCTTCTGTCAAGTCTGCTCCAAACAGGTTTGCTCTTTGCAGATCTGCTCCCTCCAGGATTGCTTCTTTCATGGTTGCGAATGTCAGGTTTGCTCCCGACAGGTTTGCCCCTCGCAGGTCCGATCCCGTCAGGATTGCTCTCTGCAAATTAAATCCTGACAGGTTTACATTGGTCAGCTTTGTCTCTTCCAGATCAGCGTGCATCAAGAATGATGTTTTTATCTTCTCGCTATCAACATAATTAGGATCTTGGGCTAACTGACTGAGCAATCTCACGCCTGCTGATTTGGCATTCGCATCTTTCTTGTTGCCATACAACAATCCTAAAGCCGTGGTTAGCTGTTGTTGAGCGCGCTGGCTGTAACTGTCCTTAAACTGTTTCTTAATATCATGGGTTTTAACAATTAGATGCCCGGCGCCGAAAGCAAAGCCGAAGAAGGTGAGAAACAATGTCACCGCCGACTTCTGCTCTAAGGCATTTTTGTTAAAAAAATCCCAAACAACGCCAACAAGAAACAGCAGGAAAGATGCGAATATCAACGCCAAGCAAAAGAAACAGAAATACACCCAGATTCTTGTACGCCAAGGGAGCGGATTATCCTCATCTAATATTTGTTTTATAAGCGTTTTTGTTTCTTTTTCGCTGGTCATGTTTTTATTCTCATTAGTCATTTTGGCTTCCTCGCTTAATGTTGAAGGGTGTGCGGATTTACGCCCTCGGCATGTCTTCAATGAGCTTGATTTCTTCATCGCTGAGATCATAAAGCTGATAAACCAAACGGTCTATTTCGGCTTCAAGTGGCACTGTGTC
>WASW01057916.1_pt1 | contig 10370 bp, 9 predicted proteins | sample 5698521 | NCBI WGS metagenome assembly WASW01 (sample SAMN11175560, study PRJNA528189) | sponge metagenome | isolation source: marine sponge | host: Leucetta | place: Antarctica: Western Antarctic Peninsula, King George Island | collected 2013-01
GGCATCCGTAATCACATAAGAATGCAATTCACGGCCAAATACACTACCTGTGGTCTCGGCACCCAAGGCATTTTCTGGAAAAATTGGCGTACCAGTGAAACCAAATTGATAATACTTCTTGAATTTCTTTTTAAGATTTTTTTGTGCTTCACCAAACTGACTTCGGTGCGCCTCATCAAAAATAAACACCACTTGCTTGTTATAAACAGGCAGGTCGCCTTCACCCTTAATTAAGTTGTTAAGCTTTTGAATAGTGGTCACAATAATTTTATTGTCATCTTTATCCAAATTGCGCATTAACCCAGCCGTGCTGTTAGAACCATTCACACTATCGGGCGAAAACCGTTGATACTCCTTCATGGTTTGAAAATCGAGGTCTTTCCGATCCACCACAAAAAACACCTTGTCGATAAAATCAAGCTCAGTGGTTAAACGCGCCGCCTTAAAACTGGTTAAGGTTTTACCTGAACCCGTCGTGTGCCAAATATAGCCACCGCTTTCCGTTTTACTCCAATCTTTTGCATGATAGGCGCTTTTAATCTTCCATAAAATTCGTTCAGTCGCGGCAATTTGATAAGGCCGCATCACCAGCAAAGTGTCGTTTACATCGAATACCGAATAATGAATCAGCACATTCAGCAGGGTGTTTTTCTGAAAAAATGTCGCGGTAAAATCTTTTAAATCTTTAATCAATGTATTGTCTGACTTTGCCCAATTCATTGTGAAGTCAAAACTGTTTTTATCGCGCTTGGTGGTATTGGCGAAATAACGGCTATCTGTTCCGTTAGAAATAACAAACAACTGTAAATACTTAAACAGTGAGTTGTCGGCATTAAAACTTTCTTTGCTGTAGCGGTGCACTTGATTAAATGCTTCACGAATTGCTACACCGCGCTTTTTAAGCTCGATTTGCACTAAAGGTAAACCATTCACCAAAATCGTCACATCGTAGCGATTCGCCTGTGAACCCGTTTGCTCAAACTGTTTAATCACCTGCAATTTATTCTGAGCAATGTTTTGCTTATCTAGCAGATAGATATTCTCAATATGTCCATCATCAAACACAAAATCGTGAATATAGTCATCGTGAATCTTACGCGTTTTATCTAGGCTGTTATCACTAGGCTTATCTAAATACTGCTCAAAAAAGCGCAGCCATTCACCGTCTAAGAATTGCACTTTGTTCAAGGTTTGCAACTGGTTACGCACATTGGCCAGCATCTTGTCAGGCGTGTTCAAACCCGCGACATACTCATAGCCTTGATTTTGCAAGTCTTCAATCAGCTCACGCTCTAGTTCTTCTTCACTTTGGTAGCTTTCGGCAACCTGCCAATTTTTGCTATATTTATCAAGAACGATAAAGTTATTGGATTCTGCTATAGGTGTTGTGTAATCAACCATTTTATTCTTCCTGCTGCCAGTAGCCATATTGCGTCAGGTTCTTAAGTAGTAAGTTAACCATCTCTTTCTCGGGTGCTGTTGGCTCTGCAATTTCTTCGTTACTCAACGTGTTATGCGGGTAAAAATTCATAATACGATTAGCATATACCTTTTGGTCACCTGGCAATAAATCTGACCACTCTTTATAACCAAGAAAATTCGCTGTTTTTTCATACAAGTTACGAAGTAGTGCAAAATGGTAGCGTTGCACATTGTTCTGCTCAATTGCTTGAGTAATCAAATGCTTAATATGTAAATGGTATGAGAAGCTCTTGTTTGAATCACCTTTCTTTTCTTCAATTGCAAAGTTGCCATCGTCAAATCGGCTAAGAATATAACCAGACTTAGCCTTAACCTCGTTATAAAGCACATTATAAAAAAGCGGGTTATGGGTTGATACAATGAACTTAAGCCGATGGCCATGCGTGTAATCGCTCATTCTGATCAATTGCCCCAAATTAACCGCCAGCTGAATTAAGTGGTTTTCATCCAACGAACTCACTGGATCATCAATAAACACATATTCCAGCTGATTAAATATATCGGTTTCACGATCAATCGGGTTAGGCACATTGAGGATGTCAATCACCTGCTCGAGCAGTGTATAAAAAATACTCCAGATAAAGTTACTTTCTTCACCTTTTGATATCTTAATATTATCTGAAACTTCATCGCTACCCCGTTCCTGAGAGAAGGTAACTTCCGAAAACGGCTTTATAACAATATCATTATCATTGTTATCTTTAGCGGTGTATTCAGGATTAAAGCGTGGGGTTAATTTATCATTGGCATAGCGTTGAAACGTCGTAATAACGTTCCTATCTTGGCCTTGGTCGTTAAGAATCCAGTCCGTAAAGGTATTGGGCTGAATCTTTAGTTTTGGCGTGGCATCAGCCTCTAAATCGTTATCCCAATAGAATAAGTCTTCGGTAAAGGCGTTGTAGTAGAGTATTTTGTTGCGTGATGACTCAGGTTGATCTACTTCACCACTTCCCTCATCGCCATCATTTTTGGGCGCAATTAGCTCCTTAAAGGCTCGCGAAAGGCGCGTTTTACCCATACCATTAAAAGCGTAGATCAACTGCACCTTTTTATTGGTGCCATTTAGCTGTTGAGCTATGTCCGTTAGCGTATTGCTCATATCACGCCGCTACCTCTGAGTCCAGCTTCGGAAAGCTTAGCAGTAAATCGCGATAATACTCGAATTGCTGTTTGCGCAGCTCGATTTCGCGAGGTAACCCTTCGGTGATGGAGGTGGTTAGAGCGTCGAATTTATCCAAGATAGCGACGATGCGTACTTTTTCTTCAGGTGAAGGATTTGGAATTTTAATGCTGTTTAAATTTTTTTGATTTAACTTTGGTTGAGCTGCCCCCGAGATGTAAGGCGTTAAGTCGATACTGTTTAGGTAATATTCAACATACCGACGCTCAGCATAAGTATTGAATTTTAGTATATGAGCGTGGTTATTTACCCAGCTTTTGCCGCTAACACTAAATGCTATTGGCGTATTCCTTGCCAGTAAATTTGCGCCATCTTCTGAAACAAGTAAGAAGTCACCATCAAAAATATAGTCTTTTACATAGTCAACAATTCCAGATGCGCCGTAATACGGAATTTCACCGGATTCCCTTATACCGCTCGTAACTGGCTTTCGCATAGAATCAAGGTTCTCTGCCAGCGTCCCCAGCGTCTTCTACTTCTCCCCCTTCTTCAAAACGTAACAACTGTTCGCGAAAGTAGTTATATTGTTTTTTACGAGCGGTCAGCTCGGTGGTCAGCTCGGTGGTCAGCTCGGTGAAGGTGTCCAGTATGCGGACGATTTCGGCTTGGATATGGATCGGGGGGATAGGGATTTGGATCTTCTTGAACCTAGCCTTGGAAACATTAAAGCGGGTTACACCACTTGCAGTTTTTGCAATTTCGGTACGCATAAATCGACTATGAAATAGATATTTTGAGAACTCCGGAATCAACTTACCATCATTGAATCTGACTCCAAATGAAAAGCTATTTAAGTAAACAGGCTCTTTTAATTCCATTGTCACCGCTGAGGACATGCCAGCCTCATCGGCAATTTCAGATGACCCTGTAAACAAAACGTCACCATACCGAACTTTGTTTTGGCGCTCATTGTTGCCCACTTTGACGAACTCCAACTGGCTTGCATCAACATCTATGTTGTAGAAGATATTTTTGTATGAGATGTAATTAGCGTTTCCTTTATCAAAGTCAGCTTTACTTTTCCGGTAAGACCGCCGTATATCTCGGCAATGTCTCCCAGCGCATTCCACTCCACCTTAAACCCATCCAGTAACTTTTCCATGAAACTCGTACTGCTCATGCTTCAACCTCATCGCCTTCAATTTCCGCCACAATCGTATCAATGTCTTTACGAAGTTGATCAATTTTTGCAACGGTGGTTTTTACTTCGGCATTGAGCTTGGTAATATCAATCACTTCGCGATTGTCTTTGGCTTCCACATAGCCGCTCACCGACAGGTTGTAGTCGTTGCCTACGACCTGTTCAAAGGGTACGGATTTAGCGAGGTGGTCAACATTCTCTTTGCTATTAAATGCCGTCATGATTTGCTGGATGTGATCATCGGTGAGGGTGTTGGTTTTGGTGTTTTTTTCAAATAAACCACTAGCATCAATAAATTGCGTGGTGGTATCGGTTTTGTGTTTGGACAGGACCAGTATGGTCACCGCAATGGTGGTGCCAAAAAACAGATTGGGTGCGAGTGAAATCACCGTTTCCACATAGTTGTTATCCACTAGATACTGGCGTATTTTTTGCTCCGCACCGCCACGGTAAAAAATACCAGGGAAGCAGACAATCGCTGCGCGGCCTTTGCTGGATAAATAACTTAAAGCATGCAGTACAAAGGCAAAGTCGGCTTTGGATTTGGGTGCTAACACGCCTGCGGGGGCATAGCGGTCATCATTAATCAGGGTGGGATCATCACTACCAATCCATTTAACCGAATACGGTGGGTTAGAGACGATGGCATCAAACGGCTTATCATCGCCAAAATGTGGGTTAGTTAAGGTATTGCCCAGCATCATATTAAACTTGTCGTAGTTGATGTTGTGCAAAAACATATTCATACGAGCAAGGTTGTAGGTGGTGTGATTAATTTCTTGGCCAAAAAAACCATCTTCAATAATATGGTTATCAAAATGCTTTTTGGCTTGTAATAATAACGAGCCAGAACCACAGGCGGGGTCATAAACTTTATTGACGCTGGTTTGGCCCTGCATGGCCAGTTGGGCAATCAATTTAGAAACGTGTTGTGGGGTAAAAAATTCACCGCCTGATTTACCCGCATTGGCGGCATAGTTTGAAATTAAAAACTCGTAGGCATCGCCAAATAAATCAATTTGGTTATCGGCAAACGTGCCAAAAGTTAAGCCCGCCACGCCTTTTAATACAGCTGCTAAACGGGTGTTTTTATCATTAACAGTATTGCCCAAGCGGTTACTGGTGGTATCAAAATCAGCAAATAGGCCTTTAATATCCACTTCAGAATCATAGCCATTGGCTGAGCCTTCAATAGCAGAAAAGATGGCGGCTAAATCGGTGTTTAAATTGGCATTGTTATTCGCCCCTGCTTGTATCGTAGAAAACAGTTGGCTGGGGTAAATGAAATAACCTTTGGTTTTAATGGCATCGTCTTTTATTTCAACGGTAATGACATCATCGGCTAGCTCGGCATAGTGAATAGTTTCATCACCGCCTTCAATATAACTAGCAAAGTTTTCGCTAATAAAACGATAAAACAAGGTACCAAGCACATATTGTTTAAAATCCCAGCCATCCACTGAGCCGCGTACATCGTTGGCAATTTTCCAGATTTGGTTTTGTAGTGCGGCGCGTTGTTGGCTGCTTGTCATTGTAAAATCCTGTTAAATACGTTTTTAATGGCCATCTGATAATGGCCAACATGTCATTATAGCGAGCAAATACAATCAAATCTTATCACTTGTTGAAAATGAAATAGTTTAAGCATCTATAGGAGTCAACTTTAATCCTTTTTCATTGAGCATCTGAATAAAGGTGTTTACGTCCGCATTTTCATCTGATGTCTTACCAGCTATAGAAATGCTAGCCTGCTTCAGTATTTCCGCCTGACGCTCTGCACTCACAGGCCCATAGCTTGTAAATGTTATCAGCACATTTTCGTGCCCTAGGTTTTGACTCCATGCTTTAAAAGCTTCTGGTGTTTTGCATTTTGTCTGCCCAAGCTTTACAAGCGCATCTCTAAAACTATGTGGGTTAAAGTAAGGTAGTCCAGCATTTATAAATGCTTTCTTAAATATTTCTCGTATTGGCGAAGCTGTACTCCAATGCTCTGCTTTTAGACCAATACTAGCAAATTGTTGGTGTGCATTTAATCCAATTTCATTCATAGGGAACAACGGGTCATCATTGCCGTAGAACTTATTTTCTCTTAAATACTTTACCCAATCAATCACAATTTGTTTTACTTCATCATCAACGGGAAAGAAGTACGTTGTAAATGTTTTGCTGAACTTAGTGTTTACATCACGCGCATCTTGATTGAAACTTTCACTTTCTAAATTAATATGTTTCAACTTAGCAGATGCAATAGCGCTATCCCTTGCGCCAGTTAGTAAAGTAAATGCAATTAGTGCTAGGTTGCGTTGTTCTATTTCTGTGCTGGTGGGCATGGTATTAATCACATGCTTTATTTGTTCTAACGTGGGTACTTTTTTAACACGCCTTGCAGTCGCCACTTTTAAATCTTTGTTAGAGGTATTGAAGTATTCAGCGTCTGAGTATTGAATGCGTGACTTATAGCCTTGTTCACGAGCAAGCCATTGGAAAAAACTTTTCAAGTGCGCGAATGTACTATGTATTGTTGATTTGCTTAGTTTCGTCTCTTTTCCTAAAGCCTTTTGATTATTAAGTTGCTTCTTGAAACTGCTCGCTTGCTCATGCCTAAAGGTTTTAAAGCCTTTGTGCATTGTGTACATTTCAAATCTAGCTAATGCTTTAGCCACACCATCAATACTAGATTCACTGACACGTTTAGCATCCCTTAAAAAGGTAAAATATTTGTGTTTGATTCTTTCGTTATCTGGATTATGTTTCATCATGTTAATTACTCCTATCTAAAGTCACAATTTACGGAGGGCTAACTCCTCTCAACTATGTGTAAATGTGCTTGCGGTAACGTGAAGCCCATACAGGCAGAAAATAGTTGGATTTTGGATAGGCTGATACGCCGATACATCATCGTTTCACAACTTGAACACATACCAATTAAGTTGCCTGTTTTTTCATTATCTTGCTTTAACTCAACTAAGCCGACAATTGGAATTTGTGGCTCTCTACAACGAAAACAATACATTTCATTGTCTTTGCATTTACGCTTAATCTGAGTGCGGCGATTAGCGTGAAACATATTTAGGTCACGCCCCATAATTAGAATTGGTCGCTTGGTATCACAAGTTAGCAAGTCCGCTTTAATCCAATTGCGAACTGTATTTTTATCTACACCATATAGGTCAGCAGCTTCATCGACCGAATAGCATCGATGAATTTTAGCCAGACGCGGATTATGAAATCGCTTTGCCATTATTTGTACTCCTGAAACAAAGCTAACCTTTATTTAGGTATGGCTAAAGCTTGACGTAATTCGCCGACGTTCCAGCATGTGGTTCTAGGAGATAGTTTTCTTGGTTTTGGTATGCGCCCTTGTTTTACACCTCGCCATACACTTGCTGCACTGCACGCATAAAGGGCTTTAACAGTATCTAGTCGAACATGGGCTAAATCTGGCAATTCATTGAAATTACGTAATGCGGAATTGATTATATTTTGTTGCATAACAATTTTCTCCATTTAAGACAGCGTCATGCCGTCACTGGATTCGTATTTTATGCACTAATTTAAAAATAAATAGTTGGGTAAGGTTAGGTGTGGTGGGACAAAGTTATTAAAAAAATAGGTGGGTAACTTAATGAAAAGCCTTGGCAGTTCTTATTCTAAAGGGTGGGTGAGTTATTTTGAAATAAACTATTCAATTCGAGTCGCCCCACCTGTTTTATCCCAATTTGCTACGATAGAAATTCTATTTTTAGCTTCATTTGATAGGTTCGTATTTTCATCTAGCCATTTCTTTATTCGTGCTTTTGGCTTACCTTTACCTTCCTTAGATGAAACTGCTTGCCATGCCTTTATTGCATAATCAAGTTCAGGTGGATATTTGCTTTCCACTTCATCAAACATTGACAAATTGCTAGCTTGACTATGGGCTTGGGCAACTTGTAGTTTATTTTCTAGATATTGAATGTCAGTTGTTTTAATAAAAATATTTTCAATATTATCGTCTTCAATTTTATCTAAACTATATATAAATTCAAAATCAATATCGCCCGAATTATGTTTACTCATAAACTCGCCCACACAATCTAGACCTACATCTAAAATTTCTAAAACTGCGAACTGTATATCCCCAGTATATATAATCTTCATAATGTCTCTAGGGCGAAGTGATGCTAATCCTGCATAAATTTCACGCTCTTCTATCTCATCTATCAAGTTTGATTCACCCATATCTAAAGCATTTAAGCCTTCATTAGAATTATCAAATGCTTGCATAAGAATATTAATGGGCTTGCCTAAAATTTTTACATAAAAAGGTAGCTTTCCAGTCTCTCCGTAATGAATTAAATCATCTAAATTGACTTCTAAATATTCACAAACATTCCCAATAGAGTAATAGTCTCGTTCCAATATATTAACCATAACAGCCCTTACGCCCGTATTATAGAAAACACACCAACTAGGCTAGGTGGCCTAGCTCTTCGCATACGCTAATTAAGCCCATACTAGGTGCATCAAGCTTCTTTAAAAGGAGTTACCTTTGCACCCGCTTTTAGCTCACCTAAATAATCTGCCCATTGTTGCATCATAATTCTACGCTGTTCGATGAATTTAGTGCGGTTATATGCTGCACCTAATGCATCGGGCACTTTATGTGCTAATTGATGTTCGATGATATGTGGGTCAATATTCAAACGTTCATGTAGTAAGGTTCGCGCCATCGCCCTGAACCCATGACCAGTAATTTGCGTTTTTGTGTCATAACCCATACGTTTAAGCGCGGCATTTATTGCAGCTTCACTCATTGGCCTTAGTGGAGAGTGTCCACCTTGAAACACGTATTCACCATGCCCTGAAAGAGGGTGTATGGTTTTTAGAATATCAATTGCTTGATTAGATAGCGGAACTAGGTGGTCTGTATTTGTTTTGCTTACTAGATAACGCCATTCGCCTGCATCTAAATCAATATCACGCCATTTGGCTTGTCTTAACTCACTAGGACGCACAAACACCAAGGGCGATAATTTAAGTGCGCATTGCACCGTCAACGTTCCGCTAAAGCCATCTATTGCTCTTAGTAACTCGGCAATTTTTTTAGGCTCGATAAATGCCGCCATGTGTTTAATGCTAGTGGGTGGCAATGCTCCTTTTAAATCTAAGGTGACATCTCTAATTGCACGACCAGTTTGCACCGCATATCTAAACACTTGCCCTGCTGTTTGCAAAGCACGGTGGGCAGTTTCTAGTTTGTTCAAAGTTTCGATACGCTTAACCACTTGAAGCATTTGTGGTGCAGTTATGTCGGCAATTGGTTTGCTACCTATCCACGGGAATAAATAAAGTTCAAACCGCCTTATGACTTTATCCTTGTGAGAAGTGGCTTTGTTTTTCATGTGTGCTTGCCACCACTCACGTGCAATGACTTCAAAGCTATTTTGACTACTCAATAATTTTGATGATTTTTCAGCTTTACGATTTTCGCTTGGGTCAATAGGTGGGTCGCTTGCTAATAAGTTTCTTGCTTTGTCTCTTTTGTCTCTAGCATGAGATAGTGATACATCAGGATAAGAGCCTAAAGCAAGTGTCTTACGTTTTCCTAAAAAGCGATAGTCAAATCGCCATAACTTGCTGCCAGTTGCTTGAATAAACAAATACAAACTCTTTTCATCGGCTAGCTTGTATGGCTTACCTTTTGGTTTTGCGTTATTAATTGCGGTAGCGGATAACATTTGACGGTATCTCCTAGCAAATATTAAAAACCCTTATAAAACAAGGTTCGCAAGGGTATTTGACGGTATGTAGCTTGTACTTTACCTGCGATACCGTCAATAGTACCGTTAAAAGTGACGGTATGTAAAGCTACGTTCTGATATGATTTGAGGCGATAAAAAGCCCCGAAGCTATTAACTACGGGGCTTTTAGAGGGTTTACGATACCTTGTGAACCCCTGTATTGGTGGTGAAAGAGGGACTTGAACCCTCGACCCCAGCATTATGAATGCTGTGCTCTAACCAGCTGAGCTACATCACCAGATAAACTGTTTTGCTTTGATTTCAGCAAGCCCGCAATTTTAGTGTTTTAGGGCTGAATTGTCAAAGTGAAAATAGTATAAGGAAAACCATTAAGACGACTCCCCTCAATCAAGTGTTCTTAGACATTAAATCTAAATAAGACGATATCGCCATCAGCCATCACATATTCCTTACCTTCTAACCGCATTTTGCCGGCTTCTTGCGCGCCTTTATGGCCTTTGTGCGCTACAAATTCATCATAGGCGGTGACTTCTGCCCGAATAAAACCACGTTCAAAGTCTGTGTGAATGACGCCTGCTGCTTGCGGTGCTGTTGCGCCTATTTTAATTGTCCAAGCTCTTACTTCTTGCACGCCTGCTGTAAAGTAAGTTTGTAAGCCTAGTAGCTTATAGGCGGCGCGGATAACGCGATCTAGACCTGGCTCATTTTGACCTAGTTCTTCTAAAAATAAGAGTTTATCTTCATCATCTAGCTCAGAAATTTCAGCCTCAATTTTGGCGCAAATAGCGACAACAGGCGCGGCTTCTGTTTTACCTAAAGCGAC
>WASW01056099.1_pt1 | contig 10362 bp, 10 predicted proteins | sample 5698521 | NCBI WGS metagenome assembly WASW01 (sample SAMN11175560, study PRJNA528189) | sponge metagenome | isolation source: marine sponge | host: Leucetta | place: Antarctica: Western Antarctic Peninsula, King George Island | collected 2013-01
ATCTGCGATTTCTTCTCACCAGAAGAATGTTGGAATTTCTTCGAAGCAGCTGGATATGCCTCATATTAAAACTGAAATGCTTTAGTGTGGTAAGCGGTCGTGACGATAACCGGGCGAGAAAACCACTACAAACTCGTATACGCATAGGTTTCGGGAACTCAGGTATTTTTGGGGCGATGCAAAATTGTATTCGATTTACGTTACGTAACGGGAAATGACCAAAGTTTGAGCCAATACCTTGGAGAACAGTTCATTCGATTAAGTGGCGGTCAAATTTCGATGTCCAGCGCAATGGAAATTAATCATCAAAAATATAGATTATGAATGTTTATAATTTATATTGAACAATAATATTATAAATATAAAACAAGGGGCTGTCCTAGATAACTACCTTAAATACCACCTAACCCATTGCCTAAGCTGTATTAATTGAGCTGCTGGGTCACTGTTGTTAAAACGCCACTCACATTCCTTCAAAAATAGCCCGAAATGCTCTTTTGGAACACCGTTAAATTTGCGCATATGACGCTTCGCCTGGTTCCAAAAATTCTCGATCCCGTTGATGTGATTCTTCTTGTCTGCAAAGAGTTTGGAATGGTTGATCCTGAAATGTTTGAAGTCAGACACATCGAGGACGTTGTAACCTCGCCAGCAATCTGAATAAACAATGCTATCCGGAACCACCTTCTGCTGGATTATAGGCAGCAAAGTCGCCGATGAAGCGTCAGGTATAATCTTCGTGTAGACCCTTCCTTTACGCTTTAAAAGGCCAAACACAGGGACTTTCCCAGCTGCACCACGACCACGCTTCCCCTTACGACGGCCCCCAAAGTAGCTTTCATCAACTTCTATCTCACCGTCAAAAACTTCGTGGTTCTCCTGCTCGATCTCTAAAACAATAATCTCACGAAGACGGTGGTAAAAATAAGCCGCCGTAGACTTGTTCACGCCAACTAAAGCAGCAGCCGTTCGGGCCGTCGATCCAGATACAAAATGTTCAACAAGGCGGTCTTGCTTGTAGACACTTAAACGACTCTTTCTCATACTGACCATGATAACACCTATTTTGCGTTATCTAGGACAGCTCCTAAAACAATTATTGTATTGTATTGTATAAAAAATTATGAATTAATGTTTTAAAATTATCATAAAATATGGCACACTTTGCAGTTTTGGCAGAAATATAGAAAATATATTAACAAGGAGACAAAGATGAGAATTCGATTTAATGGCACAAAGTTGCTCCGGCACTTTGGAATAGGAATGGCCGCAGCGGCCCTTTCATTTGGTTACATTGGTTTGCAGCCTGCGCATGCCGGAGGCACTCTTAAAGTTGCAATGTCGGCTTCAGATGTGCCGCTTCCCAATGGTCAAACTGATCAAGGCGCTGAAGGAATGCGTTTTATGGGGTATTCGTTGTTTGAAGCTCTAGTTAGTTATGATCTTTCGTCACGCGATAAGCCGGTAACTCTTATTCCTGGTTTGGCTACAGATTGGAAGGTCGATGCAAATGATAAGACGAAATGGACATTTAATCTTCGTAAGGGTGTAAAGTTTCATGATGGATCAACATTTACTGCAGCAGCAGTTGTGTGGAATCTCGATAAAATCCTAAACAAAAAATCTGAGCAATATGACACCAAGCAATCGGGGCAAGGTCGTGGTCGAGTTCCAACTATCACTTCGTATAAGGCGATTGATGATAATACGGTCGAGATTATCACTTCAAAACCTGATGCTCTTTTCCCATACCAAATCGCATGGATTGTGATGTCCAGTCCCAGCCAATGGGAGAAGTCGGGAAAGGACTGGGGAAAATTCCTGCCATCTGCTTCTGGTACGGGGCCCTTTAAGTTAGAAAGTTATACGCCGAGAGAGCGTGCCGTGCTTGTTCCCAACAAAAATTATTGGAACAAGAACAGGATTCCAAAACTGGACAAAATGGTGTTGTTGCCTGTTCCAGATTCTTCGGCCCGCGTCGCCGCACTTCGGTCAGGCCAAGTTGACTGGATTGAAGCGCCACCTTCTGATGCAATTGCGAGTTTAGAAGGTGCAAACTTCGTTATTTCAAATAATGTTTACCCACATGTATGGCCATGGCACTTGTCTCGCGTTGAGGGGTCCCCATGGAATGATATTCGGGTCCGCAAAGCTGCAAATTTGGCTATTGATCGTGCTGGTATGAAAGAACTGCTGGGCGGAATGATGCTTGAAGCTCAAGGTCAAGTTCCTCCAACTAGTGACTGGTTTGGAAAACCAAGCTTCAAAGTTCGCTATGATGTCGCAGAGGCGAAGCGACTGATGAAAGAAGCCGGGTATTCTAAGGATAACCCTCTCAACGTTAAGGCGATCATTTCGCCATCCGGAGGCGGACAAATGCAGCCGATGGTGATGAACGAGTTAATCCAACAGAACCTTGCTGAGATTGGGATTAAAGTCGAGTTTGACGTGCGTGACTGGAATGCCTTGTTAGCTAACTGGCGTGCAGGTGTAAAAGACGCTACGACAAATGGGGCTCACTCCACGAACAGTTCTTACTTCAGCCAAGATCCCTTTACCGCTCTTATGCGCCATCTGGACTCCCGCTTAATTGCGCCAAAAGGCACAAACTGGGGTTACGTTGTTGATCCAGAAATTGACAGGTTGGTTGACGGGATTAGAAATGAGTTTGATCCTGGTAAGCAATTAAAAGTGATCCAGGCGTTGCATGAGAAATATGTCGATGAAGCGATGTTTTTATTCGTAGCTCATGATGTTGGCCCTCGTGCTTTGGCGCCTTATGTTAAAGGTTTTGTGCAGGCACAAAACTGGTTCCAGGATATGACGTCTGTTTATATCGAAAAATAGGATCCAGACAGTGACTTACTTTCTAATAAATGAGTAAGCCACGACAAATCCGGCCAGGACGCTCCCTCCTGGCCGGACTCTGCCAAACTGAAAACGATTAAATATTGAGCAATAGGATTAGAAAAGTGTTTGGATACATAATTAAACGTATCACGCATGCTGTACCCATTGTGTTCGCCGTTAGTATACTGTGTTTTTCACTGGTTTATTTGGCGCCAGGAGACCCGTTATCTGCAGTATTACCTGCGGATGCATCGCAAGAAATAATTGACGATGTGAAAGCGCAATACGGATTAGATAAGCCAATACCTGTACAATATGCAATTTGGCTCGGCCGCGCCTTGACCGGAGATCTAGGGACTTCAATTAGTTCTGGGCGTTCAGTAGCCGTTGAAATTGGTCACGCAATTGGAAATTCACTAATTCTTGCTCTGCTGGCATCGGCTGTCGGGTTCACGCTTGGCTCGATAATGGGGATGATTGCCGGATATACGAGCGGCTCAAATATAGATAAATTTGTTTCCGCCATTGCAATTTCCGGAGTCTCAATACCCCATTATTGGCTAGGTATTGTTTTAGTCGTTATTTTTTCTGTTGAACTCAATTGGTTACCCGCAATGGGAGCGGGTAATACAGGCTCTCAAGATTGGGCGTATGATTGGGAGCACTTTAAATTTATGATTCTTCCGGCAATCACTCTTGCCGCAATTCCGACGGGGATTGTTACCCGTTCGGTAAGGGCTTTGGTAGCAGATACGCTTACTAAAGAATTTGTAACAGGTCTTAAAGCCAAAGGGTTAACCAACTGGGTGGTTTTCCGTCACGTTGTAAAGAATTCTGCGCCTACGGCTCTCTCCGTTGTTGGCGTTCAGTTAGGTTATCTTATGGCGGGTTCAATTCTGGTTGAGACCGTATTTTCTTGGCCGGGAACTGGGTTGCTCCTAAACACTGCAATTTTTCAACGCGATATTCCATTGCTGCAAGGAACAATTCTCGTTCTTGCTATGTTTTTTATCGGCCTCAATTTGTTGGTGGATATTATCCAGCCCCTACTCGACCCCAGGATTAACCGATCATGATGAAAACGACTGACAAGCAAAAAATTGTGTTGCCGATTGCTGCCGTGTCACAAGGCTATTGGTATGGCGTGTTTCAAAGGTTACTTAAAGACAAGGTTGCCGTTGGATGTATGATTGTCTTGGCCTTCATTATTTTGTCGGCAATTTTTGCACCATTGATTGCTCCCGGTGATCCTTCTGTAGGTTCTGTTATGAAGCGGCTTAAACCAGTTGGAGAGCCTGGGTACCTGCTGGGAACAGATGAGTTGGGCCGCGACATGTTGACGCGCCTTCTTTACGGCGGTCGCATGTCACTTTTAACCGGCATCATACCCGTTGCTTTAGCTCTCGTTATTGGTGGCGCACTCGGAACCATCGCGGGTTATATGGGCGGTCGCCTAAATTCAATAATTATGCGAACGACCGATGTAATTTTTGCTTTTCCTTCGGTTCTTCTCGCCGTGGCCATTTCAGGTGCACTAGGGGCAGGACTAGAAAATATGTTATTGGCACTAACAATCGTGTTGATACCACCCATCGTACGAATATCGGAAAGTGTTACTACACAGGTTCGACAATTGGATTTCGTAGAAGCCGCCCGAGCCAGTGGCGCGGGTTCGTTGACGATCATACGTGCGCATGTTTTAGGAAATATTCTTGGGCCAATATTTGTGTATTCAACAAGTCTATTGTCCGTCTCGATAATTCTTGCTTCTGGCTTATCGTTTATTGGTCTCGGCGCAAAACCTCCAACTCCAGAATGGGGCTTGATGTTGAATACATTGCGTTCCGCAATTTATTCGCAGCCTGTTATTGCGGCACTGCCTGGCGTCATGATTTTTATTGTCTCTTTAAGCTTCAACCTTCTGTCCGATGGATTACGTAGTGCAATGGATGTTCAACGATGAGTAGCCAAGCCCACCAAACAGATAAATATTCAATCCTTGAAATTGAAAACTTGCGGAAATTTTTCGTAGTTGGCGGAGGTTTTTTTTCAGGAGAGGCCAAAACAGTTCAAGCTGTATCGGATGTGTCTTTCCACGTAGAAGAAGGAACCACACTAGGAGTTGTCGGAGAGTCAGGTTGTGGAAAATCAACGACAGCTCGTTTGTTGATGGGGCTAATTGATCGGGATCTAGGATCAATAAAAATTCAGGGTAGGGAAATAGATGCAGAAGACGGGATAAGCCTAAAGGATGCCCGTCGGCAAATGCAGATGGTTTTTCAAGATTCTTCTGCTTCACTGAACCCCCGAATGACCATTGAAGCGTCGATTATGTTCGCACCGATGGTGCATGGCGTCGCACGCGACGATGCACATCGTCGCGCGCTATCATTGCTTGATCGTGTCGGCCTGGTGCCTGAGCGGTTTGCTTCGCGATACCCGCATGAGTTATCGGGGGGCCAGCGCCAACGCGTTAATATTGCGAGAGCATTGGCCCTAGAGCCTAAAATACTTCTGCTTGATGAGGCTGTCTCTGCACTCGATAAATCAGTTGAAGCGCAAGTGTTGAATCTTCTCCAAGACCTTAAAGAAGAGTTCGGATTAACCTATTTGTTTATTTCACATGACTTGAATGTCGTGCAGTACATTAGCGACCGGGTAATGGTTATGTATCTCGGGAAAATCGTCGAAATCGGCAATGCTGAAGATATTTACGAAAATCCAAAACATCCATATACTCAGGCCCTGCTTAGCGCTATGCCAAGTATGGACCCTGATCAGCGCACAGAAAATGCGCCAATTGTTGGGGACCCTCCCAACCCCATTGATCTGCCTTCTGGATGTCGCTTTCATACCAGGTGCCCTTTTGCGGAAGATGTTTGCCGTAATCAAGAGCCCGAATTGCGCGAGGTGCAAAGCCAGTATTTGGTTGCATGCCATATGGAAAACCCGGAATCACTTCACCGCCGGTCAGGAGTATAGAATATGGTTAGCAATACCAATTCAGATCCTTTTGTTTTGATCGAAAATTTGAAAGTGGAATTTAGAGGGGCCAAGGAGACTGTAAAGGCCGTTAATGGCGTTAACCTCTCTTTAAAGCCCGGTGAATCGACAAGCTTACTTGGTGAATCCGGCAGTGGAAAAAGCGTCACTCTTCGTTCAATATTGCGCATTCTACCTGAAAACCGAACCAAGATTACCGGTTCAATTAAAGTTGATGGTCAGGATATTCTCGCTATGTCGAATAGCGATCTAGAACAATTTCGAGGCGGAATGGCGTCCATGATTTTCCAGGAACCTGGCTTGGCGCTGGATCCTGTTTATCGGGTCGGCGATCAAATAATTGAAACAGTTGTCCGTCATACGAAAGTTGACCGAGCAAGCGCGCGTAAAGTCGCTTTGAAAGCCTTTGAGATGGTTCAAATTCCATCTCCAGAATCACGGTTAGATAATTACCCTCATGAAATGTCGGGCGGAATGTTGCAACGCGTAATGATTGCTTTGGCCATTTCTTGCTCACCAAAATTGCTTTTGGCTGATGAGCCGACGACGGCCTTGGATGCAACGGTCCAAATACAAGTTCTGTTGCTGCTCCGTGATATGCAGAAACAGCTCGGCATGACTACGATTTTTGTAACGCACGATGTCGGTGTCGCTGCGGAAATATCAGACCGCGTTGCTGTCATGTACGCAGGCAAAATTGTTGAACAGGGGGCGGCCTCAGATGTATTGAAAAATCCCGGTCACCCCTACACAAAAGGGCTCCTGGATTCAACAGTTCACGGTTCGATGCGTGGAACAAGGATTGAGGCCATTTCCGGAGCGCCTCCAGATCTTGCGAACTTACCTCAAGGCTGTGCATTTGCACCAAGATGCAAGTCGGTACAGCCTGACTGCACAAAAAGCACGCCATCAATTGTAAAATTGTCTGAAGACCATTCCGTACAATGTTTATATCCGGAACAAGTGAATTCATAAAAATTAAGCGTCCAATAGAGTGCCGGTGAAAAATATGAGAATATTAGTTATAAACCCAAACACGAACACCGAAACAACAGAGAGAATTAGGCTTGTTAGTGAAACGACGGCCTCAGACGGAACTTCGATAGAAGCAGTAACAGCCCCATTTGGTCAGAAGCTGATAAAAACGCTACGAAATACAGAAACGGCAGGAGAAGCCGTTCAAGCTGTACTCTTGGAAAAAGAAAAATCCGTTGATGCGGCGGTAATTGCGGCATTTAGCGACCCAGGACTACGTGAGGCGAAAGAGAACTTCAATATTCCTGTAGTAGGTATTGCAGAATCCGCCATGTTGAAAGCGGCTGAAATGACTGACCGGTTCTCTATTGTCACAATGGGAGACACGATGGTCGACTATTTACACCAACGTGCCCATGAATATGGTGTGGGTGAAAAACTTGTTAACGTCCAAATTTTGCCATGGGATACACGTAAGGGCCGTCCAGACGATATTAGTCAACTGACACTAGCGTGCGCAAAATGCATCGAACGTGATTGCGCTGGTGTCGTAATTATAGGTGGTGGCCCGTTAGCAGGGTACGCGGAGAATATAGCCACAATTGTTCATAAACCGATTTTGGATGGAGTTATATGTGCAATTCAGCGAGCAGAAGACATGGTTAATAGGAAACGAAATTGATAGTTTATAAACGCGACGTAGCCGCAATCAGGAATAGGCCGGAACCAAATGAGTGATGATACGATATATGAACGAATATTTGACGCTATTCTTGAGCAGAGGTTAACACCGAACGTAAAAGTGAATGAGGAAGACCTTGCCGAAGTTTTTGATGTAAGCAGGACTGTTATTCGCAGAATACTTCAACGTCTTTCACACGATGGAGCCGTCACCATACATAAGAATCGGGGGGCCTATGTAGCCGCCCTGTCGGCAGAACAGGTCAAAGAATTATACCATGCGCGTCGCGTTGTCGAGCAAGGTATCGTCGCTGCGGCCTGCCGGTCGGCAAAGAAAGAAGATCTCGAACGGCTTAGAGGTATCATAACGGCTGAGCATGAAAGCATAGAAAATGGAGACCGAGGCAGTCGAATTCGTCTCTCAGGGGAATTTCATCTAGAAATAGCACGCATCGCAGACAATGGGCTCCTTTATGGGTTTCTGCGCCAACTTGTGGTTCGAACGTCTATCGCACGGGCAAGTTTTGAGCAATCAGGCGTCTCGCCGTGCAGTTCTCATGATCATGATGGATTAGTTAAAGCGATCGAGGCCGGAAATGTTGAAGGTGCCGTTGATCTTATAATTAGCCACCTGGAATCCAGCGAATCTGAACTGAATGTTGAGAACGCAGAAAAATCACCTGATCTAAAATCAATCTTTGGATAGAAATATACGATCCGGATCGCTTCTCCCGTTCGAGATCACACGTTGAGTAGAGTTCATAAGTAATAAAAAAAATCAAACCGACATCAATTGTATTGGGAAAAAAACAGGCATGAATCTGAATAATTCATACCCCCGTGACCTATTTGGTTACGGGCCTAATCCACCCCAGGCGAAGTGGCCGAATGGCGCTCGAATAGCCGTTCAGTTTGTATTGAATTATGAAGAAGGTGCCGAAAATAGCATCTTACACGGGGACGCCGCGTCTGAATCTTTTCTTTCAGAAATCATTGGCGCACAGCCATTTGAAGCCCAACGTCATATGAGCATGGAATCAATTTTTGAATATGGAAGTAGAGTCGGGATATGGAGGCTTCTGAAACTTTTTAAAAAAAGAAATATTCCGTTGACCTTATTCGCCGTCGCCATGGCTCTTGAAAGAAACCCGGCCGTAGCAGAAGCCGCCATGGAGGCTGGGCATGAAATCTGTTCGCACGGCTATAGATGGATAGACTATCGAAATATTCCAAAAGTGGTTGAGCGCGAACATATCGAAATGGCAGTAGAGGTAATCAAACGTTTGACGGGTGAAAGGCCATACGGTTGGTATACCGGTCGGACGAGTGGCAACACGCGTCAACTGTTAGCCGAGTACGGTGGGTTTTTGTATGACGCCGATGATTATAGTGATGACCTTCCCTTTTGGACGATAACAAACTCTGAACCACATTTGGTTGTTCCCTATACACTGGATGTGAACGATATGCGGTTTGCATCATCGCAGGGTTTTAATTCCGGAGAACAGTATTTTAGTTATCTGCGCGACAGCTTTGATACGCTTTATGAAGAGGGTGAAGAAACGCCTCGGATGATGTCAATCGGCCTGCATTGTCGATTGGTTGGGCGACCTGGCCGTATCCGCGCCTTGGAGCGGTTTATTGACCACGTTCAGTTTCATTCGGACGTATGGGTTTGTCGGCGGATCGATATTGCTCGTCATTGGCGAAAACAGCACCCTTTTTCATATACCTAATTAATTTGCCCTATCAATTTTGACCCGTATCACTGTTTCGAGTGGAATAAAAATTCTCCGTCGAGCCAGCAAATAAAATTTTCACTATACAGGAGTGGCCTATATGTCTTCCTACCACATTCCCAGGGGGGGATTGCCGCCCCAAACAAATCTACTCACGGACCGCGCAATCACAACGGAATCCTATGCCGTCATTCCGAAAGGAACGATGCGAGATATTGTAACGAGCTATCTTCCGTTCTGGGACAATACCCGAGCCTGGGTGATCGCTCGGCCAATGGCCGGGTTTGCAGAAACATTTTCTCAATACATCATGGAAGTCGGGCCGTCCGGAGGAAGTGACCAACCGGAACCTGATTTGCAGGCCCAAGGTGTTCTATTTGTTGTTGATGGTTCAATGACGCTCACATTAAACGGAACATCCCATGATATGGAAACGGGTGGATATGCGTACATACCGCCTTCAACGGCTTGGGCGATAAAAAATAGATCTGACAATACAGTAACGTTTCACTGGGTTCGGAAATCCTATGAAAATATTGACGGCCTGGAAGTGCCGAAGGCGTTCGTCACAAACGATAACGAAATCTCACCTGTCGAAATGCCTGAAACAAATGGCAGTTGGGCGACGTCTCGGTTTGTTGAGCCAACTGATTTACGTCACGACATGCACGTCAATATCGTAACATTTCGGCCTGGTGGTTCAATTCCATTTGCTGAAACGCATGTCATGGAACACGGGCTTTATGTTCTCGAAGGCAAGGCCGTATATCATTTGAACCAAGATTGGGTGGAAGTTGAGGCGGGTGACTTCATGTGGTTGCGGTCTTTTTGTCCGCAGGCTTGTTACGCCGGAGGACCAGGTCCGTTTCGCTATCTATTATATAAAAATGTCAATCGGCACATGAAACTAAAAGCATTCTAGTTATGGGCGGGCTCATGGAAGGCGTCAAAGGCTCTACGTCATAAGTTAAAAAAATGGGCTCACAATTTCTAAATATTTGGGATTGTGGGCCCATTTTTAATTATAACTAAAACGTAACTGCCCAGGTAGCTGATTGCCGGGGGTTGTGTGGGCAAATTTTGCAGGTTTGATGTGCTTGATGCGTATGTTTTG
>WASW01063510.1_pt1 | contig 10358 bp, 5 predicted proteins | sample 5698521 | NCBI WGS metagenome assembly WASW01 (sample SAMN11175560, study PRJNA528189) | sponge metagenome | isolation source: marine sponge | host: Leucetta | place: Antarctica: Western Antarctic Peninsula, King George Island | collected 2013-01
AATCGTCGTTGCATCGGTTGCAAATCCTGCATGCAAGCGTGTCCTTATGTTGCGCTTTACATTGATCCGAACAATCAAACCGCCGCAAAATGTAATTACTGCGCTCATCGAGTCGATATCGGATTAGAACCGGCGTGTGTCAATGTTTGCCCGGAACACGCGATCATCTCTGGCGATATGGAGGATGGCAATTCGGAAATTTCACAGCTTTTGGCACGAGAACAAGTCACCGTCCGAAAAGCCGAAAAAGGCACACGGCCCAAGTTATTTTACATCAATGCCGATGAAAGTTCTTTACGCCCCACTGAAACCGATCAATCCGACAGTTATTTATGGAGCTCTCAATCTCGTGGAGTCGGACATTATGCCCAATACGCCGAATCTAAAAAAGCCACTGCCGATCCAATCCAAATGCTGGAAAAATTGGCTGGCCAAAATGCAGGGAAATTATCTGATAAAGCAAAACCCTATAATAACAAAGCCAAACGGGTCTACGATGCGCCGAACAAAGGCATTTTGTGGGGATGGGAGGTCGTGGCCTACACTTGGACCAAAGCCATTTCTGCCGGTTCTTTTTTGATGTTATTTCTCGCCTCCGTCTTTGAAACAGCCGTCTTGCCAGATTCACTTCAATGGTTAGGTGTGATTTTCTCCTTGGTTTTTCTGGCTCTCACGGGGGCTTTTCTGATTAAAGATTTGGACAAACCTTCACGTTTTCATTACGTCCTCTTGCGTCCGCAATGGAATTCCTGGCTAGTGAGAGGCGGGTACGCCATCACCATCTACGGTGGTTTACTCACCCTGTGGGCCATTGCAAAAGCGTTAGAGTGGGGAAGCCTTGAAACCTTGGTACTTTGGATCGGTTCCCTGTTTGCCGTGATCACCGCAACCTATACGGCGTTTCTCTTTGCCCAAGCCAAAGGTCGTGATTTTTGGCAAAGCCCAACCTTGTCTCTGCACATGCTGATTCATGCTTTGATGGCCGGTGCTTCGGTCTTTGCAATTCTGATTTTTCTGACAGGGAATGGAGCGTGGAACAATTTTATCCAAACCGCTTTAATCATCAGTGTCGCTCTCAATCTCGTCGTCTTGTTTGCCGAAATCATCGCGACACATCCAACAACCGATGCCAAGAAAACCGTCCAAATGATTGTCTCTGGGCGTTATAAAAATCTGTTTTGGAGAGGTTCTCTGATTATGGGAAACCTCATTCCGCTGATTTTAATATGGACAGGGTGGGGCGTTTTAATGGCTCTGGCAGGAGTATTGCTCCTCGCTGGCATTTACATCACCGAGCATATTTGGGTCACTGCGCCCCAACGGATTCCATTGAGTTGAGACCAGCGGTGATCGCCCCTTGATAAAAACGTAACCTCTTCAAAAATAAAATTATGACAACAAAATCCGCGCCAACCTTGGTTGAAAAAATTGCTGAAAAACTCCACCTCATTCCCAATCTTCATCAGGATGACGAATCTGAACTTCCACCGATGACGGAGCCAGGAAAATTGAGTGATTACCCTCCGCCGGATCAATGGGACGACTGGACAGAATATGAAGCTAAAAAATGGCCTCTGCGGGAGAAAAAGAACTACATGATCGTCCCCACAAGCTGCTTCAACTGTGAATCAGGTTGCGGTCTTTTGAGCTATGTCGATAAAGAAACAATGGCGGTGCGAAAGTTCGAGGGGAATCCTTACCATCCGGGGAGTCGCGGACGAAATTGTGCCAAAGGCCCGGCCTCAATCAACCAGATTACAGATCCAGATCGCATCCTTTATCCTTTGAAACGAACCGGAAAACGCGGCGAAGGTAAATGGGAACGAGTTTCCTGGGAGAGTGTTTTAGATGATATTTCGGGGCGCATTCGTAAAGCGATTCTGGAAAAAAGGAACAATGAAATTTCTTATCATGTTGGCCGTCCCGGACATGAAGGTTATACCAACCGCGTCCTGCAAGCATGGGGGGTTGATGGCCACAATAGCCACACCAATATTTGTTCGTCAGGCGCTCGTTTTGGCTATGCAATCTGGCATGGCTACGATCGCCCTTCCCCGGATCATGCCAACGCCAAGTTCATTCTCTTGATCAGTGCTCATTTAGAATCGGGTCATTATTTCAACCCGCATGCCCAACGCATCATCGAAGGGATGATGAAGGGCGCCAAGATGGCCGTGATGGATCCTCGCCTTTCCAATACTGCGAGTATGGCCGATTATTGGATGCCTACCTATCCAGGCAGTGAAGCGGCAATTTTACTGGCGATGGCAAAAGTGATTATTGATGAAGGCTCTTATAACGAACCTTTTCTCAAGAACTGGGTCAACTGGCAGGATTATTTGAAAAAAGAACACCCGAAACTGGAAGTCACTTTTGAAAATTTTATTGGTGCGCTCAAAGAAGCGTATCAGGAATATACCCCGGAGTTTGCCGCAAAAGAAGCGGAGGTGGAAGCTGATATGATTGTCGAGATCGCTCGAAAAATTGGCGAGGCCGGAACAAAATTTGCTGCCCATAATTGGCGTAGTGCGGGGAGTGGCAATCTTGGTGGCTGGGCCGTCGCGCGTTGCCTGCACTTTTTGAATGTGCTCACAGGCAGTGTCGGCACCGTGGGAGGAACGTCTCCGAGTGGTTGGCACAAATTTCATCCGACGATGTTTGACAAACCACCCGCACAAAAATTTTGGAACGAACTGCACCTTCCCAATGAATACCCACTTTCCCACTTCGAAATGAGTTTTTTACTGCCCCATTTCCTCAAAGAAGGCCGCGGTAAAATGGATGTCTATTTCACTCGTGTCTTCAATCCGGTCTGGACATACCCTGACGGTTTTAGTTGGATTGAAGCCCTTTCTGACGAAAGCATGATTGGGATGCACATTGCCATGACACCGACCTGGAATCAAACGGCCTATTATGCGGATTATGTCTTGCCGATGGGCCATGCCGGAGAACGCCATGATCTCGTCAGCTACGAGACCCATTCCGGGATGTGGATGGCTTTTCGTCAACCTGTGCTCCGCGAAGCCCGCAGAAGAATGGGAAACCCCGTTGAATTCACTTATGAAGCCAATCCCGGAGAAGTTTGGGAAGAAGATGAATTCTGGCAAGAACTCTCTTGGCGCATTGATCCCGATGGTTCGATGGGCATCAAAGAACATTTTATTTCTCCTTATCGGCCTGGTGAAAAAATCAAAATTGATGAATATTATCAATATATTTTCGAGCATACCCCCAATCTTCCAGAAAAAGCGGCGGAAGAAGGGTTATCGGCTTTGGATTACATGAGAAAATACGGCGCTTTTGAAATCGAAAAAACTTCCTACAGTAAACATCGGAATGGTTTATCGGAAGAAGAAATGGCGGAAGCGACGGTGGATGAGGAGACGGGTTCTATTATCAAAGACGGGAAACCCATTGGAGTGATGGATGAAGGAGAAGCCTGCACAGGCTTTCCCACACCTTCCCGCAAACAGGAATTTTACTCGCAAACCATGGTCGATTGGGGCTGGCCAGAATACAAAATTCCGACCTATATCAAAAGCCATGTCCACGAAAACGAAATGGATCGCGAACAGGGGCATTTTCCACTGATTCCAACGTTCCGGCTTCCAACCCTCATCCATTCCCGTTCTGGAAACGCAAAATGGCTCGCAGAAATTTCCAACCGGAATCCTTTGTGGATGCACACCTCTGATGCTGAGAAGCTCGGATTGGAGACCCATGATTTAGTCCGTGTGAATACCGATATTGGTTATTTTATTGTCAAATTGTGGGTCACCGAAGGCATGAAACCTGGCGTGGTGGTTTGTTCCCATCATCTTGGCAGTTGGCGGCGGCCCCAAGATACCGGAAACCGTTGGGCCAGCAACAGCGTTTCAATTGAATCGCCTGAAAAAGGGAAATGGAAAATGAATGTGCTCGAAGGCGTCCAACCTTTTAAGAGCGATGATCCTGATTCTTCTCGGATCTTTTGGAATGATGGGGGCGTTCATCAAAATATCACATTTCCGGTGCACCCAGATCCCGTCAGTGGGATGCACTGTTGGCATCAAAAGGTGCGGCTCGAAAAAGCGCATCCTGACGATAAATACGGAGATGTGTTTGTCGATACGAATAAATCTTTTGAGATCTACCGGGAATGGCTCAAACTGGCACGCCCCGCTCCAGGCCCCAATGGACTGCGCCGCCCTCTTTGGATGGGGCGCCCTTTACGTCCGGCGGAGGAACTCTTTTACCTAGATCAGAAAAAGGAAAATGATTAGTTTGCTGGGATAGGGGTAAGATGATGATAGATCATTATGATGATAAGACTTTCTTTAAAGATATCAAAAAGGAAGGACAAGATTACTCAGAGGACATTACTGAAAGTTTTCCTTATGTTTGCTTGAAAATATTTTGGGATGAACTATCAAAGGACAATATAAAAGACGCTCTTCAAGGTCTCAAGACTAATGATGAATCGATTGATGCCTTCTTTGTCGATGAGCCAAACAAGGAAATCAATATCATTCAGTGTAAATCCTGTCTTTCAGTGAAAGATCAGAAAGCGCTTAAAAAAGAATGGCTCTCTTATTTAAATGACGCTCCACGCAAGTTAGAAAATCAAGATTTTATAGATGAGCATCAAAACCCTAGAATTCGAGAGATCACCGAGGACTATTTAAAGTTTAAAAATAAAGGGTTTACAGTCAAACTACATTTTTTTCATCTTGGTCATGCTGATAAAAATTCGTTATTACCTTATGAGGAAACAATTTGCTATTATGATTGGGCAAGCATTAAAGAGGAATACCAAGAATATTTATCTAAGCTTGATAGAACAGAACCTCCTTCAATCGAAATTCAACTCAACCATAATGTTATAGAGCCTCCCGTGAGTAAACAACACAAGACATTGGTTTCGATCATAACAGGAGATGAAATAGTAAATTTAAGGGAACAATATAAGTATAAGATTTTTGATAAAAATTTACGATTTGGTCTAGGAAAAAATAAGATTAACAAAGGAATCCAGATTACCGCTAAAGGGCAACCCGAAAATTTTTACTTTTATAATAATGGTATCACGATTACTTCCAAAGGATTTAAGTATAAACCAACCAATGGTAAATTAAGGATTGAGTATCCACAAATAATAAATGGCGCGCAGACTGTGAATGCGATCTATGAAACTTTTAAAGAAAAGCGCAATGAGATTTCTCGTCGAGAGCCTAATGCGGATTCTCAAAAAAAGGCAAAAGAAGCAATGAAAAAAATTAGTCTTCTGTTTAGAGTGATTCAAGATGATGAAAAAGATGGGAAAAAAACTTCGCACTTTGAAGAAAACGTCACTCGATTTAATAATAGTCAATCCTCAATAAAAGAAACGGATTTTTACGCAAATAACCCTGAACAAATCACACTACAAGCAATGTTTGCGACGTTTGGCTATTTCTATGAAATAAAAAGAGGTGATAGGAAATATCTTGAGACTAATAAAGAAGAGCACAATCTTCTTAAAATAAAGAAAGGAGACTTTAAGCATTGGGATGATAAAATAGAGATAGAAAACTTAGCAAGCATCTGGATGGCTTATCAAAAAGACCCAGCATTAAACAAGGTTCAAAAAAGTTATATTTTTGGACATGGAGACAAAAATTATGATGATATTTTTAAAAAAACGGATGAGATTACGGAATACCAAATCAAGGAAATGATCCTTGCCTGGAATTTATTCAATTTAATCAGCGAGCAGTCTGCTATCTATGGCAGCAAAATAAAAAAGAGTCAGATAATTTCAAAAGTATCTAAACTTTCAGACAAGACGCCAATGAAAGATTTCGAGAATATTAAAGAGATTATCCACAATAGTTTCTTATTTGGCAGAATGATTAAAGAGAGTTTTGAAACTCAAGAAGCATTTTTAAAAGAAAAAGATATTTTAGTCAACGAAATCAAAAAGTATCATTTTTTTTCAAAGGGTCATTACTTAACATTAGCCATTTTTAATTTAATTCTTCAGGAGTGCGACTACAAAAAGTTTTTAATTGAAGACACGAAATTATTTCAAAATAAACTTTCCATAAATAAATATCTATTACAGCCCTGGTTAAAAGTTATATTGGATGAACTTTTAATGAAAGAGCATGATGATTTTGATAAAAATGTAGGCTCGTCATTACAAACTTTTTATGCACGAAATAGTACATGGGAAAATATTCAAAAGAAATTGAAGCGATTACAATTTGACAAAGATAAGCCATATAAAGAAATTTTTCCATTAGATGTCAATGGCAACGGATAACACTTTATGCCATGCCTTTTCTATCCGTCTGGTTATTGATCCTCGTCAATACGTTTTTGTCTTTTGAGTTGCTCAAAAGCTGACGGATCAAAATGGAATTCTTCGGGCTTTTATTGATCTTTTTTGTTTGGGAAACCGCGATTAACTATAAAAACCGTCTAGGTTCTTCAAAAGAAAGGATGAATCAAACATGAGCGATTCAGACAACAAACCTTTTCGATGCTACGACCCGATTGAGGGGCGATTTGCGGATACGGATTTTAACGCCCCATCCAGCCGCCATCGACCGTGAGGATGGTTCCATGAACGTATTTTGAAGCATCAGAAGCCAGGAAAACGACTGGCCCTTTTAAGTCTTCAGGATCGCCCCAATGCCCTGCCGGAATTCGGGCAAGAATGGCCGGATTTCGTTTCGGAGAGTGGCGTTGATATCCGTCGCAAAATACCCTGGCGCAATCGCATTGACATTCACCCCGTGAGCGGCCCATTCATTGGAGAACGCCATTGTCAATTGCCCGATAGCCCCTTTGCTGGCAGCATATCCCGGAATAGTCAAACCTCCCTGAAAGGTGAGAATCGAAGCAATAAAAATGATTTTTCCATGCCCCCGTGCCACCATCTCTTTGCCAAATTCCCGACTCAAAATAAACTGTGAATTTAGATTGACTTCTAGCACCTTGTCCCAGTCTGCATCTGAGTGCTCAATGATCGGATTCCGTGCGATCATTCCGGCGTTATTGATCAAAATATCGACGGGAGGGTTTTCTGCTTTGGCCTTTTCAATAAACTCATACACGTCTTCACGTTTTGAAAAATCGCATTGATAACGCTGAAATCGTCGTCCCAACGCCAGCACCTCTTGCTCAATCTCACTAGCGGCTTCCAATGATGCGGAAACTCCGATGATATCGGCGCCAGCTTCGGCCAACCCCATCGTCATTGTTTTTCCCAAACCTCTTCGGCAACCAGTGACCAAGGCCGTTTTTCCTGATAATGAAAATTGTTCTGTAATCCTCATGTCTCCTCTTCTCTATTGATAGGTTTTAGCTTAGGAATTTAAAAAAATCTTTTATAAAAAACGCTCTTTTCGGAGCTAAGTCTACTACGAAATCAAAATTTTTGAAACCTCAACAGAGCCTAATCTTATCGTCAGAAATTCATTGAGAACGTTTGAAACCTTTGGAACTCTCATTTTTTGAATCCCTTGAAGTTCATCCTAACTGAGACTATAATAGGATTTTTTTAATATTTTTTGAAATGATTGCACCGTGGAGATAACAAATGTCTGAAATCCTTTATGACTTTGGCAGTGGGCGTTCGGACCCTGCCAGCTTTCCGACTGAACGGCTCAAGGCGGCCGCGCTTAAAGTATTTGATGAACAGTCGGTCGAGATGAATAACTACCCCGGAAGCCTCGGACATCTGGGAATGCGTCAAGCAATGGCAAGACGTGAATCGGAGCGTGAGTCGGTCTCGGTGAATCCAGATCATCTGATCTTGACTAACGGTTCTATGCAGGGGGTGACTCTCACCGCAGAAGCCCTGCAACAGCAACCGGGGGACACTGTGATCATCGAAGAATTCAGCTACCCAGGCACAATCAATACCTACCGGAGTCTTCGCTACGAGATGGTGGGTATCCGTCTCGATGCAAATGGGATGCGGATGGATCACCTTGAATCAGAACTGGCCCGCCTGAATCGAGAAGGCCGTCTGCCTAAATTTATCTACCCCATCAGTACCTACCAGAATCCAACGGGATTTGTCATGCCAAAGCAGCGACGCCTTGAGATGATCGACTTGGCGCGGAAATACGCGATCCCCATCATTGAAGACAATTGTTATGCCGATGTTCATTACGAAGGCCCCGTTGAACCGGCGATCTATGCGCTGGATGATGATCCAAATCATATCTATCTCTGTTCGTTGTCCAAAATTCTCGCACCTGGTTTACGACTGGGTTACATTCTCGCTCGTCCGCCGATGCTCGATCAGATCCTCGCGAGACGCCATGATGCCGGAGGGAATTACCTCGCTGCGGCCATCGTTGCCGAATTCTATAAAAATGGCATCTGGCAACATGCTGAAATTGCTAACGCCACACTTAAGGAGAAGCGAGACCTAACGACTGAATGTCTTCAGGAACAACTAGAGGATCTCTGTGTTTGGTCCAATCCGGTCGGAGGTTTGTTCATCTGGGTGAGATTTCCAGAAGATGTCGATCAGGAAAAATTGCAAGCGTTGACTCTGAAACGTGGCTTTAACTACCTCGTTGGCAGTTCGTTCCATTACCAATCTCAGGAAGTTCCCTATCTGCGCCTTGCTTTTGGACACCTAACCCTTGAGCAGATTGCCGACGGCATTCCAATCTTTGCGCAATGTCTTCGTGAATCAAGAACGAGCAACGAAGCTCGCCAGTTTGATGATTTGTTTGGCAGCTAACATTTCAGAGAACAGATGATCATTCCTTACTCTTCTATGAATAAAAAATTGCCACGCCTCCCCCTGACTTCCACCCAAAATGCTTTGTTGCTACTCGTGTTGTTTTTGGGGCTTCGGATGTTTCATCTCCACAGTCCTTTGGTGGATCATCACAGTTGGAATCAGGTTTCGGCGGCGGCAATGGCCAAACATATTTATTATGATTGGGGCGCCGTTTTTTATCCCACCGTTGATTTGTACAATAATACTTATGAAGAACTGGCAGCCGCTTCGACTCAACCGTTAAATCGGATCTATGCCCAGGAATTCCCACTCTATCATCTCCCGATTGCCTGGATCTATTCCTGGAGCGGGGTGCAGGAATGGCCGGGTCGGATGGTCAGTATTTGCTATGGATTGCTGGGGTTGTGGTATTTGTTTTTATTAACGCAGCATCTCTGGGGAGGCGACACAGCTTTATTGACCCTGCTGATTGCGGGCATCTCTCCCCTCAACTGGTACTTCCAACGAACGATCATGAGTGACACCAGTATGGTCACTGCAATGATCGCTGGATTTTATTATTTTTATCGCTGGTTGGAAGACCAACCCCAGGAAAAATATTTCTGGTATGCCTTGCTCTGGACAATGGCGGCCGGGGTTTTTAAAGCCTTCGGGTTGGTCATTGGGGTTGCTTATCTCGCTTTGATTCTTTTGAGAAAAGAATACACACTGCTCAAACGCCCCAAACTATATCTCTTTGCGGCCTTGGCTTGGAGTCCGACCTTGATCTGGATTTATCACGTCGTTGGACTGAACTTAGGGCGAACGGAATTTTCTAAAGTCGATAAGATGCTTTCTGTGGAACTCTGGTGGGATTGGCAGTTTTACAAGCGGATCATCTTTGCCCGCTTGATCGACCAACTGCTGACTCCCTGGATGGCAATTTTTGGCTTGATTGGCATGGGGTCTTGCCGTTTTTCTGACAAGCGATTCCACCCTCCCCTGGCTTGGATGGCCGCGTGCCTCGTTTATCTCTTCCTCGTCCAAAAGGCGAATTATATCCATGATTACTACCAGCTCCCTTTTGTTCCCGGTTTGAGCCTCTTTGCCGCTCTGGGCATCCGGCACATCTGGAAGTTAAACATCAAAATCCGCTGGCGATCCCTTTGGTTAGGGAGCTTCTTCCTCCTCTTTTTTATTCAAAGTGCCATTTATACACACAATCATTTGCGTTTAGATAGAGGCTCCTATCAGACTGGGAAAAAAATTGCGGAACTGAGCCAAACCCCTGACGATCGAGTTCTGGCACTCGATCCTGGAGCGAGTAAGCGCAACCAACTCATTTATTATTCAAAACGCACGGGTTGGTTTGTCAAAGAGTTGAACCTGAAAAAACTGGAAACTTTTCGGGCTTATGGTGTGCAATGGCTTGGAGTGAATCTGCGACAAGAGCCACATTTTGCTCAACACCAATCCGTTCTCAAACAAATCGAGCAAACGTATCCAAAAGTGTGGGAAGATCGCAATCAGATAGATCGCTACGGGCGGCCTGTCATTTCTCAAGTCTATGATTTGCGGCGCCCCTTGTCCTTGAAATGATGCGTGACCATCATTTTCTTCTCAAAAAACGATAGACCCCGCGGAGTCT
>WASW01079809.1_pt1 | contig 10337 bp, 9 predicted proteins | sample 5698521 | NCBI WGS metagenome assembly WASW01 (sample SAMN11175560, study PRJNA528189) | sponge metagenome | isolation source: marine sponge | host: Leucetta | place: Antarctica: Western Antarctic Peninsula, King George Island | collected 2013-01
TCGCTGGAAAAGCAGGTGGGGTCGGGCGACCCGCAAAACTGCGAAGCTCAGGGGGCCCGCCGCTACTGGACTGCTCTGATGGGCAAAGAGTTTCGCAGAAACCCCAAAACCGAAGGCATCAACTCACTGCTCAATTACGGCTATGCCGTTTTGCGCTCTGCAACCGCACGCGCCCTGGCAGGTAGTGGCCTGCACCCGTCCCTGGGAGTTCATCACCACAACCAGTCCAATTCGTTTTGCCTGGCTGATGACCTGATGGAGCCGTTTCGCCCTTTGGTTGACTGGACTGTGAAGCAACTCGCTGACGAGGAACAGTTGGAGATGGTCCCCGATGTGAAAAAACAACTGGCGGGGATTCTGAAAATGGACATCGACACACCCAGAGGCCATAGTCCTGTCTCCAATTGTTTGCTCAAACTGTCTCAGTCTCTGGTTAAAAGCTTTACAGATCGAAAGCCTGAACTGGAGTTGCCATGTTCCATTATTCCATTGACAGCAGATATTGAAGAAGTATGAAGGCATTGTCGGGGTACCGGTTCATGTGGCTACAGGTATTGTTTGATTTGCCGGTCACGACAAAAAAGGCTCGGAAGGAGGCTTCAGGGTTCCGGCACTTTCTGCTAGACCATGGTTTTGAAATGGCGCAGTACTCCGTCTATCAAAGGTTCTGCTCAGGAAAAGAAATGGTGGAAAACTATATCCGACGGATTGAAAAAAACCTGCCCGATTCAGGGAAAGTGCATATCCTGGCCTTTACCGACAAACAATATGAAAATATGAAGACGTTTAGAGGGAAGGAAAAGCAAAGAAAGCAGAAAAATCCAGATCAACTGACATTATTTTGAGAGAAAGATGACAGGTTTTTTTCAGCCAAAAACAAATAAAGCCCCTAGAAAGGGGCGTTTATCCGTGATGTAGTATACCATATCAATCATTGTGGTCTAATCGGAACCGAATTTCTGAAATGGTGCAGAGATGCAGGAGTATACCATATCAATCATTGTGGTCTAATCGGAACATCATTCCGAGGGCTTAATGCATTCCCTCCAGTATACCATATCAATCATTGTGGTCTAATCGGAACACAGGCTCTAAAGTTCGCTATCCTGAAAAAAGTATACCATATCAATCATTGTGGTCTAATCGGAACAGGGCGTTATGGTTATCGAGTCTGTGATATAGTATACCATATCAATCATTGTGGTCTAATCGGAACTTGATTTAACGAAGGTTTTATTTCTTCATAAGTATACCATATCAATCATTGTGGTCTAATCGGAACGCGCCATGAACGCGATCGAGATCGAGTTTGAGTATACCATATCAATCATTGTGGTCTAATCGGAACAGTTATGTAGACTGCCAGTGCGTTTACATCAGTATACCATATCAATCATTGTGGTCTAATCGGAACGCATACCTTGCCGAATATGAGCAGTCTGAAAGTATACCATATCAATCATTGTGGTCTAATCGGAACCGAACGGCCGAATGGAATTAAAGGCCTCTTAGTATACCATATCAATCATTGTGGTCTAATCGGAACACATAGATCAGTCCCTTATTATAAGCATTTAGTATACCATATCAATCATTGTGGTCTAATCGGAACGCAATGAAGTTACTCAGTTAGCTCTGTACAAGTATACCATATCAATCATTGTGGTCTAATCGGAACAGCCACCTTCAAATCTCAGGTTCAATCCATAGTATACCATATCAATCATTGTGGTCTAATCGGAACAAACTCCATTGACGGTATAACGCACTTCAAAGTATACCATATCAATCATTGTGGTCTAATCGGAACTGCTGATCTAAATTCTTTGGTATGGATTCCAGTATACCATATCAATCATTGTGGTCTAATCGGAACCCGCCAGAGTAGTACAGTTTTTTGACTGGAAGTATACCATATCAATCATTATGGTCTAATCGGAACCCTAATAAGGGTGATATCGGTTTCAGTGAAGGCAATAAAGCTGTTCTCTTTTAAGTATAGTTTTTCCCCAATCAGGCTTTCACCTTGTGGTCCTTCCGAAAAAGCGTGTGCGATATTTGAAAAATCAAGATTAAAAAGAGGGGGTTTCCAAACTTTTCCTATCGGGAACATGGATGTTCTGAATCCGCATTTTGTTTTTGATATGTGAAAAATCTTTTTCAGGAGACATGGCCGGATATGAAAGAGTTTTCCGGCTGTGACAAGGTGATGGTTTTAATCAATTGGGTATTACCAGGTCCTTATTTGCATAATCCCGATGTTGCAAAAATCAGAGTTGCTATTGAAAAAAGAATATAAAAGCAGAGTAAAGGATGTGTGAAATTTTTATGCATGGATAGATTGCTCAAAGAGGTCGATTAAATTCCAACCCTTGTTTTACAACCTTAATGCCAAAAATGGTTTTACAGGAGAGGATTTTTTTTCAACTGTTTTCGCACTGGAAAAATGGAGAGATGCCGTACCACAAGCAAAAATGTAAAAAATTTATTATACGGTAGAAGATATTGCTCGTTTAAAAACGGCTCAAAAGTCTAGCAACAGGCCCCGTTTCCGTTGGCGGGAATACCTTCTTGCGCCGGTGCAACACTGCAATCAAAGGGACCGTAATGCGTGGAGAAATCACCCGTTATTTTAAAATGATCTCCGAATCGGGATTCGCTCAGCATTTTGCAGGTGTTTCCACATACAGGAACAGGAATGCCGGTCTGGAAATAATGATGGTCGTCCAGAGTGAATCCATGGGGGAATTCGGGAATCGTTCCATTGTAGCAAGCGACATGACCGAAATTTTCGCAGATATCTTCAAAGTTGGATTTGAAGGTTCGCACGGTCATGGAATAAAAATCAATCATGCCTGCTTTGCGCTGGATATCTTCATTGTTCAAGGTGATGGGTGTTTTCGAGACGGCCCGGTAATCCATGCAACCGACTTTAGCAAGCATACGCCGAAAGTCTTCTATATACAGGGCACCTCCCAGACATTCTCCCAGCAGAACCGGGTCTGTGGTGAGTGGTTCGGGAACACGGCGACCGGTGAAGACATCGGATAGATAAAGTTCTCCGCCGGGTTTTAGTACTCTGAAAATTTCATGGAAAACACTTTCCTTATCAGGCGAGAGATTCACAACGCAGTTAGAGATGATAACATCAACAGAGTTATCTTCAAGGTTGGCGGTAGAGAGATCTTCAATCCAGCCTTTTCGAAAGTCCACATTAGGTTTGTCTAAATTGAATTTGCGGGTGTGGTAGGCGACATATTTTCTTGCTACCGCCAGTTGTTCGTCTGTCATGTCTATGCCGATGACCAATCCATCAGGGCCAACCACTTGCGCGAGAAGATAGCAATCACGTCCTGATCCACAACCCAGGTCAACCACGGTTTTTCCATAAAGTGCAGATGGGAAAGTAGAGGCGCATCCGTAGAAACGGGATTGCACTTCCTCATGTATATTTTTTAAATAGGGACTGAGATACGCGGGCATTGAGTCTGCGGCACAACAGGCACTGGTTTGTAGATCGTTTTTAGTTTTAAGAATTTTGCCGTAGTATTCTTGAACGTCCTCACGAATTTCGGTACGGGTCTTCACATTAAATCTCCTGAGCGTTGAAAAGAGCGGCAAAAAGTTCCCCCTCACTCCTTATAAGTCGAGCTGGTTTCTTACTTTAATTTTTAACATATTATTCTATATATAATATAGATAATTATTTTTTGTCGGGAGACTAAATACTTCCTTACAGAATTTCGGAGAAAATGAAAGTGGCTTGGAGGCCAGAGGCGGACTATTAAATTATTGAGTTATAAGGTTTTGTTTGCTAGCTTGGGTTGATTTTTCTTTTTTGTTTTTTTGGGTGTTGAAATGGATACTGCGCTCTGGATCATCTCTAAAATTTTTTGGCGACTGGCTTCACCAGATATTAGTTTGTTATTGGTCCTATTGGTGGGAGTTTGTTTCTTATATTCAGGTCGGGAAAAACTTGGAAGAAGGTTGGTTGCAGTTGCAACTACCATTATTGTACTTTTCTCCTTGCTTCCGATTCACAATATTTTGCTGATTCCTCTTGAGAACAGGTTTCCCATTCCTGAACCTCTTCCCGAAGATATAAACGGAGTGATTGTTTTGGGAGGAGCAGAAATCCCTAAACTCACTCAAGTGAGAGGACAAGCTAGTCTTGCAGATTCTGCCGAACGTTTGACAACTTTTGTAAGTCTTGCGCACAGGTTTTCTGATGCGAAATTTGTTTATGCAGGTGGGCAAGGTGCCATAGGTGCGCAGGAGTATAAAGCGGCTTTTACAGCCAGATTATTTTTTGAACAGATGGGGCTTGATCCGGATCGGGTCATGTTTGATTCTCAATCCCGAAACACATTGGAGAACGCGCAAAATGCTTTTCAACTTGCTAAGCCTCAAAAAGGAGAAAAATGGGTGCTGATTACTTCGGCTTGGCATATGCCCAGGTCGGTGGGTATATTTAGAAAATTAGGTTGGGAGGTAATCCCTTATCCTGTAGATTTTAAAACTACTGGAAAGTTGAAGCTGACCTTGCGTATCCCCCCGGGACTTTCTACAACATCTGCCGTTTCAAATGTGATCTATGAATGGATAGGGCTCACTTATTATAGATTGTTGGGGCGAACCTCAGAGTTGTTTCCGGGGCCAGCATAAAGTAAGACAATGTAAAGAAAATATTTGTATTTTGATATATGGAGGACTGGTGGAATTTCTAAGTAAAATATTTTTGCACCTTTGGGATCAGGTGCGTTGGGGATATTTAGGGGCTTAATTCAAATCACTTTCTTCAATAATCTGCTCGTCCAATCCGCGTTCGAGAATTTCATCGGCGATATCTCCGTAACCTCCTGAATCATAGTCATCCACATTTTGTTCGTCGAAATCATCAAAATGAACGGAGAATTCATTAATGCACCATTCGCGTATGGGAGTGCTGAATCTTAAAACTTTTTGAACGGCTTCCAGTTTTTCCATTTCACTAATTGGAGTAGAATTAATTTAAGGAATTAAGGTGGTTGATGTTTTGTGAAATGGATAGCAAGGCAATTGTCTGGGGAAATACGGGATTCGGGGTCCTTGTGATTTCCATGCCATCTCTTAACTGAAGAACTTCTTTAAGAGTCAATGGTTGAGCTTTGGGGACTATGCAAGAAAACGAATTTATTGATTTAGATGAATTGCTCATAATTCAAAAATGAAAGTTATATATTGTTTAGATGCAAAAAATAATTTAAGGGATTAAAAATTATTGAATTTTAATTTGTAAATGATTCCTTTACTTTGCAGTATCTCAGGAATTGTAACCTTTCGCATCTGAAAAATCGGTATCGGTGGTATCTGCCAGATTCAGGTCAGCCCCTGTTAAATTTGCATTTTTAAAATGAGCATCTCCGAGCTTGGAACCGGTAAGGTTTGCTCCTGTCAGGTCTGCCTGGGTAAAGTCTGCATATTCGAGATCAGAGTGCTGAAGGTCGACATTTTTCATGTTGGCTTTTTGGCAGTTTGCCTTACACAATTTCACACCCGCGATATTAGCCCCTTCCAAGTTCACTTCCGTTAAGTCTGTTTTTTGTAGATTTGCACCTATCAGGAAAGTGGATTTCATGTTGGCCTTTTGCAAAATCGCCTCAGTGAGGTTTGCGCGGCTCAGGTCACAATCTTGTAAATTAGATTCTGTGAGATCGGCTCCTGTCAGGTTGGCACCGCTCAGGTCGGCTTTTGATAGATCGACTTGCGCCAACTTTGCTTTGTTCATTTTTGCGCCACATAGCTTTGCCCCTGGCAACTTTGCTTGATTGAGTTTGATTCTTTCCATATTTGCACCGATCAACTTTACTTCTGTCAGGCTGGCACCTGTTAAATCGGCGATACTCAAATCGGCTTCAGACAGGTCTGATCCCTTTAAATCGGTTCTGCGTAGAATAGCTCCATTTAATTTGGCGCGACTTAAATTGGAGTTCAGAAATTTTGCATCGGTCAGGTCAGCTCCCGTAATATCTGCACGAGGCAGGCTGGTATTTTCGAAGGTGCCACCGGCAAGTTTGGCACCTTTTATTTGAGTCCGGTTCAGGTTTGCATTTTTAAAATTGGCTTCAAAAAATACGGCCATACTCAGGCGCGAATCGGTAAAATCTACCGACTCCAAATTGGCTCCATTGAAACGGCCACGACTTAGATTGGACTCAACGATGGTGGCGTGGCTCATGTCAGCACGAGAGAAATCGGAATTGCTGAGATCGGCCTCGTTCAAATTACATTTTGAGAGATTGGCTTCGAGGAATATAGATTTTCTTAAGTTGGCACTGTCGAGATTGGAGCCAGAAAGATTGCTACCAAGAAACTTTGCTCCCTGCATATTGGCTAAGGTGAAATTAGCATTTGTAGCGGTTGTTTCCAGACAGCTTACATTCTCCATTTCAGCATTGCTTAAATTCGCTTCGCTCAGATTAACTTGATCCATATTCGAGTTCGACAGGGTGCTATCTGATAAATTAGTTGTTTTCAGGTTGGTATTTTTTAAGCTGATACCCATAAAATTGATTTTGGATAAATCCAGTCCCGATAAATCTTTGCCTTCAAAAACTTCTTTGAGATCGTCTTTATTTTCCAGTTCTTCTTCAGGGGCAGAAAGTTCAGAATCTTCTGAAGGCTCGGCAACTTCAGTGGATTCTTCTTCTGCCTCTTTTTCTGACTCTTCGTCTGCATCTTCTTCTGATTCTTCTTCCGGCTCTGCGGTCTCTTCTTCATCATCGATGAACTCGTCTTCTTCCTCAACGAGGGTTGCCGCATATTCTTCTATCGCAGTTTCAACTTCTTCACGCGTAAAATCTACCATTTAATCGTTCCTGGGAAATTGGGTCAACGCTCAGGCGCATATAAAGAAACAGGCTCCTGATAATAATATAGAACTAAAGAAACTATATCAGGTCGGGCTGGAACGCAAGCCTGAACCGCCAGAAACTATTAATCTTTTTTTGACAGAAAATAGACAGGATCAGCCGACCTGGGGTTGGACTCAAATAGTCGGGGAATAACAGGTATAATGCAAGGAAAACCTTTTGGGGGATAGTTTGGATATTAACGATCAGCGACCTGTTTTGGTCTACGATGAATCATGTGGGTTTTGCACGTTCTGGGTTCGTCGTTGGCAGTATATTACCGAAGACCAGGTGGTCTACAAGCCCTCTAAGGAAGCGGCTTCCCAATATCCTCAGGTCGCCCCAGAGAAATTTGATTCAGCGATATACCTGATATACCCCGATGGCACTTATGATTCCGGGGCAAAAGGGGTTTTTAAAGCTCTCGCTACCTCCATGCACAAACTGCCACTGTGGGCCTATGAAAAGATACAGGGATTTGCCCCTATATCAGAATGGGGATACCGCCAGATGGCAAACAATCGAAAGTTTTTCAGTCTCCTTACAAATTTGATTTGGGGCAGTGCCTTGGACCGCCCGACCTGGCACCTGACAAGGCGTTTTTTCATCATTATATTAGGGCTGGTTTATTTCATCGCTTTCTCCTCTTTTGGCAGTCAAATTGAAGGTTTGATCGGCAAAGATGGCATTCTCCCTGCACAAAATTTCCTTCATGACGTAGAAACACAGATGGGTGAGGAACGGGTCTGGAAACTACCGACTCTGTTCTGGTTGGAATCGGGAGACGGATTTTTAAAATTCATCTGCCTGGCTGGGGCGGCGGTCTCTCTTCTTGTGGTGGCAGGCATCGCCCCGGCACTTGGGCTTTTCATATTATGGCTGTTTTACCTCTCCCTGTTCAATGTGGGCCAGCAGTTTCTTGGGTTCCAGTGGGACACTTTGCTATTGGAAACAGGGTTTCTGGGTATTTTTCTGGCACCGCTAAAATGGCGACACAAATTAGCGAATGAACCACCCCCATCCCCCTGGGTGCTTCTACTGTTCAAGTTCCTGCTTTTCCGTATCATGTTCACATCAGGATGGGTGAAACTGGCCAGTGGCGACCCGACATGGAAGGACCTTTCCGCACTCTTATATCATTATGAAACACAACCCCTGCCAACCTGGATAGGGTGGTATGCGCACCAGCTACCGCAATGGTTCCAGGAATATTCAGTCATCGCAGTTTTCATAATCCAGTTGGGCGTACCGTTTTTGGTTTTTGGACCGGGGAGAATCCGTTATACAGGAGCCTCTGTTTTAATATTTTTTCAGTTGCTGATTCTATTAACGGGAAACTACTGCTTCTTTAACATTTTGATCATTGCCCTTTGCCTTTTGCTTTTTGATGATACGTTGCTCAATAATTGCATTCCGAAAAAATGGCAAATGACTTTTAAGGAAACCCGAAGCCACATACCCAAATGGAAAAAGTGGTTCGTCGAGGCAATGGGGCGGGGGGTGCTGGCGATCAGCATTCTCTTATATATTATTCCTATCTTTGTCAGTCCAGTGAGTTATCCATCTGTTGTTGTATCGACGGTGAACGCAATTCGTCCCTTCCGCATTGTCAACCAGTATGCTTTGTTCGCGGTGATGACCACTTCGCATCCAGAAATTTTTATAAAGGGCAGTAATGATGGTCAGGAATGGAAAACTTATGAGTTCAAATGGAAACCGGGAAAGTTAAGCAACGCTCCGGCGTTTGTCGCCCCGCACCAGCCGCGATTGGACTGGCAGATGTGGTTCGCCGCACTCAGCAATTATGAAAGGAATCCGTGGCTGATCCAGTTCATGACGCGCCTCCTGCAAGGCTCCCAACCTGTGCTGGATTTATTAGCAAGCAACCCGTTCCCCGAAAAGCCTCCGAAATACATTCAGGCCGTGGTCTACGATTACGGGTTCACCGACACAGAAACCAAAGAAAAAACCGGCAACTGGTGGCAACGCGAATACAAAGAACCCTACACCCCTGTTTTGCAACTCCCCACCTCTCATTAAATTATTTTAATTACTTTTTCGCTTTTTTCGTACAGTCAAAACTAAAGGTCTTCTCGTTTCCTGCCGAAACTTAATTGAACGAATGAAGAGGATTTTTCAACCGGAAATTAACGCTTCGACAAAGTTTTCTGGATCGAATGCCTGTAGGTCTTCAGCCTTTTCTCCTACGCCAATGAAATGAACCGGCAGTTTTAATTCGCCTGATAAATTCAGTAGCACCCCGCCTTTTGCCGTACCATCCAGCTTCGTCATTACAAATCCATCCAGCTCCATTGCTTCGTGAAAAAGTTTTGCCTGCGAAATACTGTTTTGTCCGATAGTGGCATCGAGAACCAGCAAAGTTTCATGAGGCGCACCCGGCAACACTTTGCCTATAACCCGTTTTACTTTTTTGAGTTCTTCCATCAGGTTCTGATTGGTCTGCAACCGCCCGGCTGTATCGATGAGCACCACATCCATATCCCGCGCTACGGCGGCCTGAACAGCATCATAAGCAACCGCCGAAGGGTCGGCACCGCTTTTCTGGCTGATGCAGTTTATGTCTGCACGTTCGGCCCATACTTGTAATTGGTCGATGGCAGCGGCGCGAAATGTGTCTCCTGCGGCCAGCAAAACTTTTTTGCCTTCTCGCTTCCATCTTTGCGCCAGCTTGCCTATGGTCGTGGTTTTTCCTGATCCATTGATGCCCACCATCAGAATAACCAGAGGCTTATTTTTTGTGAACGTTATCGGATTGATATTCTGTGAAAGGACTTCTATCATTCGTCCTTTCAACTGTTGCAAAACTTCTTCATTACTGCGAATGCGGTTTTGTGCCACGTCTTTTTTTAAATCTTCGAGGATGAAGGCGGTGGTTTCCATCCCGACATCGGCGATGAGAAGAGTTTCTTCCAGTTCTTCCAGCAATTCAGGGCCTACTTTTGCCTTGCCCTGGACGATATTTTCTAATCCACCAGCAAGGCTGGAACGCGTTTTCTGTAGTCCTGATTTAAGCCGTGCAAAAAATCCGGATTTAGGTTCTTCCTCCGGTTGCTCCGTTTTTTCCATAGTTCCCCCTGATTGTTCGCATCAAATTGCGGTCGGTATCTTTGCAAGTTGACCCTACCTTGTCAAGCTGAAACGGGGAAAGCGATTACCGCATAAAAATTTCTCGTTAGAAGGTGGGAAAACAACGGATTGAACCTGCAAACATCAGCACGGAAGGCCGCATAAAGCCTGTCGAAGGCTCATCCGTAAATATTTAAAAAATTTCTATCTAGCCGAGTTGGTTTTCTGAACAACTGGATTGGGTTTTGGATTGATCATATTTTTCTTTGTAAGAATATCGACCCTGTTTTTATCGCGGCAGGAAGTGGCGATATCTATCAATCCATCGCCGTTGAAATCGCCCACCGCCATACCTTGCGG
>WASW01029235.1_pt1 | contig 10325 bp, 6 predicted proteins | sample 5698521 | NCBI WGS metagenome assembly WASW01 (sample SAMN11175560, study PRJNA528189) | sponge metagenome | isolation source: marine sponge | host: Leucetta | place: Antarctica: Western Antarctic Peninsula, King George Island | collected 2013-01
GTGGCTGTCAGCATCCAGGCAGTATCACCTGAGCTTAAAACAGGTATTTCTTCGGCCAGAGCCATAGAAGGCAATATAATGACTCCTATGAATATTAAAGCCATGATTGCCCAAGATTTTCTAGTCCTATGGTTCGGAATCTTGATTTTCATAAAACCCATGCTCCAAGTGAAGTAAGTGGAAAGTACATGTTAGAAATTTTAACAAGGCCAAAGGCCTTTTACTTGGAGTAGATTTCAATTCCTATACCAAGTTGAAGATTTAACGAAAAAAACCTTAGCTATATATATAATTTCATAAAAAACAATAAGTTAGGTAAAATATTTTTCTCAATAAGGTAGAATGGTTAGCCGATAAGGTGTCTAGAGTTGCTTGGTTTAAAAGCAATTCCTCTCAATTTTTGCAACAAAATGTATCAAATTATTTGAAAATAGGATGTTGATTTCGTTGTGATGGAAGAGCGGAGTTAGACTGTTTTTTTCGTCAAAATTATGACCTGATGAGAAGAACGCTTCTATTAAAGTACTCGTTGAAAGTCTAGCTGTAATATCATTTTGGAAACAAGCAACCCTATCGGAGACCCTTAAATCTTTTGCCTGCATTCGCAACTGGCTAAGCCCAGCAGATAACAGATTCGATCCATAATAAATCATGCCTTGCTTAACTGCATTTTCCAGAAACAGCAATAGCAGTCCCGTGCCACATCCTGCGTCCCAGATTTTCTGTTCCGGCTTATCCGGTAATAACGCTACGACCTTGCGCATGGATTCCAGATAAGACTCCGGTGTCAAGCGGTCATATAATGGGTTATTTTGCAACATAGGGTTCGTTTTATTTGTTCTGGATTGCCACACTCCTTTCAGTCGCTCACAATGACGTACTTTTGAGCAACCCCTCTGCACGTCATTGTGAGTCGCAAAAATGACGTACTTTTGAGCAACATCCCTCCGCACGTCATCGTGAGTCACAAAAATGACGTACTTTTAAGCAACCCCTCCGCACGTCATCGTGAGCCACAAAGTGGCGTGACGATCCAGACTTAATAATATTCCATTTCGTTTGTGGGTTATTTTGCAATACATGACTCGTTTTATTTGTTCTGGATTGCCACGCTCCTTTCAGTCGCTCACAATGACGTACTTTTGAGCAACCCCTCCGCACGTCATCGTGAGCCTGACGATCCAGACTTAATAATCTTCCATTTCGTTTGTGGGTTATTTTGCAATACATGACTCGTTTTATTTGTTCTGGATTGCCACGCTCCTTTCAGTCGCTCGCAATGACGTACTTTTGAGAAACCGCACGGTCACACGGTCACATCGTGAGCCACAAAAATGACATACTTTTGAGCAAATCCCTCTGCAAGTCATCGTGAGCCGCAAAGCGGCGTGACGATCCAGACTTAATAATATTCCATTTCGTTTGTGGATTATTTTGCAACATGTGGTTCGGTTTATTTATTCTGGATTGCCACACTCCTTTCAGTCGCTCACAATGACGTACTTTTGAGCAACCACACGGTCACACGGTCAAAGCAACCCCTCCACACGTCATCGTGAGTCGCAAAAATGACGTACTTTTGAGCAAACCCCTCTGCACGTCATCGTGAGCTGCAAAGCGGCGTGACGATCCAGACTTAATAATATTCCATTTCATTTATGAATTATTTTGCAATACATGACTCGTTTTATTTGTTCTGGATTGCCACGCTCCTTTCAGTCGCTCGCAATGACGTACTTTTGAGCAACCCCTCCGCACGTCATCGTGAGCCGCAAAGCGGCGTGACGATCCAGACTTAATAATCTTCCACAAAACCCCCCAGCCCCCCTTATCAGGGGGGATTATTTAATCCTCTTCTCCTTAACATCAAGCCGTCTTCCTAATAACTCCTCCCCCCGATGGAGAAGTAAATAATATTCATACAAACCCAAAAATACACACACAATAGATCAGTGCTCATCGCAAAGACGGTTTACAAATGGCCCTTGTTCCTGACCCAAAAAGGCAAAAAAAAAGCCCACCGAAAAATCGGCGGGCTTTTCTATAAAACTACGAATGACTATTTAGGAAGCTCATCACGTCGAGCTTTTCCTTCGTCATACATTTTACGTGTACGCTTGGTCATCCATACCAACCATCCTTGGAAGCAGATAAAAATCGCTGCAATGATAGGAGGCATGTAGTAAAGAGACGCAGGCAACGCTGGCTTCAGAATGGTGTAATACCAGGTAGAGATAGCCATATGCTCATCGTGCTCTTTATCTCGACCTGCCCACTGCATGAAACTAACTGGAATGAATTGCTCAGATGGAATCTGAACATCAAACTCACCTTCCGTTGTCAAAGATCGCTTGAACATCACTTTGACACGTCCCTGATGGAAAATAGAATCAACAATCTCCACTTTACCTTCAGACTCTTTGTCTGCAATCGCATCAAAACCATTAGCAACGAATTCTTTAACGCTTACATCCAACTGATAACCTTTCTCGTTCGGTGCATTGGTCGCACTATAATCTTTAGCTATAAAACTGGCTTTCCAAAGATCAACCGGCTTCTTGGAATCACCAAAGATAAAATACGGTTTTTCTGCTCCAAACAAATCCTGCAACTTCGCAGGCCACTGAATCGCTACCGCATCTGGAAACTCTGGGTCTTGCGACAAAAATCGCAAATGGTATTCGACCAGATAGTAAATAGCACCTTCTTCTGCACTCCAGCGCGAGCTAACCCAAAGGTTATCCACTTTAGGATCGAAGTTACGCTTACCACGAGTGATTTGACCCGCCATGGCAATGTAATGCTTCATCGGATTTTCCAGAAACTCTTCTGCCATTGAAGAAATCCTGTTGTCGGTATCTGGAGATGCCCAACTCGGATCATCAATTTTCCCTACGACATTTCCCTCTGTATAAACAGACTGAATGAGAAAGTCAGGGATTGGTTTGTTGGTCAAAGGGTCGATCTTCTTTCGAGGACAAAGAGAGTTAACGAACGCTGCAATTTTCCAGCGATCTTCAACATTGATCTGGTCCTTGAAGTTAGGCATTGGAGTGCCATTCAACCCTGTAGATATTGTACGCACAACATTGAAAGGGTCGAAAGCTTCCCGACGTGATCCACGGAAGTTCCAGCATTGCTGCCAGTCTGCCGCAAGGATTGGGAAACCCCAGTCATCTTTCATGGTTGGGTTACCGTCACCACGACCTTCACCGCCATGACACTCGAAACACTTATTTTTCATAAATATTTCTTTACCCGCATCAATATCCACTTGCGGCACGCCCAAATGATAAGGACCTGATGTTCCCCAAGGGTTGGTGCCAAAATCCTGAACGCTTACTTCTTCATCCTCGGTATCGTTAAAATCCCGATCTTGAACCAACGTTTTAACAAAATTCACAACGGCCACAATCTCATCGTTTGATAAAAATTCACCCCAGGCTGGCATTGCCGAGCCTTGAAGTCCATTTTTAACAGTTTTGATCAAATCCGCTTCCATTGGAAGCTCCCCTGAATCCGTTATTCGGATTTTGAAAGTTCCTTGAATGAAGTTTCGCGGTCGAGTGAACAGTCGGTCAGCAGAAGGTCCATCACCGCCACCTTCCACACCGTGACACCAGACACAGCGCTTAAAATAAACCTTCTTCCCTTTCTCCAACAGATCTTTCTTGATCGCATCCGGTACGTCAGCCAAAGCCGTTCCCGGTACTGCAATCAACGCCACTGCCAGAAAAGATAAAATCAGGCGTTTGATGTAATTATTGTTTTTCATGGTCATTTCCATATGTTTAGGTTTTAGTAACCGAAAGTTCATTTTTAACCTTCAGAGCCTTCTGTACCAAATGTTCTTGGATGCCAGCCTGTGTACCAATATTCAAACAGGATGACCTTCCAGATTTCCTCGGTTTTCAAATGCTCTTCCCAAGGCGGCATTGCTGACGACCATGGGGTGGACTCGTTAGGCAGACCCGGTCCGCCTTTGGAAACCCGCCAGAACAGAAATGCTTCCTGCAACATGGCGATGGTACCTGGGTCAATGAAGTTTGCCGGAGTGGGATTGAACACATGCGAGAACATTCCCAGTCCGTTCAACTGATCACCATGACAAAAATGGCAGTTCTGAAAGTAAATCGTACCGCCTTCCGTCACATACTTCATGTACTCATGCTTGTCCGCATCGAGGAACGGAAAACTATCTTTGTAGTTATCCTGTTCATCAACACGAAACGGGTTGTTGGTGGATTCCAGCGGATAAGTCTTACCATGCACCTTGGTGGTGGCAGGAGGCGCGGGATGTACCGTCCTCAACTCAACCGGTTCCTGAAAACTTGGATAAATGGACTGGTATGTTGCCCACCCCACCAAAATAGGCAAAACCGTCAACAAAACGATCTGCGCCAATTTGTATTCACCCACGATTGCTTTAACAATCGGTTTTCTGAACTCACGAAAGGTTTCCGGATCCTGACTGACATAAAGAAAGGTTCCGATTGACCACATCACCATATAGGTAATGAACAGAGTCCAGGGAATCGGTGGATACAATACGAACTTGTAGAAATAAAATCCTATGCCCCAGACAAACAAGCCCATCATAGAAATGGGTGGCTTGAGCCTGAGCATAAAATGCGTGATTATCAAATAGGCCACGAATAACAAAAAGTAAACGTACCTATTTAAAATCCAGCCGACCTCCTTCGGTGTAAATATAGGAAATATAGCGTTATGAAACACCGCCAGGCCGACAACAAATACCAAAAAGCTAACTAAAGTCTTGTTCATTGCTGTCTCCTATTTAACTGCCAGCCGGAGCTTCGGTCTGACTAATAAAATCCACAAGCTTATCGAGTGCTTCAACTGAAAGCATCTGCCCGAAAGTTGTAGGCATTAAACCATCCGGAAAAGATTCTCCGGCTTCTTCGTTAAACACCACATATGCGCCGGGTTTCAGAATTGATTCCCTGACGTATTCCCTGGTGTTCGTTGCTTTACCTTTATAGTTGGGATCTTTAATTCGCTTCGGAGCATTTATCTTCTCATGAAGCTTCGGACCCAACTCACCCATAGCACCTTCAACGCCAGGAATGGTATGACAAAGCGGACAACCCAGCGTATTGATCATGGCCTGAATATCTTCAGTGCCCGTCACAAATACAGGTCTCTCTTCATCATCGCCGCTACTTTCCTCAGCCACTGCACCACCGGTGTTACCCGCATCATCCTGCGGTAACGGAACGGTCACTGAAGCAAACTCACCCGGCGTGTCTTTGGATTGCAGATAGGCAATAACCGCATTCACCTCAACTCGACTCAGACTGATCGGCGGCTTGACGATTACAGGCATCGGGCTTTTGGTGTCGCCTGCCTTACCAAATCCCTTAACCACATAACAGGTCGGACACATGAGAGATTCGCGAATATAATCTTCACCAATCAACTCATCTGGGCCATTTTGCCGTCGATACTCTTCTGGAATATCAGCAGGCTTGCCCTTGACAATACCAGAAGCAGGCTCCGTTTCGCCAATCTTCATCGGAAGACTTGCATATCTATCTTCTTTAATACGGTCATGACTTCTTTTTTCAACTCCAAACAGGTTTGGACATCGACCCATATTATCGCCAGGGTCAAAGGTGTGACATAAAGGACACTGCCCTTTACCAATAGATTTCTGACCTGCCACCTGTTTCGCGCCAAAAATTATCACGCGTCCCATTTCAGCAAACTCTTCCATGGTAACGTCACCAACAACTGCCGCTTCTTTTGGCGGCGGGTCACTGCGCTGTTGCGGCAACCAGTTGGTGTAACCCGCAAGCAATACAGAAACCGTTGTCCAGAAAAAGAAACCTCGAATAAATGGAGGCGATTGACCTTCAATATTATTGCTCTTGAAGAACACTCCCCAAGTGAGCAATAATATGACGATAACCCAAAGATAAGTTGAAAAGAAGAACTTCAACTGATCTCCCTGAACCAGACTGAACATATGAATTGTCATCAAAAACATGGTGATCGCAAATATGCCAAAAACTCCACCCCATATTTTGCCACCGGACAGTTCCCTCTCCCTGCAATTTAGCACCACATTACCGAAAACAAATATCCCAAAAACGGCAAATACGATCGAAAGAAACGAAAATAAAATATCATGCTGCTCTGGTAACATTTTTCCCTCTCCCCTATACCCTCAGATTAAATCCGGGTTGCGCCTCTTAACAGGCCAGAAGCACAACCCAAACAGATAATGGTTATTGTTGTTGCGCTGGAACCGGAACTGCTGCCGGAGCCTTCGCAGGCTGTGCTTTACCTGTCAAACTACCTACCCAGAAGACGACAACAAACTGAGTCCAAACAAACAGAGTGTTGAAGGTAAGCATTTTACCTGCTTCACCAATCGTCAAAGTGTACGCATCGACAGAGTTATCGCGAACAACTTCCGTTACATGCCAGAACAATCGAACGGCTGAACGGATATAACCCATAAGACCCATCAACCAAGTGAAGGAAATTGCCAACAAGAAAATAGCATATGTTCCAACCTTGGACTGCGTACCCCACTGAATATCACCATAAGACTCAGAGTTCTTAAACATGGAGATATTGATCGCAGTACCCGCAAACAGAGTCGTAAGAGTTGTTGTCACCTGAGGCACAGAAAGTCCAACCCGCTGGTTAGCAGGAAGAGCATAACCATACACGCCCAAGAAGATGATGTTAGCAGCGGCACCAACAAAGATAGCCGCAATCCAGCAGTTCCCTACAGTCGCCCACGGCACAGTGATTTTCTTATTTGCCCTCTGATAGAGAAGGAAACAAAGAACCGTGGTTGTGATCATCAGGTTCACCGCTGTATTTTTCGCCGACATAACACCAAAGTGACCTATGACCGGATGTTGAGCCCCACCCATTGCCTTCAATTCTGCGGGGGTCATCACAATCGTATGCGGTGTCATCCACATCGTGAAACAACAGATCAAGAGAAGAACCATATATTTACAATACTTCATATATCGGTGCGATCCCTTGACCCTGGCCATCCCATTATGCAGATAGGAATTAGCTGCGAAGAACAGTAAGCCGATCATTACAGCCTGGATGATGAACAACCAAGCCATGATGCCACCCATCAGGGTGATACCCATCTGCTGACGGAACGCATACACTTCCTTCATCAACCAGTAACCTGCGAAGGGAAGCGGAATCAAACCGAAGATACAAATAAACATGGCGACATAACAAACCCAGTCGTAATGCGCACGCTCTTCATCGTTTTTAGCTGTTAGGTAATGATATGCGGCATACGCACCAACGATTCCACCACCGAAAACGATGTTGCCAAGAATGCGATGAACCCCCACCGGATTCCAAAGCGTGGAATGAATGACATGCCAGATATTACCGAGGAAACGGCCTTCTGAATCAATTCCACCAGGAGCCTGCATAAAGGTTGCCCAGGAATTAGCCAGATACATCAGAACCGTACCGATGAGATTGAGAAGAACTGAAAGACTGCAATGAATCCATTTCAGGAAAACATCATCGTTCATCCTGTCCCAACCGTAGTAGTAAACATAAAGAACACCGGACTCCGCCAAGAACATAAGTGCATAAACGTGCATAACAGGACGAAAAATTCCTGCCATGTATTTGAAGAATCCAGGGAACAAAGTGATAAACGTAAAGAGGAGGATACCGCCGAGAATAGCAGTCCATGAATACGCAGTCAGACTGACCTTCATAAGGTCCTTAGCCAACCGATCGTACTTCCCAGACATCACGGGGTCTTCTTCCCGGACACGGATTCCAATAAACTCGATGAGCATACAGAAAATCGGCACCGCAAGAACGAAACTACCGAAATAAAGATGCTGCTGATTCGCTACCCAGAGAATGATTCGACTAGGAGCAAATTCATAATTATTATAATCCTCCGGCCCTAACTCCGGCGCAGGATAACCGCTAACCGGCCCCTTAAGTGGATTGCCTTCCCAGTCCTTATAAAAAACGTCCTGGCCCCACTCAATTTCCGGTTCGCCTTCGCCTTCAACCGCCTCTTCTGCCAAAACTTCTTTGGCAAAGGCCTCTTCAGCGAAAACTTGCTCAGCAAATGCCTCTTTCGCATCTGCAATGCCGGTCATTCCCGGAATCAGGTAAATGGCGATTGCCAGAACCAATCCCAGTGCAAATGTACCGATGTTTCGAGTCTTTTTCCCCAACATGGCTTTAACCTCCTTTTAGGTCTGATCAGGACCTGTTGCTAGTATTACCAAACTTAATTTAGATACCTAATATATATAAAACTTACTTTAATACTTGATTCACTTTTTCAGACTGATTTAAAAAAATCAGCAAAACTCAAAAACTTCACTAACCAAAAACCCCCGCACAACAAAACCCAGCCGGGACATTTAAAAACAGCAATCAAATAAAACCAGCAAATTCAGCAACTTTTGGTTTTATAAGGGTTTTCAGTCCCTTCTCAAACAACCTTTTTTGGCACATTTTGACGCACAAGTGCCTAAGATGATGGTGATTAAATCATAGCCTTTAGTATGTGTCAAGTCAAAATCTATCCCCCGAAGCCTGAAAATATAATGTTTTCAGGATTTTTTGTCAGGGCCTTCCAGTCGCAATTTCACCGAATTGGCGTGGCCTCCCAAATCCTCCATTTCTGCCAGCATTATTACAGTTTTGCCACAGCTTTGTAATGCCTCCTTTGTATAGGAAATCAGACTGGTGCGCTTGATAAAATCGTAAACACCAAGAGGGGACGAAAACCGTGCCGTGCCACTGGTGGGTAAAACGTGATTGGGGCCTGCAAGGTAGTCCCCTATTGCTTCAGGCGTGTAATGCCCCATAAATATGGCACCTGCATTATTCACCTTTTCGACCCATTGTTGCGGATTTTCAACGGATAGCTCCAAATGTTCAGGGGCGATTTTATTAGCCATCTCAACCGCTTTCTCTAGCGATTGGGTTACCAGAAAACAACAATTATTGTTCAAGGAAACCTCGGCAATGGCCTTCTTACTCAAGGCTTTCACCTGTTTCTCCAACTCCTGTCGGACTTCTTCAGCCAGCACCGCATCGGGAGTTACCAGAATGGGAACCGCATCTTCATCGTGCTCCGCTTGGGAAAGCAGGTCTGCAGCAACGTAAGCCGGATTGGCAGAGCTATCTGCGACAATCAATATTTCGCTGGGACCGGCAATCATATCAATATCGACAATTCCAAACACCAACCTTTTCGCTAAAGCCACAAATATATTTCCAGGCCCGACAATTTTATCCACACGCGGGATCGTATCTGTGCCAAAGGCCATCGCAGCGATGGCCTGAGCACCGCCCACCTTGTAAATCTCTGACACCCCCGCCAAGTCTGCCGCCACCAACACATGCGGTCGCGTCTCGGCATCGGGAAAAGGCGAACACATGACCACCCGCTCTACCCCTGCAACCTTTGCAGGAATAGCATTCATCAACACTGATGAAGGATAAGAAGCCTTGCCACCGGGAACATAAATACCTGCGACTGCAAGCGGTCGCACCCTCTGACCGAGCATAATGCCTTCCTCTTCATAGGTCCATGAGTCCTGCTTTTGTCTTTCGTGGAACAGACGAATTCTTTTTTCAGCTTCCTTGAGCGCGGCAAGCTCTTCTGGCTTTACATCTTTATAAGCTGCAACTATCTCCTCTGCACTCACCCTGATTTTTTCCAAAGGCAGGGTGTGACGATCAAACCGGTGTGTCAGCTGCAATACCGCTGTATCGCCCTGCTCTTTCACATCCTTTAAAATTTTTCGGACTGTTTCATCCTGCACGAATAAATCCATATTCGATCGATTCACTAAAGCATCCACCACATCCTGATAGTCAGAGTCCGAAAATTTGCAAACTTTCATTTTTTAAAACCGCCTCTATTAAAAAGATGTCTCATCAAGAAATTTTTTGGTCTTGCTACCTTCACACAAACCCGACTGCGTAATAAGCTGCGTTTTAAGAAACTTCAAATCTTCCGGCAAATCCACATCGTACCAGACTGGCAATAGCTCTAAAGAAACGCCCGCTTTCTTTACACCGTTTAAGGTTTCATCAAGAACCTGGTCTGTTCCCCAAGCAATGCCGCCAAACACCTCAGAAACCTTGCCCGTCATTGCAATCAGATAATAACCCCCATCGGTACTAGGACCCAGCATCAGGTCCTTATCGGAAGTCAATGCCTGGTTAATATATGAGACAGGCAAAGACGGGCTATCCGACCCAATGATAACCACCTTTTTATATCCATCAGCAAAACGGTCGACAAAGGCCTGGCGCATTTT
>WASW01061842.1_pt1 | contig 10304 bp, 7 predicted proteins | sample 5698521 | NCBI WGS metagenome assembly WASW01 (sample SAMN11175560, study PRJNA528189) | sponge metagenome | isolation source: marine sponge | host: Leucetta | place: Antarctica: Western Antarctic Peninsula, King George Island | collected 2013-01
ACTTCATCATGTGTAAAATCGCGTGCCTACTCGCGGATCATAATCCGTTCTTCGGTCCAGTAGCCCCGCCTCCATCACGCAGTATATTCACCATTTCTGCTGCAGGCATATATCTGGCTGATAGTTGTGGTTGCCTGCCGTGCAAATGAAGAAATACATTTCAATTAAACAAGCCTCGGGTGCGGAGAAGCCAATTTTGGTGGTCTCTTTCTGCTTGTTTTTTATACTACTAAATGGTTGCTATACTCGGAATTAGACCAATCAGCAGGCCAATAAATAACTGCATATCCGCCCCCTCACATACCAATCAAATTGGCGCGGTTCACTGTATTCTGGAACAGTCGCGCCGAAGCGGCATCGACCATCATGCCCTTATGGCCAACCGAGCCAATGCCGTCAGCTTCGGCCTTGCGGTAAACCGCGATAATCTCGCGCGCGAAATTGACATCATCCTGACTTGGCGAGAAGACCTCCAGTGCAGGGCTAATTTGCGCTGGATGAATAGCCCATTTGCCCACCATGCCGAGCGTCAGGGCACGCTTGCATTCTTCACGATAGGCGGCCTCATTTTTGAAATCAACAAATGGCCCGTCCACCGCGTCAATACCGGCAGCGCGCGCGGCAATAGTCATCCGATAACGCGGATAATGGAAAATATCACCAGGATAACCGTCCGTGCGGCCAATATTGGCGACCACCATTCCCTGGCTCGCGGCATAATCGCCCATACCAAAAACCATGCATTCCAAGCGTTCACAGCTCGTTGCGATTTCATTGACATTCTGCATGGCTTCAACCTCTTCAATCAGCACTTCCAGACCGATGCGCTTTTTCAGCCCGAGCTTTATTTCCAGCTGGGTAAGCAATTTATCGGCAAATTGTACATCCGATGCGCCCATCGGTTTGGGCAGCATGATGGTGTCGAGATTATTGCCGGCCTTCTCGACAAGGGTAATAATATCTTCGTGGCACCAACCGGTCCCGACATCATTGACCCGCACACAGCGCACCGTGTTGCCCCAATCAAGTTCGTTCAGCGCATCGACAATAGTGTCACGCGCACCCGGCTTGGCAGAAGGTGCCACCGCATCTTCCAGATCACAAAACACATGGTCGGCACTGGATGCAGCGGCCTTGGTCAGCATTTTTTCACTAACGCCTGGAACAGCAAGTTGACTGCGGCGCAGGCGCATAGGTCGTTTGGTCATTTCCGGCTCCCCAAATATCTTTCCTTTAATCCAGCAAAGTCGACCTAGCATGAAATGTCCAACTTTCTTTCGGTGAGTATACGGATGCCATACTGGCTGCGTCCGGCAAATAGTGTTGCATTAATCCGGCTGGAAAGTTGCTCAGGTTTGTTTTTTCAGGCGTGCCCTCAGCGCGCCCGAGATTATCGGAATGAACAACCGGATCAGATATAATTCTGATGGGTGATGGTCGTCATATGTGGACTTGAAGACCCAGAAATTGGCCGTCGATGACGCTACGGAATCACTGAAAATTATCAATGACAATGCCGAATACTTTAATTTTGATGTTCTCGAAGTCATTGGTGAAGGTCTTGAGGACAAATTCTTCACTGCATCCGAGGTCCGCGAAACGCTGTAAGGGTTTCAGATCTTTGTCGCCAGAGGATAAGGCTATTGTGCTAAAAAACATGCCTGCAATGACCAGAGAGCATTAGTCCGCAAATCAGTTTGAATTGAAGATAATTATTGGAGAGACGGGCAATAGCCCGTCTCTTCGTTTTTGATCAGCAATGAACAATTAACCCGCCTAAGCAAGGCGTGGCATAATTTTGCACCACATAAAAGACCATGTCGGGTTGCCGTAAATCATCACCACAGGCTGGCCATCTGCTGGCCCTGTTTCCACATAAGCCAGTTTCAAATGCCCGCCTTTAAAATCGGACACTGAAACGAAATACGGCTGATAGTTAAAATCGGGAAGCCCAGTGAAACGGCTTTCCTGATATTGGTAACTCTTGTTTTAGTACGGTTAGTTTACAGGCTCTTTTGCCATGCACAATAGTTTGTTCTACTTACTTCCAAGCCAATACCGAAAGATGTGAACTTGCACCAAGTTCTTTCAACCAAGCTTGGAATATACCTAAACTTTTGTCATCTAATTCGTGAATATCAGAGAACACTGAGTTTGCTTTTGGCGACATGAACTGTTTCACAATACCCACGTCAAAATTTCCGGGTGTCGTAATTTCGCCTAATGTCAATCCAGCACGAAGTAAAAAGTGAAGAATATTTTGTGTGGTGAACGCCTGTAAATGCATCGGGGGGAAAATTCCATGTGCAATAGGGCGAAAATCATTATAACCAAGAGCACGACCATCCATGCCAATAGCGTTTGGCGTATGGAAATACGTTGCGCCGTTATTCTTGAGCAGGTCTCTAACGGCAACCATAAGCGCGAAAGGATCAGACAAGTGTTCGATCAACTCGAAATGAAGAATTAAGTCAAACTCTTTTGCCCTACCGATCATGAACTCTTCCGCAGTAGAGTGGAATAGTGTAATTTCATCAGATGCTGGATTATCAATTGCATTCTTATCAATATCGATACCAACAAAGGACACACGGTCCAACCATCCCTTCTGCTTTAAACTCACGCTAATTTCTTGCAAAAATGCCCCTGAATTACAGCCGACCTCAAGCACTTTAAGACTTTCTCGTTCGATTAACATGCTTTCTATAAGACTCAGCACTAATGAACTTCGTTCGCTTATGATCACCCCTTTCTTTTTAGATCTTTTGGTATAAAAAGCACGGAACTTGCTATTAAGAGTGGGGTGATTATAATAGTAATTCAAGACATTCGACGGAGGACATGGGCTTACATACATGCTCTGGCAAGATGCGCATGCAACAATCTGGTATCTGCCATCGAATTTTGGAAGTTTTTTTTTCTTACCAGAATCGCACACAGGACACTTTCGTTCGACAAACTCAGATTGATATTTATCAAAGATTTCCCGAGCCGAGCTAATACGTTCATTGTAAATATCCTCAGCTTGTACTCTTGTACGATTCTCTTTCAAAAAGCTTATATACTCGGATGGCATGTGTGAATCATCTCCTCTTTCTCTTTTCCGCATTTTCAAATATGCTGTCTACAATACCTCAGCTATAAGGGCAATATCATACACAACATGGAAGATGGTATAATTTTTTGGAGGTTTTTTTGAAAGCTTTTTTGAAAACACGAACCGGCAAGCTGATTCTGGCTTTCGCCATTCTATGCGGGCTTTTGGCCATGGCCATTAGCTATCGCCACCATATTCTTTTTCCACTTGTAACCAGCGGTGAGCCTCGTTCGTTTATTGAAAACCCGGCGCGCGTGCCGGGTGGCACGGTGATGGGCGAGGAGGGGTATTTTGTTGTTGTGCAACTGGATGCGCAAACCTATGCGATTGCCGAGCCACAGGCGCAGACACGCAATTTCAACTATTTATTGCTCGGTCGTGACCGCGCTTTGCTGTTTGATGCAGGCGTTGGTTATTTTGACATTTCGCCAGTGGTTCAGGCGATTACCAATCTGCCGGTTACGTTTATGCCGTCGCATTTTCACTACGACCATACCGGCCAAAAGACAGATTGGGCGCGCGTAGCCATTATCGACTTGCCGCATATTCGTTCAACCGCACGCGACGATGTCCTGACGCTTTCATGGGAGCAGCATTTAGGGTCGGGCGAAGGGATTGACACATTGAGCTGGAAGGTCACCGACTGGGTTGCACCCGACGGGATGATTGCGCTTGGTGGCCGCGACATCACCGTGCTTTATACGCCGGGTCACACGGATAATAGCGTGTCGCTCTATGACCGTGGTTCGGGAATGGTTTTCTCCGGCGATTTTATCGGCCCCGCCTATATGAATACGCTGACGCCAACGGCACGCATGGGGGATTATGTGCAGGCCAGCGAGCGTGTGCTGGCGGCAACGAAGAACGCCACTGATCTGGCCGTTTATGCGGCGCATGGCGCAGCCGATGGCAGCTTGCCACTATTGTCGCGCGCCGATGTTGCGACATTGCGCGAGCAACTCTTGCGGATCAGGGACGGCACGCTCAAAGGGGCAGGCAGCTATCCGGTCGCTTACCAGATTAAGGGGCCAATGGTATTGTTGGCAGAGCCGAAATGGCTGCATGACTGGGGTGTCAGTTATCCGCCTGAAACGCAATAAGGGTTTTGTTTGAATCTTGCCAAACAACACCGGACAAACATAAATCAAAGGTTGTTTCAATTTACGGAGAATATTCATGAGTGCGCAGACCTATCAACCGCCGAAAATATGGACATGGGATTCAAACAATGGGGACCCTGAAAGTGGCGGCCGTTTTGCTAATATTAACCGGCCGATTGCTGGCCCGACACATGATAAGAAGCTGTCGGTCGGCAAGCATCCTTTCCAGCTCTATTCACTTGGCACGCCCAATGGTGTGAAGGTGACAATCATGTTGGAAGAGCTGCTGGCCCTTGGGCATGGCGGTGCCGAATATGATGCGTGGTTGATCAATATTGGTGAAGGCGATCAGTTCTCCAGTGGTTTTGTTGATATTAACCCGAACTCGAAGATTCCGGCCCTGATGGATCACTCAACCAAGGAACCAACACGATTATTTGAGTCCGGCGCAATGCTTTTATATCTGGCTGAGAAATTTGATGCCTTTTTGCCGAAAGACCCGGTCCAAAAAGCTGAGTGTCTGAGCTGGCTGTTCTGGCAAATGGGGAGCGCACCCTATCTGGGCGGCGGTTTCGGGCATTTTTACGCCTATGCACCAGAACCCATCAAATATTGCATTGACCGCTTTGCTATGGAGGTTAAGCGTCAGCTTGATGTGCTGGACCGCCATCTCAGCGAAAATGAATTTATGGCGGGTGCGGATTACACCATTGCCGATATGGCGATTTACCCCTGGTATGGTGCGTTGGCAAAAGGGTTGCTTTATGATTCTGGTGAATTTTTGCAAGTGCATGAATATAAACACGTCAACCGCTGGGCTGATCAAATTAGCGCACGCCCTGCCGTCAAGCGGGGCCGTGTTGTTAGCCGGCCCTGGGGCGAGGATGACACACGCTTGCTGGAACGCCACGCGGCCAGCGATTTTGACAATGTTAAGGGTTTGTAGGGGCCATGAGGGGTCTTGAGGAGTTTAAGGTCGTTACCGTTTGGCGCGGCGCACATCCCCTTGCGATCTGGTTATTACAGGGAAAGAAAACATGCTGAAACTACATTTTGCGCCGCAATCGCGCGCGGTTCGCACCGCCTGGTTGCTGGAAGAACTGGCACTGCCATATGAGCTGAACAAGATGGCGTTCCATCCACGCGATCTGAAATCAGACAACCATCGCGCCCGTCATCCGTTGGGTCGTGTTCCGGTGCTGGAAGATGGAGATGTGATGATTTACGAGTCGGGTGCCATTGCCGAATATATTATTGCACGCCACACGGACGGGGTGTTGAAGCCGTCACCCGAGGCAGAAAATTATCCGATTTTCCTGCAATGGTTTCATTACTGTGAAGGCATGATCATGCCGCCGATCAATACTATTGTTGTGCATACAATTTTACTGCCCGAAGAACGGCGCGATCAGACAGTTCTCGGGCAGGCGCAAAGGTTATTGACCAAATCATTGGTTCCGGTTGAGGCAGATATGGTCAGCAAGGAATATCTGGCGGGCGATTTTACCATTGCTGACACTATGCTGGGCCATTCCATTTTAATGAGCGAGCGCATGGGCATCGTCGGCGATGATTTGCCAAATTTACGAAGCTATGCGGCACGCTTGAAACAACGCCCTGCTTTGCAGCGGGCCTTTGCACTCGAATCCTGAAGTTAGAGGTTTAGTTTGTCAAGGGAGAGGGAGGTCACTATAGCATTGAAGGTACAAAACATCAGCTTTGCCAAATTTGTCTATCGGTTTACAAAATTTCTGTCCAAGCAAGGCACAATCAGCCGTTTAAAAGCTATTCTTTCGATGCGTGTCGAGGATCAGGGTTCGGCCTGCGATTTTCTTGAGGCGAATGCCGAAACCCGCGGAGATGCCACGGCGATCCGCTATGAAGACCAGTTTATCAACTGGGCTGAGTTCAACGCGCGCGCCAATCAATGGGCGCATTATCTTAAAAGCAAAGGTCTGGTTGCGGGTGACGCCATTGCGATTAACATGGAAAACCGTCCCGAATTGCTGATCGGGGTGATGGGCGCGCTCAAGCTGGGCGTTATTGCGGGCATGATTAATACTGGCCAGCGCATTGAGGCACTGGCGCATAGTCTGCGTTTGGTGAACCCTAAAATGCTGCTGGTTGGTTCTGAATGTCTTGACAATATGGAAACGGTTTCAGACCTGCTGAATGATGGCTTTGCTGATAGGCTACTGATGAGTGCGGATGGGGATGGGTGCAATCCGCCGGCGGGCTATCGTGTGTGGGAAAGTGAAATTGCCGATTGTGGCACGGATAATTTGCCCGAAACACGCGAATTAACGCTGGGTACGCCGTGCTATTATATTTTCACATCGGGTACGACCGGCCTGCCAAAAGCCTCCATCACGACAAACCTGAAGTTTTTCCGTATAGGCCAGCAATTTGGTATGAATGTCATGACGATGCACAAGGATGATGTGTTTTATTGCGCCCTGCCATTTTATCACAGTAATGCACTCACGATTGCGGTGAGCAGTGTTCTGATGAGCGGCGCAACGCTTGCGATTGGCCGCAAGTTCAGTGCCAGTGGGTTTTTCGATGAATGCCGCAAATATCAGGCCACAGCGTTTTGTTATATTGGCGAATTACTGCGCTATTTGCTGGCCCAGCCGGTGCGCTCGGATGATACGGACCACCAGGTGCAAAAAATTATCGGTAACGGCTTGCGCCCTGATATTTGGATGCAATTTAAAGAACGGTTCAATATTAACCGGATTCATGAATTTTATGGCTCATCCGAGGGTACGACCGGCTTTGTAAATATTTTTAACTTCGACAAAACCTGCGGCTGGGCCCCGGGTGCAGGAGAAATCTGGCAGATTGTGCGCTATGACATTGATGCCGATGAACCGGTGTGCGGCAGTGACGGTTTCTTAACGGCGCTGGGTGTTGGTGAAACGGGACTTTTGTTAATGAAGGTGAGCGAGCAATATCCGTTTGATGGCTATACTGACAGCCAGGCGAGCGAGAAAAAGCTGCTGCGTAACGTTTTTGAAGAGGGCGATTGCTGGTTCAATACGGGGGACATGGTTGAACGCCAGCCATTTGGCCATATTCAATTTGGCGACCGCGTTGGTGACACATTTCGCTGGCAAGGTGAAAACGTGGCGACCACAGAAATTGAAAGCGCGATTATGCAATGGCCGGGTATCGAAGATGCGGTGGTTTATGGTGTGCAGGCCCCGGGGCGCGATGGTCGCTGCGGCATGATGCATGTCACGCTGCAATCCGGCACTACATTGGATTTTAATGGTCTGGCAGACCGGTTGCGCGAAAGCCTACCCACTTATGCTGTGCCACGTTTTTTGCGCATTGGCCGTGACGTTGATCTGACCGGTACGTTCAAGTTCCAGAAAAGCAAACTCAAGCAAGAGGCTTACGACAACACCACCATCAAGGACGAGCTTTACTTATTGCCACCTTCTGAAGATACATGGCAGCCCATCACTGATGAGGTGAAGCAGCGCATCGATGCGGGCGACATTCTCCTGTAACACGCTGATTTTCTTATGATAGCCTCTTTTATCGCGCTGACGGCACTGGCACCAACTGCGCTGGTAAACAGCTGGTAACCTTGAAAATGCTGCCCAGTTTAATGACACGCATCTTAATCTGCTACATAAGCCGTACCATCGTTTAATCGTCGCTGAATGACCCGAAAATCAGGGGTTCATAAATGGGGGGTTCATAAAGCTGCCATACCGTTGTAACAAAAGATTGTCCTTGCAGGGGCAGGTTGCGCTTGCCGAGCGTATAATGGATTGCCGGTCTTTCAATTATTTTTCGGTGGAGATGAAAATGACTAAACGCGAATCAACCAGACTCAAATTAACCAAACCGGGGCCAATTAAACTGAGGCCAGGGAAGCAAGAACAAGGGGCAGCCGTATTTATGGCTTTTGCACTTGTTGTTTTTGTAATGACCGGTGCGGCGCATGCGCGAGATCAAATTGAGATTGTTGGTTCGTCAACAGTTTTTCCCTTTGCAACAACCGTTGCCGAACAATTTGGCCGTGCATCTGAATTTAAAACACCCGTGATCGAAGCAACCGGTTCGGGCGGCGGCATGAAGCTGTTTTGTGCTGGTATTGGTCTGGCGTACCCGGATATTACCAACGCATCGCGGCGCATCAAAACCCGCGAGTTCAAAAAATGTCAAGCCAATGGCATTGACATGACCGAAATCGTCATCGGCGTTGACGGCATCGTGCTGGCCAATGCCAAAAGCGCACAGCCGCTTAAATTAACGCTGAAGCAAATCTATTTGGCAACCGCCAAAAAAGTTCCTGATCCAGCTCACCCGTGCCAGTCAAGCTGGTGTGAGCCGGTCGACAACCCCTATATGAAGTGGAGCGATATCGACCCTTCTCTACCAGTAACCAGAATTGAAATTCTTGGGCCGCCGCCAACCTCAGGGACACGCGATGCCTTTCAGGAGCTGGCCATGAGCGAGGGGGCCAACGCTTTTCCGCATATGAAAAAACTGAAGAAATCAGACAAGAAACGCTGGAAGAAATTGACCCGTACCGTTCGTGAAGATGGTGCCTGGATTGATGCTGGTGAAAATGACAATCTGATGGTGTTGAAACTGGCCGCGAACCGACAAGCGGTTGGTGTTTTTGGATTTAGCTTTTTGGATCAAAACGCCGATAAAATCAGGGGGGCTGTTGTGAACAGCGTACCGCCAACATTTGAAAATATTGCCGATGGTAAATACAAGGTTTCCCGCTCTTTATACTTCTATATCAAGCACGCGCATATTGGTATAGTGCCGGGCATGATGGGGTATACAGGTGCTTTTACCAGCGAGAAAGCCATTGGCGAAGACGGCTATTTGCTTGACAAGGGGCTGATCCCGCTATCAAAGGCTGATCGGGTCAAATATCGAAATGATGGCAAAAATATGAAAAAACTGGCTCTTTAATCTGCCCCCGGGCTGGCCGAAAACCAGCGCGTCTTTATTTAGGGCCAGTCTCATTGGGGAATGAAAATGACCACAGGTTTTCTGATACTTTGCCTGACCAGCTTGGGGTTATATTCATTTCTTTTCGGACGCTGGCGCATTCGGCGACTGGCAGCGTATAGCACTGTCAAAATTCATTCCCGCGATGTCTATCATGGCAGCTTTCTGGTTGTCTGTTCGGTGCTTGTGCCAACATGTGCGTTGCTGGTCTGGTCGGGGTTTGCGCCGCTCGTTACAGATGCGCTTCTGGAGGCCCATTTGCGTATGAAATCGGGTGATGTGTCTGGCGGCCAGCTGGGTATTTTGATGGCGCGCACGAAAGCCTTAGCCGATGGCGTGATTAACCTGCAAATGGGGCCGCAAACAGGAGATGATACGATGGCTGGTGTGGTGCGCCAAGCATCACAATATTATCTGTCGTTGCTTTCATTATCGCTTTACGGGCGCAGCGCACTTGTCTTGCTGCTGGCTGGTATCGGCTTTTTTCTTGGCAGCCGGATGCTCAACGCGCGTTTTGCCGCACGCCACCGGGTCGAGGCGGTGGCCAAATGGGTGATGATATTGGCCTCTGGTGTTGCCATTTTGACGACCATTGGCATCGTCTTGTCGCTGATTTTTGAAACCCTCCGGTTTTTTGAGAAAGTGTCGCTTGCCGAATTTCTTTTTGGCCTGCATTGGTCGCCGCAAATTGCTATTCGTGAAGATCAGGCTGGCAGTTCGGGTGCTTTTGGTGCTGTGCCGCTTTTTGCCGGCACATTGATGATCACCTTTATTGCGATGCTGGTGGCTGTGCCGATTGGGCTGATGTCGGCGATCTATCTGTCTGAATATGCCGCGCCGCGCGTGCGTAATGTTGCCAAGCCAGCGATTGAGGTGCTGGCTGGCATCCCAACCGTTGTTTACGGGTTCTTTGCCGCGTTGGTGGTTGCGCCTTTCTTGCGTGACGGGGGCAGCAATATCGGTCTGACGCTGTCCTCGGAATCGGCTCTGGCCGCCGGGTTGGTCATGGGGATAATGATTATTCCGTTTATCTCTTCGCTTTCTGATGATGTGATTAATGCGGTGCCGCAAGCCTTGCGCGACGGGGCCGCCGCTTTAGGGGCAACGCAATCGGAGATGAT
>WASW01050057.1_pt1 | contig 10274 bp, 8 predicted proteins | sample 5698521 | NCBI WGS metagenome assembly WASW01 (sample SAMN11175560, study PRJNA528189) | sponge metagenome | isolation source: marine sponge | host: Leucetta | place: Antarctica: Western Antarctic Peninsula, King George Island | collected 2013-01
ACTTTTGTGCTGCGTCCAGCACCCGCCAAGCCGCTGATAACAAGACGAACCCACCGCCAACAAAAATAAAGCTCAAGATGTGGAACGGGCCAAAGTGCGGGTTGGCCTCCCAACCAAACATCATTTCCAAAAGATGACCGGAGTCATGTGCCAACCAATCAATTTCAGGATAATTACTTTGAAGCCACCCTGAGAAAAAATAAATTGTGAGTGGAAACCCATACATCTCTGTAAACAACGCCACCAGGAAAGCACTGAAGGCGCTAAATGACCGCCAATCTCGACTCGTTTTAGGTTTAAAAAAACTAAAGGCAAATATGATGAAGATCGCAGAATTTAAGAAAACGAGAGACCATAGCCCATAATCTGCAGCAACATCCTTAATCATTTGTCTGCGTCCTTGTCGTTGTGACTATTGCCATGACTACCGTGGCTACCGTGCATAAAAAAATGCATCCCAAGGCACAGTCCAAGAACGAGGATTAACGGAAGGTATCCAAGGATATGGGCTTCATGTTCGGCCCAGAGATAATAACCGCCAACCGCCAAGAACCCGATTAGGATCAAAGCGGTTTTCGAGCGGATAAATTTACCCGTATTCGAGGGTTCAGAATTAGACACTATAATTTCTCCTTACGAAAATTTTTACAGGCTGGGCGAAATGACCATTTGGTGTGCCTTACCGCCGATTGCGATTTTTCCACTCAAGGCAAGGCTCTCTTGGTCAATGACCCAAATGATCGGTTCATCTGCACTTGAGACATAAATTTTATCAATATTTCCAATGGCTGCTGCGTGATATGGGGCAGGACCGAGTGGCGCTTCGCGCATTTCATTCGTTTTTAAATTGAAGGAGACGAGCTTATCGCGATCAAGGGCACTAACGAATAAAGTCTGATCATTTGTTGATAACGTGATCCCATGAAGGCTTCCTCCGATTTTAAAGTTTCGCGATACTGAGCCATCTTTCGTCAGAATCTCAGATACTGTGCCAGCGTCGACATTAGCAACGTAAAGTCGATCGCCATCACGCGAGATCACCATATGTTCGGGACTGTCCCCCGCCACAAAATTACGACGAACGATCCAGCGCTCTGTATCAACTTCACTAACGGTTCCATTTCCAGCATTGCTGACATAAACACGTCCACTATCAGGGCTGAACACAGCGTAATTAGTCAGTGGCCCCGTCGAGATCTTCTTAACAACGGTATAAGAAGAGAGATCAATCACACTAATTGTTCCCTCACTCGGATGTGTTAAAACTGCGAAGCGACCATCGGGACTGGCTGACACATGATGAACGGCACCGGGCACGTCAATGCGTCGAGTGATCGCACCGTCCGCCGTTTGTATGATGGACACCGTGCTCACAACGGATTCAATGATGCTGGTACCGGCGGCAGGGGCTGTATGGTGCGCGGCGTGCTCATCTTCAGAGACGCCCACCGGCTTTGCGACCACCGCATCTTTAACATCTCGCTCTGTATAACTTCCAGCGATCAGAAATCCTCCATCGGGACTTATAGCGAGACCATGAACAGCCTCGACACCGCTTATCGTATCGACAATTTTATCTGTTGCGGCGTCAACGACGACAATCTTGTCGTCGCTACCCATCGGCACATAAACGAATGGCGCAGCACGAGCCGTCTGCATACCTGTCAAAAGCAAGGCTAGAACTGTCCAGGTGAGATAGCGAAACAGAGATAAATTTGTCATAGTGAATTTTCCTTTTTTAATGTTCCGGGCAGCATCGCCGCAATTCCGTTTCTAAATTTTAACTGTCCGCAATCGGAGGGCGTTAACAATTACGGAAACAGATGACAGACTCATCGCTGCCGCCGCAAAGATCGGTGAAATCAAAATGCCAAAAAACGGGAATAGGATACCGGCCGCCACTGGCACGCCCGCAGCGTTATAGACAAGCGCGAAGAACAGGTTTTGTTTGATGTTACGCATCGTCGCACGCGCCAGCCGACGTGCACGGACGATGCCATTAAGATCGCCTTTTACAAGTGTGAAGCCCGCACTCTCGATCGCCACATCTGCACCCGTTCCCATGGCGATACCGACATCAGCCTGCGCAAGGGCTGGAGCATCATTAACACCGTCGCCAGCCATCGCAACTTTGTGCCCTTTGGCTTGCAGTTCCTTGATGATGTTAGCCTTGTCCTCAGGCAAGACATCGGCGCGGATTTCATCAATACCAAGTTTTGCCGCAACCGCTTTCGCCGTACGCTCGTTATCGCCAGTCGCCATAATAATGTGGAAACCCTCCGCGTGTAGCGCCTTGAGGGCATCGGGCGTGGTTTCCTTAACGGGGTCAGCGACCGAAACAAGGCCCGCGATCTCGGTGCCAATGATGACAAACATCACCGTTTCGCCTTCGTCGCGCCGGACATTGGCGGCTTCTACAAATTTTCCACCATCAAGCCCCATGTCGGCAACTAGCTTTGCATTGCCAAGTGCAACCGGCTTGCCATCCACGACGCCCTTTACGCCCTTGCCGGTTATGGCCTCAAAATCTTCGGCCTTGGCAAGTTCAACGTTGCGTTCTTCGGCTCCACTGACGATGGCTTCGGCAAGTGGATGTTCAGAGCCCCGTTCAAGGCTTGCCGCCAAACGCAGAACCTCGGACTCGTCATGCCCGACTTCAGGCATCACCGCGACCAGCTTCGGCTTACCAACGGTCAACGTGCCGGTCTTGTCGACGATTAGCATATCAATTTTGGCAAATCGCTCTAACGCTTCAGCGTTCTTAATTAAGACGCCAACCTGCGCACCGCGCCCTGTCGCCGTCATGATCGACATGGGTGTCGCCAATCCCAAGGCACAAGGACAGGCGATGATTAATACCGCTACTGCAGAAATTAAAGCATACGAAAACGCTGGAGCCGGCCCCCACGTCGCCCAAGCAATAAACGACAAGATCGCAATGATAATCACCGCAGGTACGAAGCCGCCAGCCACCGAATCGGCGAGTTTCTGGATCGGCGCACGACTACGTTGTGCGTTGGCGACCATCTCGACGATCTGGCTGAGCATAGTGTCGCTGCCGACACGCTTGGCCTCAATCACAAGGCTGCCGGTGCCGTTGATCGTGGCCCCGGTAACATCATCACCAACGACTTTCTCGACCGGCACTGGCTCACCGGAAAGCATCGACTCGTCAATTGATGTGCGGCCTTCGACGACCACGCCGTCAACAGGAACTTTGTCGCCTGGTCTAATCCGAAGGCGATCACCAACGCTGACATCCTCAAGAGGAATCTCTTCTTCGAGCCCATCATCACGAATAATGTGGGCCGTCTTAGGCGCGAGATCGAGAAGCGCCTTGATCGCCGAGCCCGTGCGTTCGCGGGCCCCAAGTTCCATCAGTTGACCAAGCAGAACCAAAACAACGATTACGGCACCAGCTTCGAAGTAGACGCCGACATGGCCTTGGGAGTCACGAAAGCCGTCCGGAAAAATGTCTGGCACAAAAACGGCGACAACACTGAAAATATATGCCGCGCCGACACCCATACTGATCAATGTAAACATGTTGAGGCTTCGGTTAATCACAGATTTAACGCCACGGACGAAGAACGGCCAACCTGCCCAAAGGATAACCGGTGTCCCTAAAACAAGCTCAATCCAAAGCGTCATGCGCTCACCAAAGATGTCGCGGACAAATCCCAGCCCGACGAACGGTCCCATCGTCAAGACCAGGAGCGGTAACGTTAGGACTGCGCCAATCCAAAACCGACGCTTGAAGTCGACCAACTCGGGGTTTGGCCCTTCATCTCCTGCTGGCACACCCATGGGCTCTAGCGCCATACCACATTTTGGACAATCGCCAGGTTCGTCACGGATAATCTCGGGGTGCATCGGGCAGGTGAATTGTGTGCCCTTGGTTACAGATTGCGCATCTTGTTTATGCGCACCGGTAATAAAATGCTCTGGATCACCTACAAACTTGTCATGACACTTTTTAGAGCAGAAATGATAGGTCTTTTCGTCATGGACATGATGGGGTTTGTCCATGTCCAAGGGCACGTTCATGCCGCAAACGGGGTCCTTAACCGTTATACTATCAGATGCAGCCTTAGCATGTTGATTGTGATGGCTGTGATTTTGATGTTCATGCTCATTCATAATTTTGCTCCGGGTATCCAGTTTTAACTGATGTGACACGCTAAACCTTCCACTAACGGGGACGTCAATGGGGGGCGCGCTTTAAATTTCGTTGTCTCTAAGATTCACTTTTGTATCTCCGAGAACCTTTAGACGCGCAGCCTCTCATAGCTCCAGTTTATGCAAGCCTATCAATACAGACGAATTGAACTGTCAAAAGTTACAGTAAGGTGAACTATTAATTCTAGGCCAAAGTCAGTCGTTGTGAGCCGCATTTGGCTAAATCACTTGTTTTGCAACGCTTTCTTAGCTGTAATCACGGGTTCTTGCATTGATGTATGTCAATTCCTTGCTCAAAAATCAAAGCAATGCCCGGTGGCGGTAAAACACCCAAGACTATCATTATTGGCTAAACCCGATGATTTGACATTAGTGAAAAACCATCCCTGATATATGAAAACCAGCGTCCACATAGAGGGTTTCTCCGGTGATGGCGCTTGTATAATCGCTGGCGAGCATTAAGGCTGTGCGCCCAACTTCGCAGGCGTCCACAGTGCGTCGTAGCGGCGCTTTGCGAATAGTTTCGTTTAACAACTCGTCGAAGTGCTCGATTCCCGAAGCAGCGCGAGTTGCAACTGCTCCCGCCGAAATGGCGTTGACTCGAATATCCTTTCCGCCAAGCTCATGCGCCAAATAACGAACTGAGGCTTCTAGAGCGGCTTTGACAGGCCCCATGACATTGTAGTGGTCAACCACCTTTTCGGCACCGTAATAGCTTAATGTCATCAAGCTTCCACCTCTAGTCATCAATGGCTCAGCAAGTTTCGCCATACGAATAAAGGAGTGACAGGAAATCAACATCGACTCTGAAAACCCCTCCGCGGAACAATCGGTTAGTCGACCGTGTAAATCTTCTTTCCGGGCCCAGGCGATTGCATGGAGAATGAAGTCCAGTTGCCCCCATTCTTTTTCTATCGCTGAAAACACCGTTTCCAGTTGCCCTGGCACAGAAACATCACAAGGCAGAAAGAGGGGAGCTTCTACCTCTTGTGCGAGCGGCTCGACGAAAGGTTTTGCCTTTTCGTTTAAATAAGTAATGGCGAGGTCTGCGCCTGCATTACGGAAATGCTGGGCCGCTGACCAAGCAAGGCTGTGTTCATTTGCGATTCCAACCACAAGGCCTTTGCGGCCGTTTAGGTCAATCAATTCCATGAATAGGTTTGCTCCTTTATTTTACACAAAATACCTTGGTGCATTGCTATCAAATGCATGATTCTGTTCTCGTTTATCGTTCAGAAGAAATCGCAGCGCTTCCACATTTCCTTTTTCGTATAAGCAATTATTGAGACTCAGGCTGCGTTCGGACAACAGTAGACGTCGGATTGGGCAGCACAGTGGACGGTGGACTCCGGCTCAAGCGCCCCTGTTGTTTATCGGTATTTGATGACACCGACCCATGCATCAAAACAGCAAGCGCCAAGGCCGCGAGTCTTGCTGTCGGTGAATCTGAACGAGAACTTAGTACGACTGGAGCCGACAATCCCACCACAAGACCGGCAGCTATGGAATCAGCAAGATATACAAGATTTTTAGCCAGTATATTGCCGGACACAAGATCGGGTACAAGTAATATGTCGACGTCACCAGCCACCTCGGAAATAATACCTTTTTCGCGCGCTGCCTCGGCTGAAATCGCATTATCGAAACCCATCGGCCCATCAACAATTGCGCCCGCGATCTGCCCTCGTTTGGCCATTATAGAGAGTGCCGCAGCATCAATTGTGGATATAATCTCAGGGTTGATCGTCTCAACAGCAGATAACACCGCGACTTTGGGCTTCTTAACATCAAGTAATTTTAGAAGCTCAATCGCGTTCTCAAGTATCTGCGCCTTGGCATTTAGATCAGGTGAGATATTGATCGCCGCATCAGTAATCGCAAGAAGCTTTGGGTAGGTAGGAATATCAACGATAAATACATGACTGACTCGCCTGCCTGGCACACGCAACCCACGGTCTGAATCAAGCAATGCGTGCATGAAGGTGTCGGTATGTAAATGGCCTTTCATCGCCACATCCGAAACACCATTGCGAATCATTTCGATACCAATGCGAGCGGCCTCAGCCTCCGTCTTCGCTGCAGTTACAGGAATTTGGTCGATCGCCAACCCGGCGATTTGGGCGCAGGCCCGTATTGCCGTCGGATCACCTATTAGATGTGGCTTGATGAGACCGAGCGAAACCGCATCCTTTATTGATGTAAGAACGCTCTGCTGTTCAGCGACAACAACCGAAAGGCGGATTGGTGCGAGTGTTTGGGCACGTTTGATTAAATTTTGTAGTTTTGAGCGTTGACTAGGCAATGGCGTGAACTTTCGTATCAGGATATCCCGTAAGTAGATTTTTCAAATGCCGCGCAATGACTATTTCTTCGTCTGTTTTGGTGGCTTCGATGAGGACCGGGCTGTTATCTGCTGAGACACACCCATTTTGATCGGCATTTCGTTCCAGACAGAGGTTGATGCCAAGATATTCAAAGCCATCGCAGATACGATGGCGGATATCAGGCGAGTTGAAACCAATACCACCTGTGAAGACTAAACGATCAAGGCCGCCCAGTGCCGCTGTTAAACCTGCAAGATGTCGGCGAGCGTGGTGGCAGAAAAAATCTATTGCCTCAACCACCTCGGGAGCATCTTGATGAGCCAAAAGTTCAACCATGTTTCGGCTGAGATCTGACAAGCCAAGTAAACCTGATTCTCTGTAGAGAACGTGTTGGATTTGTTCTGCCGGGACCTTCTTTTCGATCAATAGATATAACAAAATGCCAGGGTCGAGATCGCCAGGGCGTGTCCCCATAGGCAAGCCAGCAAGCGTGCTAAACCCCATACTCGTCTCGACACTGCAACCGCCTTTTATCGCAGCCATTGAGGCACCATTACCAAGATGGGCGATGATGATCCGTCCATTAGCCGCAGCGTCACCTTCACGCTGGCTAATGTTTTCTATGATGTATTCATAAGACAAGCCATGGAAGCCGTAGCGCCGTATACCATCCTTTTGAAACCGTCTGGGCAAACCTGTCAATTGCGCCAGACGGGGTAGATTATGATGAAAAGCAGTATCAAAACAGGCGATTTGCGGCAAATCTGGCCGACGTGAATGAACGGCCTCAATGCCTGCGAGATTATGCGGCAGGTGCAGAGGTGCTAACGGAATCAGTTCTTCAAGGGTCGCCTTGACTTCGGGCGTGATCAAAAGTGAGCAACCGCATTCCGGCCCTCCATGAACCACGCGATGGCCTATTCCAATGATATCATGCGATGAGACCGCATGCTCAACCCAGTCGAGCAACACAGCAAGCGCAGTTGAATGGTCAGGGATTCGCAGTGCCTGTTCACGGATAACCTTGCCCTTGGGATTTTCGACAACGAAATGCCCAACGTCGAAACTGATACGATCAAGTGCACCTTGCCATAATCGTTCTGGCTCACCTAACGTGAGGTCGAACATCGCGAACTTGATGCTGGAAGAACCGCTATTGATCACTAATACTGCGCCATCAGCGATCATTCCTTTCTTCCTTGGCGTGGCACATCTGTCAGGAAATTACGATCATAAAGTAATTTAAACACCTGCTCGTAACCTGCATCACGTCGTTCTCGCACATCTTCCATTGCACCGGTTATTTCAGAAAAAAGTATCTGTTCTTTCTGCCGTAATGGATGGTTTTTCGGCAATGCCTCACGGTTCTCGGCGACACTCTCAGCCATCTTGGCAATGCCGTGCATCCATGGATTGAATGTTTCAGAGAACAAATAACGGCTGGTTCGCATTGGATGCATCCACTTGAGCGATTCAGCAACCCAAGGGTTTGTCGTCGCTTGAATCCAAGGGCTCACAAAGGTGCGGTAAAAGGCTTCATTAGCTTCAGACACCGTGCGCACTCGCTCGAAGACTTCGGTTTGTTGCGGAAACTTAAAGTCTTCAACTTTGCGCTCTTCGAACCGAACTGCGAATTGCGGTTTATGGCAATCGGGATCACCGCTAGGGTTGTCAATTTTCATCTCATAGAGACCTGGCTCCAAACCCTTGATGTCTTCAAGGCTCTCAAGAATTGCCCGGTGCTCTAAGCGCGCGACCTTGGCTGAAACAAATATACCGAGATGACCAATATGGGGGTTGGTCAGATAGATAATGCGTTGGCCTGCTTGCTTGAGGTCGTCAGTATCTTCATAGACTGCAGGTATCCATCCCAAAGCTTGTTGCGGCGGCGTAATATTATCGCCATAGGAGGCAAAAATGATAACTGGATTACGGATTTGCCTGAGGTTCGCAACGCACTCATCGTTTATACGTAACTCGCCCCTTTCCAGCTTGTTGCCGATGAACAAATTTTCGGTGATTGAGACGATTTCCTCTCGGCTGAGGAAGTAAAAGCCGTTCCACCAGCGCTCAAATTCAAGGAAGCGCTCTTTCTCGGTATCAATATTGGTGAAAAGACCGGCGTATTTTTCCCAGATGGCTTTCTCTGGCTTGAGGTTTTCGAAATTTTGCGCAAGCCACGCACCGTCAAAACGACCATTGCCGATGTCGGCCGTTAAATGCGCGAGCCAGGTACCCCCCAAAAGGCCACCGCTAATCCGCATAGGATTGGTGCCGGCTTCGCCAGCCCAATAGGATAAGGGAGACCCATTGAGAACCGTCGGCCCGGTCAGCCCTTTGCAGTCTGCTGCCAGCAGCGTCACCGCCCAACCGGCTTGGCAATTACCATATAGAATGGGCGGCGTTCCAGAATGGCGCTGTGCCACCTCTTCGACAAAGCGCCGCAATGCATGCAGCACGTCAGCCAGTGTTTGACCAGGACAAGGCTCGGGAAAGAAAATAACGAAATAGACGGGGTGCCCCTCATGCAATGCCATGCCGACTTCGGAGTCGTGTTTAAATCCACCGATCCCAGGTCCATGCCCGGCGCGCGGATCAACTACGATGACCGGCGGCTTGTTTGGATCGACACAGTCTTCCCAACAATCGTCGCCAACTTGAGTGATCCGCAACAAAGCGTAGTTGACTGGGGCCTCAAGATGGCGTGCGTCGAGAATGGTTTCGTACTTGAAGTCGAGTAGCGGCGGCAAGCCAGCGCGTTCGTGCTCAAGCATATTGTTGCCGCGCTGCCGGAGCGCATCCAAGAAAAGGATTGTCCGCTGCCAGAGATCGGTTTGATAGTCAGCAAAGTCTTGACGGGTGAGCTCGGGCACCACATCACCTCTGGTGTGCTCAATTTGTTCGTCTTCCTTATCCCCCACGACCTTAAGGACCGGTGTTGCACGCTTCTTCCGAGGCGGCTTTGAAATGTTGCGATTTGTGATTTTGGTCATGCTGAAGCTCCTCGACCGCTACGTGTGACAAAGAAATTATAAAGTGGCCCAAACACCAGAGCCACATACCAGCCATAGGCGAAACTCTCTGCGAGTCCGAGAAAGAAACTCGGCCAGCTCAACCAGGTAAATCCCGGTAGCAGACGAAACCAATTTTCGTACATTGCTTGCCCTGGGAATAGGAGATCAAAGCCCACGCAAAGCACAAATGTAAGAGCTAAAAACAATCCTAAACTCATGCCCAGGGCAAAGACTGGGAGACACACAGGGGCGCGGGTTGATACAAGCGTTCCAGACTGCGATGAGATATTGGCGTTAACAGTGGTATCAGACATGGCCTTGCTCCAGTTGTGGATGTGGGCGCTCAGACCCGGGACCTATATATAGATTGGGAGCTGCCTCGAAGATCTCGCGGCATTCCCGCGAGCAGAAAAAATAAACATTCCCGTCGTAAATACTTGGCTTGCTATTATGCGTATGGACAACTTTCTTGCAGACTGGGTCGACATCCTTCTCTGGCGGAGTCAACCGAATGGCATTACTTTTTCAAGCACCGCCATCTTCGTTAGAGCCCGATTTATTGTGTTTATGTCCCATAATATGCGAACCGCACCCATATTTCATCATCACGAAAATAAACGCAGCCCAAAATAAGACGTTTAAGGTCGAGTCCATTGATAATTACTACTTCTTTGCTAGTGTTCTGCACTAACTAATTTGAAAGGTTTTTCTGTTCCACTCATCCATGGAATTATTTTATGGATGGAGAGAAGATGTC
>WASW01061924.1_pt1 | contig 10266 bp, 9 predicted proteins | sample 5698521 | NCBI WGS metagenome assembly WASW01 (sample SAMN11175560, study PRJNA528189) | sponge metagenome | isolation source: marine sponge | host: Leucetta | place: Antarctica: Western Antarctic Peninsula, King George Island | collected 2013-01
CATCAAAACATACGCATCAAGCACATCAAACCTGCAAAATTTGCCCACACAACCCCCGGCAATCAGCTACCTGGGCAGTTACATAAATATTATTTAAAAATAAAAATTATATTGCATCGCACACACGCACTCGAACGTCGTATTGTTCAATCCATACATTCAATGTTAACCAGTTATTCATTAGGTACCGGCTAGAAGTTACTGATTCGAAAGAAAAATATTTACAGACGTAGGGGATTTTCGTGTTTACACTCGGGCAACTCAGTCATCTTCGACTAATCAATTTGAGGGGCACCAGTTTGCGACACAGTGCATGGTTCAGCTATATTGGCGCGCGCGCAATGACGTTTGTATTGGCTGCGCTTGTTGTCGCTGCGACGCTTATAACCGCGCCCTCAGTTTCGTATGCAAAATATGCCTCGATTATTGTTGATGCCAATACTGGCCGCATACTCCACGGCACGAACATAGACACACGGAATTACCCAGCCTCCTTGACCAAAATGATGACCCTTTATATGGTCTTTGACGCCATAAAAGCTGGCGACATTACATTGGGTACTCAGTTTAAAGCAACACGCCGCGCTGCGCGGCAACCCGCATCGAAACTAGGCCTACGCAACAAACAAAAGTTGACCGTCGAAGAAGCGATTTTAGCATTGGTTACTAAGTCAGCAAATGATGTTGCAACCATGATCGCTGAAAATATGGCCGGATCCGAGCGTAAGTTCGCGCTGCGCATGACCGCCAAAGCGCGCAAACTTGATATGTCCCGCACTACATTCAGAAATGCCTCTGGCCTGCCCCACCGCGGTCAACTCAGCACTGCACGTGATATGGCAAAATTAGCCAGAGCACTTCTTACCAATCACCCACGCTTTTACAAATATTTTTCAATTAAAAACTTTAAATATAAGGGTCGGACCTACAAAAATCACAATAAACTGCTGACGTCTTATGAGGGCACGGACGGCATCAAAACTGGCTATATCCGGGCGGCGGGGTATAATCTGGTTGCCTCTGCCAAACGCCAGGACCAACGATTGATCGGTGTCGTATTTGGCGGAAACTCTTCCAAACACCGTAACCGCCACATGACAAATTTACTGAACAAAGGGTTTCAGTCGCTCAGTGGTGGGCAGCCAACCACATCTAAAATGATGACATCAACCCCCACTACTAAAAAATCAGTAAAAAGAAAAACGAAAACTAAATGGGCTGTTCAGGTTGGTGCCTTCGCTCGTAAAAATCAGGCGTATGAGGCTGCGCGCGTCGCCGTTGACACAGCGCCAAATCTACTTCGCGACGGTGAGATCATAATCGTTCCGTTGAAAAAACGTAATGGCAGGATACTTCACCGCGCACGAATTAATGGGATTACAAAAAAGCAGGCTTATCGCGCCTGCAAAACCCTTAAGAAAAAACGCAAACATTGTATGGAATTGACAATCAAGGCGCCGCTTGAAGTCGCCGCAAATTACAACTAGGAAAATTCGTAAACACGTGATCTACGGCATCAAAATTTTGGCGTAGAAATGCCTGATCTGGTCAATTGGTCTACCAAGGCGGCTTTCAAGCGCTCCAACCCTTCTGAATCACCGGATTCGCAACGTGCCGCCAGAACAGCCTGAGTATTTGAGGCCCGTAACAACCACCAACCATCATCGGTACTTACGCGCACACCATCAATTTCATTAACGTCAGAATCCGGATCCGTCGACAAGCGCAGCCGGACCTCCTCGATCACATCAAATTTCCGTTCTTCAGGACAGTCGAACCGCAGTTCAGGTGTATTCACCATTTTCGGAATTGCATCAAAAATCTCATCGAGACTTTTTGTACCGCTAGCGACGATTGACAGTAACCTGATCGCAGCATACAGCGCATCATCGTAACCGTAGTATCGATGTTTAAAAAAGATGTGGGCGCTCATTTCGCCAGCCAGCGGCGAGTTTAATTCAACCATTTTAGACTTGATATGAGAATGTCCAGCCTTCCACAAGATTGGCTCCCCACCCAAGCGCTTGATTTCATCAAAAAACACCTGACTTGCTTTGACATCAGTGATAATTGGAGCGCCTGGATGATCAGCTAAAACTTCACGTGCTAGGATTAATAATATTTGATCTCCCCAAAGGACCCGTCCCTTCGAGTCAATTACCCCGATACGATCACCATCGCCATCAAAACCAATGCCAACGTCACATCCATTTTCCGCGACCAATGTTTTAAGTTGATCAAGGTTTTTCTCCACCGTCGGATCAGGATGATGAGCCGGAAACGTACCATCGATCGTCTCGTTAATTAGAAAATGTTCACCGGGCAAACTTTTGACTAAGCTGGATACAGCGTCGCCACTGGCCCCATTAGCAGGGTCCCAGGCGACTTTCAAATGTTTATCACCGCGATAATCTTGGCGTATTCGGGCGACGTAATCACCGAACACGGCCTTGTCTTCAGCTTTACCATCACCAGAAACAAAATTTCCGGACGCTACCCGCGCGCCGAGAACTTGAATATCGTCACCAAAAAAGGCATGGCCCTTAAGCGTCAATTTGATGCCGTTATATTCCGGCGGATTGTGAGACCCCGTAATCATCAGGCCAGCATCAGCACCGAGTTCATAGGTGGCATAATACAACATTGGGCTCGGCCCCAGCCCAGCACGGTATACTGTAAGCCCGCACGCGACCAATCCGGCGACAAGCTCCTGTTCAAGTTCGGGGGAACTCAGTCGGCCATCATAACCAACGGCAACGCTCCGGCCATCGGCTTCAATCAAAATGGATCCGAAAGCGCGCCCGATAGCATAAGCATCTTCCGCTCTCAAGGTTTCACCGACAATACCGCGAATATCGTATTCACGCAGGATCGACGTATCTAATGTATATGCCTCATTCATTTGTACACCTAATTTGCTGATTTCGAAGAGCGACCAATACACGTATAGTCGATCCCAATAGCCAACATTTTTTCCGGATTATATATGTTTCTTAAATCTACAAGTATTGGTGCGCTTAGCATAGATTTTACGCGGTCAAAATCGAGACCGCGAAACTCATTCCATTCGGTGATAATAACAGTCGCATCGGCGCCTTCCATGGTTTCGTAAGCATCTTCACACCAGACGACATTTGTCATCGTATGTTTGGCTTCATCCATACCGATAGGGTCGAACGCGCGAATGTTGGCACCGGCTTCCTGCAACCCTGCAACAATATCCAGGCTGGGAGATTCCCGCATGTCATCGGTATTTGGTTTGAAGGTCAGGCCAAGTATTGAAATCGTTTTTCCGTCTACTGAACCACCACAGGCAGCAATAACTTTGTCCGCCATCTTGCGCTTACGCTTGGTATTGATGTCCACAACAGTATCGACGATACGGAGTGGGCTGCCAAATTGTTCCGCAGTGCGAACCAGAGCTAAAGTATCTTTGGGGAAACATGACCCACCATAACCAGGCCCCGCGTGCAGAAACTTATTGCCTATCCGACCATCCAAACCAATTCCTTTGGCGACATCCTGGACATCAGCATCTAACACTTCGCACAGATCTGCAATTTCATTTATGAAGGTGATCTTGGTCGCCAGGAATGTATTGGCGGCATATTTTATCATTTCTGACGTTTGACGGGACGTGAACAGAATTGGCGTTTCGATCAAAAACAATGGGCGGTATAACTCTCGCATGACATCACGCGCACGTTCACTTTTGGTCCCGATAACGACGCGGTCCGGGCGCAGAAAATCTTCCAAAGCCGCCCCCTCGCGTAAAAACTCTGGGTTGGATACAACATCACAATCAGCGTCAGGCCGTACCCGGTTAATAATTTCTTCAACTTCACGCCCGGTGCCCACCGGCACCGTTGATTTGGTAACAACAACTGTATAACCGACCATGGCAGCGGCGATTTCTTCGGCAGCTCCATAAACGTACGATAAGTCTGCGTGACCATCACCGCGCCGGCTTGGGGTACCGACCGCAATAAATACAGCGTCAGCGTCCGGTACCGCCGCATTTAAATCTGTGGTGAAAGACAGTCGACCGGCATCGACGTTCTTGAGAACAAGATCCTCAAGTCCCGGCTCATAAATCGGCATAATCCCGGACTTAAGTTTCTCAATCTTCGCCTCGTCTTTGTCCACACAGATTACATCAACGCCAAATTCAGAGAAACAGGCACCAGAAACCAGTCCAACATACCCTGTACCTATAATTGCTATGCGCATATTCTATTCCATTATCACCGGGCCAACCGGTATTCAAAATATTACAAAAATTTCTTGATTGTTTCGCGAAGATCACTCGAAAGATCATCACGCTCCATTGCGTACGCAACATTTGCAGCAACAAACCCCGCTTTCGTACCGCAATCAAACCGTGGACCGCTGAATCGAAAACCATGAAATGGTATGGTACCAATCGTTTTTGCCATAGCGTCGGTCAATTGAATTTCTCCGCCGGCGCCTTTTTCATGTTTGTCGAGGTGCTCAAACACTTCAGGCTGCAAGATATATCGTCCAATAATTGACAAAGTGGAAGGCGCATCAGCGGGGTCCGGTTTTTCAACCAAACCTTTGGCTTTGGCCAAACGGCCATCATCATTTTCAACATCGAGAATACCATACCGGTTTGTTTGTTCGCGCGGCACGTCTTCAACGGCAACGACGTTTCCGCCCACCTCATTGTAAGCTTCCATCATCTGAGCGAGGCATCCTGGTTTGGACATAACAAGATCATCGGGAGATATTACAGCAAACGGTTCTCCAAATATAAACTGGCGTGCACACCAGACCGCATGCCCAAGCCCCAGCGGCAGCCGTTGCCGCGTGTAAGAAAGCTTTCCCGACTCAGGCGCCAATGTCTGGACCAAATCTAAATCGATATCGCGTCCACGGTCTCGAAGAATAGCTTCCAGCTCGTAAGCATGATCAAAATGGTCTTCCATCATGTTTTTACCGCGTCCGGTGACGAGAATAAAATCTTCAATCCCCGCATCGCGCGCTTCTTCAATGGCATATTGGATCAACGGTTTGTCAACAACCGGCAGCATTTCCTTGGGCATAACCTTGGTCGCCGGTAAAAACCGGGTGCCGAGCCCAGCAACGGGGAAAACTGCCTTACGAACGGGAGCAATCATGAAAACGCTCTTTTTGATGGAAAAAGGATGCAATCTTTTGCCACAGGGCACCCGTCAGGGCAACACCACCGTGGTAATATTGCGTCTGGTCAGGCTGTAGTGTTTCCTGCTTCAAGAAAAGCGATATTGAGATCCAGTTTTTCACCAAGCCAAAGTGGGGAATCCCTGTGGTCTGTGACGTCATCTCCCGTGTCTGGATGGACAAGGATCGATAACCCTTCCCGATTGAGCATCAACCAAGGAACAATCTGATCAAAAACCGCTGGCGCGAAGGCAATTTGAAACATCGGTTTAGGATGTGGGCCAACGGGTTGGTCTCGCCAACGCCCCATCCTCACCTCAAAATTGTTTTCCGTATAAGACCTGATATTGGCTGCGATTTCACGATTTTCTTCATTCTCATAATAAACATGAGCGTGAAATTCATTAATTGATATTTCCATAACTATCCTTTCAGAAGCAGATCTTTTGCCTGATTTATTTTTGCAGCCAGATAGTCAGACCCACCGTGATCGGGGTGCAATCCGGCTATCAATCTCCGATGCGCATCCTTTATATTATCTACGCTAGCACCTTCATCAAGCCCAAGAACCTTATAAGCTTCAACAAGCTCCATATCGTTGGAGAACGCTGAGTGTTTTTGACGTTCATCGGCGCCGGGGTTGACACTGCGCCATGATGGGTGGTGGCGGTCAAGATACGTTTCCAGGACCCGGGCTGCATCCTGGTCGTCTACCTGACAGACACCGAGCAGCTCGACAAGTTCCGACTCATTTAGATCATCAATTTGTCGACCAACAAATTTTCCCTTCAGAACCTCGCCGCTCATTTCCCCAGTATCATGATCAAGAGCCATGCGGAGTATTGTCGTTTCCACGTCAGAGGTCTGACCGGATGATCGAAATGTACCGGACATTCGCGAGAATGCCTTCGCAGCCCGCAAAACCAACCGGAGACGAAAAAACCACGGCAGTAATGCTGGCAGCGCCATAAACGCCCATGCTAGGCGACCGGTAAACAGGAAAAACAGGCCCGCACCAGAGAATCCAAAGATCAGCGCCCATTTTAGAAATTTCAGAACTGACTTGGCGTCCGCTGACGCATACCAGTTAGCCATCAACAACATGGCGACAAAAAGTCCAATACCGAGAATGAAATAGGCGAGCATCCAGCTAATTTTTTCCCAATTGATGAGTTAGCTTTAATATAGCCCCGCCCTCGCGCTTCGCTAGGTCATTTAGCGCACGGCGCCCTCCTGCAGCATAAACGGCAACGGCGCTCAGTAGTTTCTTTAACGCATCTGCTGAATTGGCATCGAATCGTACGCAGGCACCGCCGGAGAGCCGCGCAATATCCTGAAATGCATACGACGCAATTGGGTCTGCACCTTCCTGGAACATAAACACTGGCACGCCGTTCAAACCCAATTCACCTGCAGTTTTCCCAAGGGCATCTATATTCTCTTCCATACTGTCGCCAACATAAACCACCGCATTGATCTTTTTTATGTGCGATTCGTTCAGAGCATGTTTGAGAACTTTACCAATCTGAGTTTCGCCTGCAAAACACGTGACTGACGTCATCATGCGAAGAAGATCAACCCCATCATTCGTCCACTGGCTGACCTTGAATTCGCCAAACCCTCTAAAAAACGCCAGTTGCACATCAAGCCCACCCAACGCTGAAGTGGCAGTGAACATTTCTGCCTGGATATTGGCGGCGCGGTCCCAGGTCGGTTGTCGGCTGGCCGTCGCATCCATTGTAAATAACAGCCTCCCGCGCCCGGACGCTATGTTTACCTGCGGCGTTTTTGCTACATTTTTGAGGAACGCGTCGACATTGGAGGTACCGCTTCCCTTTGACGGTACCTTGGCGTTCACGACACAACTGCCTTGATGTCAATTGCGCTCAAAATGCTGAGAACCTCTTCCCGAGCCGCATGATGCGATTGATTTAACGCCTTACCGCCTGAGATGTCTTTGAGGTCCAGAATTGTCAATCCGACCAAAAACAACTCGCGGAAAATCACCCGTTCGCTTAATCCCGGAATCGCGCGAAAACCGATCCGCTTGGACAGGTCCTTGACCAGTCGGTCGACGTCCCGGGCGTTGTGGGTGTCCAAACTGCTGATCCGGTTTCGTAATACGATCCAGTCGATCGAGCCGCCATCCCGTCCGGCTTTAACCTGTTTCTGCTCCCAAACCATTTCAGCATAATGACTGGGTGCCATGATCGTCATCTTGACCCCATCGACATGGGCCAGAACGTCAAAATCGACAAGACTGTCATTAATTGGCGTTACGAGTGTATCCGCATAGGAATGCACCAACCGTGAAAGCGGACTGTCACTTCCGGGAGAATCGATAACAACAACATCATGATTTATCCACGCGCCTTCAATAATATAGCGCAATTTTTCCAATTGATGTTCAGCCGCAATGTCGCCGCCAATAGGGTCAATTAGATAGTGTTTTGGCATTTCGATGGTATTACCAGATGCCAGATTGTACCGTTCCCGATTTGCAATATACCGGCTCAACGTACCCTGACGAGCATCCACATCAATGGTTGCGACAGAGTGTCCATCTTTCAACAACGCGACGGCAATATGCATTGCATTGGTGGACTTACCACTGCCTCCTTTTTCATTTCCCACTACGATCACGTGGGCGCGTTTTCCTGTCGAATGACCGTCCATGTCCGTCCCTATGCCGCTTTCAGCCAAATCGATGTATCATGAAATACAGCGCCGCCATTAGGTGGTCCACCGTCCGCACCGACGAGGGCATTGATACCCACTTTTTCCTCAAATGCATGGTTGGGCCAAATGCCCTCAACAATAACCACATCCCTTTGCAGTCCATCAAATGGTTGCAGATGGACAACCACATCGCCGCGCCGATTACCCAACCGGACGCGATCCCCGGCTTGTAAGCCCATTTCAACACAGACATCAGGATGAACCATTGCCGTCGGACGGCCTTCCTTTTTTATCGATGAAGGTACGGCTGTGAATGTTGAATTAAGAAACCGCCGCGCCGGTGCGGTCACCAATCTGAAGGGGTGATCCCCATCTGTCACCTCTATGTTTTCCAAATGATCAGGCAGCGCCGGCATAACGTCATGATCTGGCCCCAGCGCCTGCCAGTCCGGCGCGAACCTGAACTTACCATCTGGATGAGAAAATCCCTTCAGATAATGCATTTCATCAAAAGATTTTGCACACTCAATCCAGCGTAAATTGACAGCTTCTTCCGCGCCAGGAAACCCCGATGAGAGCAGCATCCGGTCCATTAGTTCCCATGCGGACGAATGGAATGCGGAATGATTAGATCCCAATCTCCGGCCCAGTTCTCCAACCACGTCAAGATTGGACCGGCATTCACCGGGAGGTTCAATGACCTTGCGGGTGGCCTGCAAATACACATGCCCACCGCCGCGATAAAGATCATCGTGTTCAAGAAACATGGTTGCCGGCAGCACGATGTCGGCCAGTTTCGCCGTCCCCGTCATGAACTGTTCGTGCACACAAGTGAACAAGTCATCACGCCTGAAACCTTCAAGAACTTTTCTGGTTTCCGGCGCCACTTCGGCCGGGTTCATATTCTGGATGAATAATGCTTTAACCGGTGGTCCACTAAGAAGGCTATTTTCATCGCCCGTAAGTATTCGGCCAATTTTGGACATATCAAGGGCGCGGGTTGATGGATCCATCATATCCAGCCCTTTGACTTCACTATCGTCAATTTCATACATACCGCTGTTGGTGTGCATCGCGCCGCCCCCGCGATGTTGCCACGCGCCCGTTACGGCAGGTAGGCAGCTAACGGCGTGCATGTTTGCAGCGCCGTTGCGGCTACGCGAAAACCCATAACCAACACGAATGTATGTCCGCGCTGTATTCCCATACATCCGGGCAAACTCAATAATCTCAATTTCGGACAACCCTGTAATTGCACTCGCCCACACCGGCGTTTTCGTCGTCAAATGCTGTTTCAAACGCTCCGGGGCATCAGTGTACTTGGCCATATAAGTTTCATCCGCCAACCCTTCGGCAAACAATACGTGCATTACCGCGCAGGCCAGCGCCCCGTCCGTACCGGGCTTGAGTGCAAGATGAATATCTGCCGCGTCTGCTGTCGGTGTTCGATAAGGGTCGATGACGATCAGTTTGGCACCGCGTGCTTTGCGGGCTTTTGATATGTGGGTCATAACGTTCACTTGCGTCGAAACCGGATTCCCCCCCCACACAACGATCAGATCTGAGTCAGCCATTTCCCGCGGGTCCGTTCCCCAAAGGCTACCCGCGCCCGCAAGCCATCCCGTAAAGGACAACCTGGTACAAATGGTGGAATTTTGTTGCGAATATCCAAAAGCGTTACGCAGCAAATTTATACATCCGCGTTGGACCAGTCCCATGGTTCCGGCAAAATCGTACGGCCATACTGATGGCGCGCCATAGTTTTCCGTCGCGCGCTCGAAATTATGAACAATTTCATCCAACGCTTCGTCCCAGGAGATAGGAGAAAACGCCCCCTCTCCCTTGGCCCCGATACGGCGTAATGGCTGCGTCAACCGATCAGGATGGTGAATGCGCTCACGATAGTTGGAAACTTTGGCGCAGATAACACCTTGTGTATAATCATTGTCTTTCGCCCCTCTTACTTTTCCAATCGTGTGTTCATCAAGACGTTCAACCTCAAGCGCACAGGTGCTCGGGCAGTCATGGGGACAAGCAGAAGCAACAAATTCAGCGGACATTGGTGACCCAAATCAATTTGCGAATTCCTTATTTTATTCCTGCCCTTAACTCCCGGCAAGAAGGCAAAACAATTTATTGCAGGACGTCAATAATTTGAACATTCGATGTACACACAAATTTATTACATCGTCGTCACGGTCTCGACGACTATGCGCCGATTTCGAGATAAATTCTGCACCAAATTCATATACTCTCTAATCTTCCTGAGAATCAAACCATTCACCTTGTTGAGAGAATCGAATACCTGCTATGAAAGTTCCTAACAAATTTTAAATTCTATATATACCCCGACTCATTGAGAAAGCGAAAAGAGTTTGCCAAATCCGTTTGGAAGGGTTCTTGTTGTCAACATGATTCGCGCGG
>WASW01029692.1_pt1 | contig 10263 bp, 5 predicted proteins | sample 5698521 | NCBI WGS metagenome assembly WASW01 (sample SAMN11175560, study PRJNA528189) | sponge metagenome | isolation source: marine sponge | host: Leucetta | place: Antarctica: Western Antarctic Peninsula, King George Island | collected 2013-01
TGCGTGATGATGAAAATCATAGATAATGTTTCATCCCTGCTTGGCGACGACATCAAAGAGACGCTCGGCAAAGGAAACCGCCTCAAAATAGCGGCATCATGTTTTTCGATTTATGCGTTTGAGGCGTTAAAGGCCGAACTACGCCAAATTAAATCCCTTCAATTCGTTTTCACGGCACCAACGTTCGTACCCAATGAGGTTGCGGACAAAATGCGCAAAGAGCGCCGGGAATTTTTCATTCCCAAAGCCGGACGCGAAAGAAGCCTTTATGGCTCGGAATTCGAAATTCAACTTCGCAACAAACTAAACCAGCGCGCTATAGCGCGTGAATGTGCACAATGGATACGCGCAAAGGCCACCTTCAAATCAAATAAATCCAAGGCCCCCATGCAGCAATTCATTCATGTGGGCAAGCCGGATGATAAAGTGGTCTACTCGCCACTCAACGGGTTTACTGCCGTTGATTTGGGATACCAAAAAGGGGACGCCGTTTCAAATTTCGTCCATCGGTTTGACGACGCGGGACAAACCGAAACTTACCTTCAGCTTTTCAATCAAATCTGGAACGATCCAGAGCACCTGGAAGATGTGACAGAGGCTATTTGCGAGCATATTGAATCCGTTTATCAGGAGAACTCGCCAGAACGCATTTACTTCCTGATGCTCTACAACATCTTCAGCGAATTCCTCGAAGAAATTGACGAAGATGTCCTGCCCAATGATTTGACGGGATATCAGGACAGTCTGGTATGGAACAAACTGTTCAATTTCCAGCGCGACGCGGCCACAGGCATCATCAATAAACTAGAAACCCACAACGGCTGCATTCTGGCCGACAGCGTTGGTCTGGGAAAAACGTTTACAGCGCTCGCAGTGGTTAAATACTACGAGCTTCGCAACCGCTCAGTTCTCGTGCTTTGCCCCAAGAAGCTCGCCGATAACTGGCGGAATTACAACACCAACCTGACCACGAACATTTTTGCTAAAGACCGCTTCAACTACGACGTTCTGTGTCATACCGATTTATCCCGCACGTTTGGCGAGTCACTCGGCATACCGCTGGACCGCGTCAACTGGGGGAATTACGATCTTGTCGTCATTGATGAGTCGCATAACTTCCGCAACAACGATGTCTACAAAGACCGTGAGACCCGATACCAAAAGCTGATGAATCAAGTCATCCGTGATGGCGTCAAGACAAAAGTTCTGATGTTATCGGCAACCCCGGTGAACAACCGCTTTACGGATTTGCGCAACCAATTGGCTCTGGCTTACGAGGGAGAATCAGAGGGTCTGAGCCGTAACCTGAAAACTGACACCAGCATCGAAGAGATATTCAGAAGCGCCCAAAAAGTGTTCAACACCTGGTCGGAATTGCCCCCGGAAAAGCGCACGGCAGAAGCAATCCTTAAGGCGCTGGACTTTGATTTCTTTGAGCTTCTGGACGCGGTGACGATTGCTCGTTCACGCAAGCATATTGAAACATTTTATGACACGACTGATATTGGAAAATTCCCTGATCGCCGTAAACCGCTGTCGTACCACTGCCCGATTACCGAGCGTTCCGACGTGATGGGCTTTAATGATATTTTCGCTCAACTTTCCATCCTCAAACTCGCGGTTTACGCACCAATCAGCTATATCCTGCCTAGCCGACTTCGCAAGTACGAGGAGATTTACGACACTCTGGTTGAGGGGGGCGTGGAAAATTACGCCAAGCCGACCGTGAGCGCAGCCTTCAGGCCTTGATGACGACCAATCTGCTTAAGCGCCTTGAAAGCTCGGTCGAGGCGTTTCGGCTGACCTTGCGGGCCTTGGGCGGCAATATTTCTAAAAACCTTGACGCCATAAATCAATTTGAAAAGAGTGGCGGCGGGACAAGCGTCAATGACTCTCTTTCGGGCGAAGGAATTTTTGACGACGAAGATGAATATCTGTCCGGCCTTGACGAATTCACTGTCGGCAAAAAGGTGCAAATAAACCTTGCGGATATGGACGTACCATCATGGAAGCATGATCTTGAGGCCGATCTTGTCCTGATTAAGGATATTGCGGCTTCCATGGATAAAGTTACACCGGAACACGACTTCAAACTCCAGCATCTGAAAAACCATATCCGTGAGAAGATCAATAAACCCATTAACGAGAGCAATCGAAAGGTTCTGGTGTTTACAGCCTTCACGGACACGGCCAAATATCTTTACGCTAATATCGCCGAAGACTTCAAACAGGATGCAAACATGGATACGGCCATGCTGACGGGAAGTTCCTACAAGTCCACCCTTGAGAAGTTTTACGACTTCCCATCCCTGATGGTGCTGTTTTCGCCGCGCTCAAAGGAAAAGGCCGCCATATATCCTGACGATCCCAACGAAATTGATATCCTGATTGGCACCGATTGCATATCGGAAGGCCAGAACCTTCAGGACTGCGATTACGTCATCAATTACGACATTCACTGGAACCCGGTGCGCATCATTCAACGCTTTGGCCGTATCGACCGTATTGGCTCGCCCAACAGCCAGATCCAGCTTGTGAACTATTGGCCTGATATCACCCTTGATGAATATATCAATCTCAAAGAGCGTGTCGAAAGCCGCATGATGATCGTCGATGTTACTGCCACGGGCGACGACAACGTGCTGACCGCCAAAAGCAGCGATATTGCCTATCGCAAAGAACAGTTACAGCGCTTGCAGGATGAAGTGATTGAGCTTGAAGACATCAAAACGGGCATCTCAATCACGGACCTTGGGTTAAACGATTTTCGCATGGATTTGCTGAATTATGTCAAAGACCATGGCGACCTTGAAAACATGCCACTGGGGATGCATGCGGTTGTTCCGGCGGACCCTGACCTTGGGCTGGCCCCCGGCGTGATTTTTGCCCTGCGCAACATCCACCACAGCGTCAATATCAACCAGCAAAACCGTCTGCACCCCTATTATCTGGTCTATATAGACCATGACGGCGAGATCATTGCCGACCACACCGAGGTCAAAAAACTGCTCGACCTGGTACGTTCCAGTTGCAAGGGCCGCTCCAAACCTGTTCTCGATGTATGCCGCTTGTTCAATGACGCTACCGACGACGGGCGAAAGATGGATATGTGTTCCGATCTACTCAGTGCCGTCATTCGCTCGATGATCGACGTGAAGGAAGAAGGCGATATCGACAGCCTGTTTAGCGGCGGCAATACCACGGCGCTGGTTCATACTATTGCCGGGCTTGATGATTTTGAACTGGTGGCCTTTCTGGTAGTTCAAGGGGCTGAAACATGACGGCTTTTTTTGATTACCCCAAAGCCGCCGCTTTTGGGCGAAAGGTTCCCAAGCGCAAAATTTATCAACACACACACGCGAAATCCGCGCTCAAGGCATTGTTCGTCAATCAGGTTGACCAGATCACCTGGGCGTTCAAGCTGGCACCCGAGACCATCAACCTTGCCGCCACAAAGTCTGTGCCGGAAATTCAGGTTTTCCACATAACCCTGAAAGCCGCCGAGCTTGACTTTGCTGTTCTGCGCGCTATCGACAAGGCCATACCGTTTCCGCTTATTTTCGAACTGTCATATAAGGACAAATGCAAAATCGTCGCCGCTTATAAGCGTCCAAACGAGGCCGATGGCGGCAAATGGGTAATCAGTGAGTATCTGGCAACGCAATGGGAGCCTGAAAACACAATTCGCGCACCATTACCAGTGGCATTGAACCTTGCCGGGCTGTATGAAGAGTTACTTAGCCCCCTACTGCCAATTTCAACGGGACAATTGGCGGCTGGGGGCAAAAACATCAAGGAACGGGTGGCGAATATGGAACATATCGCTGCCAAACAACGCGAGGTCACCAAAATCGAAGGGCACCTGGCGAAAGAGAAACAATTTAACCGACGTGTCGCCATTAACGCTGAACTGCGCGGCGCGAAACAGGAACTGGAAGCGCTTGCCGGGGCCAGCGCCCCCCAAAGCACCCCAGTAGAGTAAGGATACCGCCCGCTATGGAAAAAATGAAATTGCACAGTCCCGACATGACCGATGAAAACATCACCCGTATCCGTGACTTGTTTCCCGGCTGTGTGACGGAGGCACGCGACGAGAACGGTAAACTCCGGCTGGCAGTAGACTTCGACCAGCTTAAACAGGAACTTTCCGACCATATCGTCGAAGGTCCACAGGAACGCTATCACCTTAACTGGCCCGGCAAGCGCGAGGCCCTGCTAACCGCCAACGCCCCCATCACCAAAACCCTGCGCCCGGCCCGCGACGAAAGCGTCAATTTCGACACCACCCAAAACCTGTTCATCGAAGGCGACAACCTCGAAGCCCTCAAACTGCTCCAGGAAACTTATCTGGGCAAGGTCAAGATGATCTATATCGACCCCCCGTATAACACGGGGAAGGACTTTATCTATGAAGATGATTTCTCTGAAAATGCGGAAGAATTTCTGAAACGATCAAATCAAGTTGACGATGCTGGTTCAAGACTTATTGCAAATCCTGAAGCTAGTGGGCGTTTGCATTCAGACTGGCTATCGATGATGTACAGTCGTCTTAAGCTGTCACATAACCTTCTTTCAAATGATGGAGTAATTTTTATCTCCATTAACCATCGAGAGCTGGCTAATTTGAAACGGCTTGCTGACGAGGTATTCGGGGAGTGGAACATCCTTTGCCTATTTTCTTGGCGAACAGACGGCAACTTCGATAATCAGGCTAAATTCAAATACTGCCATGAGTATATATTAGCGTTTGCGAAGAATGAAGCTTCATTTCCTCCACCGCATCTAGTTGACCCAAACGTTCCATCTAACAGCAAAATTTACAAACCCGAGATCAGAAATACGATTGTTAAGAACGGACCGAAGAACCCGCCAAGCAGGATTATGCTTCCTGCCGGGTTCCCTGCAAATTTTGACAGTGGTGTTTTATCTCAGCGCGAAGATTCTTGGCCGCACTTGCTATCAGATGTTGAAGTCCACAATGGGAAACTTGCAACCTCTGTTGACGTATATAGCGGCTGGAGTTCAAAGGAGCTACTGGTCGAATTCATTGAATCGGAATTTTGTGAAATATTGGATGCTAAAGGTCAAAAGACAGCATTTGAAATCACCAAAACTGGAGCTATTGAGGCGGTAAAAGTTCGTGGCGAATCAAGCCATGTGATTTCCTCATTATCTGGCTTTGGTGGACCGCAAAAAGCTACTGCTGAACTTGAAGAATTGGGGATAGCTTTTGATGATTATCCTAAGCCACTTGAGCTTTTGGAATACCTTGCCGGAATGAATCGTGGTGATGACTTCATAGCGCTAGATTTTTTTGCTGGTTCAGCTTCTACAGCTCACGCTTTAATGAACTTCAACAAAAGAGATGGTGGAAATAGGAAGTTCATTTTAGTCCAACTTCCAGAAGAGTGTGGTGAACATACATCTGCATTTAAGAATGGGCATAGGACAATCGCCGAAATCTCCAAAGAACGTATCCGCCGTGCTGGCGCAAAAGTCCTTGAAGGGGAGTGCCACGAAAACTGGAACAAGGACGTGGGCTTCCGCGTTTTGAAAATCGACACGTCCAACATGCAGGACGTCTACTACGCTCCAGACCAGACCGATCAGAAGAACTTGCTGGACGCGGTGGACAACATCAAGCCGGACCGCACGCCCGAGGATTTGCTGTTCCAGGTTCTGGTGGACTGGGGCGTGGATTTAACCCTGCCCATACGCCGCGAGACGGTGCAAGGCAAAACGGTGTTTTTTGTCGATGAAAACGCTCTCGTCGCCTGTTTCGATGCTGGAATTACCGAGGAACTGGTCAAAGGGCTTGCGAAACACGAACCCTTGCGCGCCGTCTTCCGCGATGCGGGCTTTGTTTCCGACGCCGTAAAAATCAACGTCGATCAAATCTTCCGCCAGCTTTCGCCTTCCACCGAAGTCCGGTCTATTTAGGGGGCGCATGGATGATGAGCAAAGATATTAGTTCAAGCCCGGTTGGCGAGGTCATTCTTTATCAGACCAAAGATGGTCGCGCCCGTGTCGAGTGTCGGTTTGTTGAAGAAACCCTGTGGCTATCACAGGCCTTGATTGGCGAGCTGTTCGGGGTTACGACCCCAACCGTCAACGAGCATTTGAAAAACCTCTATGACAGTGAGGAACTGGCCCCCGAGGCAACTATTCGGAAATTCCGAATAGTTCGAACCGAAGGTAGCCGAGAGGTTGCGCGCAATATCGACCACTATAACCTGGAAGTCATTCTGGCCGTTGGCTACCGGGTTCGCTCGATCCGTGGCAGTCAATTCCGCCGCTGGGCAACAGATCGGTTGCGGGAATATCTGGTCAAAGGCTTTACCATGGATGACGAGCGGCTTAAAAATCCGCCCTCGCCCGAATATGGCATTCCAGATTATTTTGATGAACTGCTGGAACGCATTCGCGATATCCGCGCCAGTGAAGCGCGGATGTATTTGCGTGTGCGAGAGATATTTGCCCTTGCCGGCGATTACGATGCTGCCACCATGGAAACCCGCACATTTTTCCAGATTATTCAGAACAAGCTGCATTTTGCCGCAACAGGTATGACGGCGGCGGAACTGGTTCAAAACCGCGCCGACCATCTGCTGCCCAATATGGGGTTGACCGCCCATAAGGGCAAACAGGTGACCAAACGGGATGTTTCCACGGCAAAGAATTATCTGCATGAAGATGAAATTTCGGAACTTAATCGCATTGTCACCATGTGGCTCGATTTCGCCGAAGATCAGGCAAAGCGCCGCGCGCAAGTGTATATGCAAGACTGGCAGGACAAACTGAATAGCTTCCTGGAATTTAATGACCGGGACGTGCTGCAAGGTGCCGGGAAAGTAAGCCACAAGGCGGCGGTAGAGCATGCCGAAGAGGAATATGAAATATTCGCCGACAATCGCCGCGCCTTATTGGAGGCAGAGGGAGAACACGCCAATATTGAAGCTCTGGAAGACGCAGCGAAGCACTTGAAAGGGCCAAAAATATGAAACTAAAATTCAAGGTCCAGACCTACCAGACCGATGCCGTCGATTCAGTGGTGGATTGCTTTGCCGGACAAATGCGCAACGATGGCATTCGATATCGCATTGACCCCGGCACCGCAGCGCAAACATCGTCATTTGAAGAGGGATTTAAGAATACCGACATTCAATTGCCCCCTGCTCAGATACTTGAGAACATTCAAAAGATACAAAGAGGGCAAAACTTACCTGTTTCAAGAGACCTGACTGATTTTTATGAATTTGATAACAAAGGGCAGCGTAAGGCTACATCAAAGGCCTATAAACCTGGCGCGCCTATCAATCTCGACGTGGAGATGGAGACAGGCACCGGAAAAACCTACTGCTATATCAAGACCATCTTTGAGATGAACAAACGCTATGGCTGGTCCAAGTTCATCATCATGGTTCCCAGCATCGCCATTCGCGAAGGCGTTCACAAATCCCTTGAGATCACCGCTGACCACTTCACCGAGACCTACGGCAAGAAGATTCGATTCTTTATCTATAAATCTAAACCACTGAATGAGCTGGAAAGTTTTTCGTCGGACGCTGGTATCAACGTCATGATTATCAACATTCAGGCATTTAATGCCCGTGGTGCCGACAACCGCCGAATTTATGACGAGCTTGACGATTTCCAGACCCGCCGCCCCATTGACGTAATCGCCAGCAACCGCCCGATCCTGATACTGGACGAACCCCAGAAAATGGGCGGTAAAGCAACACTGGACGCCCTGCCAAAGTTCAATCCGCTGATGATCCTGCGTTATTCAGCCACACACAAGATCAACCACAACAAAGTGCATCGACTGGATGCGCTGGACGCCTATAACCAGAAGCTGGTCAAAAAAATTGCTGTGCGCGGCATTACGGTGCGTGGGTTAGCTGGAACCAATGCATATCTGTACCTGGAATCTATTGAAATATCGCGCAAGGCCCCGGTTGCCCGCGTTGAAATGGAAGTAAAACTCAAGACTGGTGAAATTCGCCGTCAGCCAAAAAAACTGGGGCTTGGCGATAACCTCTTTGAGCTTTCCGGCGAACTCGATCAATATCAGGGGTTTGTGGTTTCGCAGATTGATTACAATCAAGACTCCGTTGAATTTACCAACGGTCATACGTTGGTAGCGGGTGAGGCCACTGGCGACATAAGCGAGCACCATATGCGCCGCATTCAGATCCGCGAGACGATCAAGGCCCACATCGATAAGGAAAAGCAATTATTCGCTCAGGGCATTAAGGTTCTGTCGTTGTTTTTCATTGATGAAGTGGTGAAATATCGCGATTACGCGGCAGACGAAGACAAGGGCGAATACGCACGAATTTTTGAGGAAGAATACGAGCTTATCAAAGATGAATATTTGTCGGAACTTGCCCTTGACGGCGAGGAGTACCGTGCCTTTTTAAAGCGGGATGTTGCCGGGAAAGTTCACGAGGGATATTTTGCCATTGATAAGAAGCGCCGACTCGTTGACCCGAAGGTCAAAGCACGAGGCGAGGATGCAGGCCTGTCCGACGATGTGGATGCCTATGACTTGATCCTTAAAGATAAAGAGCGATTGCTCTCCCAAGATGAGCCTATCCGCTTCATATTCTCGCACTCAGCCCTGCGCGAAGGTTGGGATAATCCGAATGTTTTTGTCATGTGTATGCTTAAACACAGCGACAACACCATCTCACGCCGACAAGAGGTCGGGCGCGGCCTGCGTCTGTCCGTTGATCAGCACGGGGACCGCATGGATCACCCGGCAACGGTTCACGACGTTAATATCCTCACAGTCGTTGCCAGCGAGAGCTACAAGGACTTTGTCTCAACCCTGCAACGCGAGATCAGCGATACGCTTTCTGAGCGCCCACGCAAAGCAGACGAAACCTATTTCATCGGCAAGGTAATTCACACTCCTGAAGGCGATATCGATGTTACGCCCGCTATGGCGAAACAGATTTACAGGTACTTGCTCAAGAATGACTACACGGACGATGACGACCAGATCACGCAAGCATATCACACGGCCAAAGAGGCCGGCACGCTTGCGCAATTACCTGATGAATTGCAACCCTTTGCAGATCAGGTGTTAGGACTTGTAGACAGCGTGTTCAGCATGGCCATGTTGCCTGATATCGGTGATGACCGGAAGCCCAAGACCAATCCCCTGAACGACAACTTCAAGAAAAAGGAATTTCAGGAACTTTGGTCGCGGATCAATCGGAAGGCCGTCTACAAAGTTGATTTTGAATCCGATGAACTGATTAGCAAAGCCGCATCAGCTCTCAACACTGAGCTTCGTGTCACGCCCCTGCAATACACAGTTCAGGGCGGGATACAAGAAACCGAGCTGACTGACGAGCAATTGCGCAGCGGTGAAGGGTTCACTCTGACCGACACTACGACAGAAGCAGGTGGCTCTGTGCATTCTCAGGTCAAATATGACCTGCTGGGCAAGGTCTCTGAAGGTACGCACCTCACCCGAATAACCCTGGCGAAAATTCTCAGCGAAATGGAGACAGCGGTGTTTGAACAATTCAAACAAAACCCCGAGCATTTCATTTCCGAGGCAGCCCGTATCATTAATGAGCAAAAAGCAACAATGATTGTCGAAATGTTGACTTACGACGCTCTCGAAGATCGCTACCAATCTGATATTTTTACTGCAAACCAAACACGTCAGGATTTCACCAAGGCGTCTGACAAACTCAATAAGCATGTCTATGACTACGCTGTAACAGACTCCGATGTTGAACGGCGTTTTGTTAAAGACCTGGACACAAGCAGCGAAGTTATCGTTTACGCCAAACTTCCGCGCGGCTTTTTAATCCCGACCCCAGTTGGAGACTATAACCCGGACTGGGCAATCGCCTTCACAGAAGGAACGGTCAAGCACGTTTACTTCGTGGCCGAAACCAAGGGCTCCATGTCCTCCATGAGCTTACGGCAAATCGAAAGCACAAAAATAAAATGCGCCCGCAAATTCTTCACCGAACTCAACAACCATGCAGCGGGTGATAACGTCAAATACGACGTGGTAACGGATTACGCAAAGCTAATGGACCTTGTAAAAGAAGTGATAGCTTGAGTGCGCATTCTGCATAAGCCCGGCCACTCATTTTGATGAAAACGGCCACCGCTCTGGTTCAAAGCGGCCACTTTTTTAATAACTTTTATCGTAACTGCCCAGGTAGCTGATTGCCGGGGGTTGTGTGGGCAACTTTTGCAGGTTTGATGTGCTTGATGCGTAGGTTTTGATGT
>WASW01095375.1_pt1 | contig 10246 bp, 8 predicted proteins | sample 5698521 | NCBI WGS metagenome assembly WASW01 (sample SAMN11175560, study PRJNA528189) | sponge metagenome | isolation source: marine sponge | host: Leucetta | place: Antarctica: Western Antarctic Peninsula, King George Island | collected 2013-01
TACTAAAATTACATTACTTGATACTCTGCAGTCATCAGCAATCGCTTATCTCAATGTGTTAAGAACGATTGCATTGGAACAGGTGCAAAAATCGAACGTTGAATTAACGCGTGATAATCTAGAATTGGCAAAATCACGAGTGCAAATCGGCCAATCATCTCGTGCTGATGAGCTACGTTGGAAAAGCCAAATTGCCAGAGACCGGCAAAGTTTGTTAGCTGCCGAAGCTGATCGCTTGATATCACAAACAGAACTATACCGAATATTACACTTGCTAACATCAGAGCCTATTGCAACATCAGATCAATCCATTCAACAAGTATTAGCCGAGCTTGACCGTAGTGAGAATCGTGATTTATATGACAACCCATTGGCCTGGCAAAAATTCATTAGCTTTCAATCAGAAGTTGCCAAAGAAAATGCGCCGGAAATTCAACGCTTCGATTATCTGCTAAAAGCACAAGGCCGACAAATCACCTCTGATAAACGTGCTTATTATGTGCCAGATATATCTCTTACTAGTTCATTGACTGAAAACATCAGTCGTAGTGGTGCAGGCTCGAATTTGAATGGCACGGGAATTCACGATGACCAGTGGAGTATTGGAGTGCAAGCCACCTTGCCGATCTTTACTAGCGGCCAATTAAAATCTCAGCTTTCAAAGTCACGCAATAGCCATCGACAGTTGTTATTACAAAGAGAAGCAGAAAAAGAACGGGTTGAAACGCGCATGCGTTCTGCTTTATATAATGCATCAGCTTCGCATTCATCAATACGGTTAGCTATGGATGCAGCAGCAGCAGCAAGTGAAAACTTAGAGCTAGTGACTGATTCCTATTCAGAAGGTGCAGTCTCTATTACCGATCTAATTGATGCTCAAGATGCTGCGCTGGGTGCGCAGCTACAAGCTGCTGATGCGCGCTATCAATTTTTAATTAATCTGGTTGATGTGCTTAGAGCAGAAAGCAACTTTGATTTACTGCTACAAGACGATGGAATAAAGCTATGGCAGCAACGAGTAAAGGCAACAATGTAATGAAGAAAATAATTATTATCATTTTATGTGCTGCAGTGTTTTTAACGGGCTGCGAAAAAGAGCAGGTGGAAATAGAACTACCACTTCGTTCGGTGAAACATCAAACTATTTCTTATAGTACAGGCAAGCTGGTTAAAACATTTAGTGGCGTGACCAAGGCGGAGTTGGAAGCGAACTTAAGCTTTAGAGTGCCAGGCCGAGTTGATAAAATTCCAGTCAACGTGGGTGATAAATTAAAGAAAGGTCAGTTGGTAGCAAGTTTAGATGGTACCGATTATGGAGTGCTATATGAACAAGCGAAAGCTGAGCTGGCATCAGCTAAAGCTTCATTAAGAAGCGAAGAGTCGGAATATAATCGCACCATTGGTTTGTATGAAAAGCGTAATGCCTCAAAAAGCCAGTTAGACACCACACGTGCTTCAGCAGAATCAGCTAAAGCACAAGTCAAAGCGTCGGCACAACAAACGAAGGCAGCTCGTTTGCAATTAAGTTATGCGAATTTATATTCGCCGCAAGAATGTATCGTGTCCTCTAAGCCGGTTAAAGAGAATGAAAATGTGTCTTCTGGTCAAGCAGTGGTGAGTGTCAACTGTGGCAAGAAAGTTGAAGTGATAGTTGATGTGCCAGAGTCGTATATTGATTCTGTAAAAGAAAATCAAATTGTCATGGTGTCGCTAAGCTCAGTCGATAATAGTCATTATTCTGGGAGGGTGACGGAAATCAGTAGTGGTAGTAGTGATCAAGCTTCTGCATTCCCAGTGACGATCGTACTAGATGCAATTGAGCAATCATTGCGTGCAGGTTTAGCTGCTGAAGTGGAATTCACTAAAACTAGCGACGTAGAAGAAAAATATTTTATTTTGCCGATCACCTCGGTTGCACATGATGAAAAAGGCGACTTCGCTTTTGTGCTTGAGTTAGGTGACGAAGACAAGCGTGGCATCGTGCGTAAAAAATATATTGAAGTGAAAGAAATTGTCCAACAAGGTGTGCGTGTTACTAGCGGGTTAGATGATGGCGATAAAATTGTCACTGCTGGTGTTACTGTTATCCGTGATGGTATGGAAGTGAAACTGTAAAAATAAATAAAACAATAAGTTCAAGCTTATGAATATGACTAAATTCGCTATCTCGAATAATCGTGTCACGATTATTTTAGTTGTCATGCTGGTGTTGTTCGGTATATCAACTTACTTCTCACTGCCTAAAGCACAAGATCCTGGTTTTATAATTAGAGCGGCTCAAGTTACTACTTATTTTCCTGGTGCAAGCCCCGAGCGCGTTGAAAATTTAGTTACCGATAAGATAGAAAAAGCAATACAGGAGATGCCGGAGGTTGACTTCATTACGAGTGAATCGCGTAATGGTATTTCCGTTATCACACCTAATTACAAAGAAAGCTTTAAAGATATGCGACCTATCTTTGATGATTTGCGTCGTAAAGTCGAAGACATCGAAAGTACTTTACCGCAAGGTATAGACGGACCACATGTGAATGATGAGTTTGGTGACGTCTATGGAGTGATTTACGGCTTGATGGGTGATGGCTTTAGTTATCGAGAATTGAAAGACGTTGCTGATGAGATAAAAGATGAATTACTCACTGTCGAAGATGTGGCCAAAGTGCAATTGCAAGGCATACAAGATGAAGTGGTATTCGTTGAGTACAACAACGCACGCTTAACAGAGCTTGGTTTGTCGCCACAACAACTCAGTGCAGATTTAAGTACGCTTAATATTATTTCTTCTGGTGGCAGTGTTCGTGTTGGCCCTGAACGCATCACTTTGGAGCCTTCAGGTAACTTTGAGTCTGTCGATGACCTAAAGAAAACAGTTATACAATTACCCAATAACGGCGGCATTGTTTATTTAGAAGATATTGCCACGGTATATCGTGATTACGAAGATCCAGCCACACAATTAGCACGAGTTAATGGTAAGCCGGCTATTATCTTGTCGGTATCAATGACTGAAGGCGGCAATATTGTTGATTTGGGTGCGCGCTTAGATCGGGAATTGGCGTTAATTGAAGCGCAGTATCCACATGGCATCAGCTTGGAAAAATTATTCTTCCAGCCTGATTACGTTAACAGAGATGTGGCAAATTTCATGAGTAACCTTGGTCAGGCAGTGGTGATTATTATTGCTGTACTGTTGCTGTTTCTTGGAATTCGTACTGGTTTATTGGTTGCTAGCATGGTGCCTATCGTTGTGGTGTTAACTTTTGTGGCGATGAGTATATTTGACATCAGTATTAATCAAGTCTCACTTGCCGCATTAATTATTGCTTTAGGTTTGCTGGTGGATAATGCCATCGTTGTATCTGAAGGTGTGTTAGTGAAGTTAGGCCAAGGCCAGAAAGTGACTAGCGCGGCTTTTGCGGTATGTGGAGAACTTTCGTTACCCTTGCTTATATCCTCATTAACAACGGCCGCAGCATTTTTACCTATCTTTTTGGCAGAGTCTACGGTTGGGGAATACACGGCAGATATATTTAAAGTAGTTACTATTGCGCTGATGATTTCGTGGGTGCTAGCCATGACATTTCTGCCGTTAATGGCAACGTACTTCTTGAAAGTGAAAAAACAGAAAAGTGATAAGCCCGCTAAAGAAAATGTATTAGCTAGGCGCTATGATTCATTGCTTAGACTGTCTCTAAATAATCGCATTATATTTTTAATGTTAGTGGTGGTGCTGTTTTTTGTTTCTATTCAGGGGTTAAGTTTAGTGCCTAAAGTATTCATGCCTGCAAAAACTGATTCAATTATTAATGCGAAGTTCAATCTTCCAAGAGGCACTGATATTGAAGAAACGGCAGCGGTGATTTCTGATATAGAAGAATATTTCAGAGAGAATCACTTGGTCGAGTCCAGCAGTGATGAAGCAGGCATTGAAAGTTGGGTGTCATTTATTGGTTTAGGCGCGCCACGCTATGTGTTAACCGTTAACCCAGATCCACGCGATGCACGTCTTGCGCAGCTAATTATTAATACTAATAGCTATTTAGATATTCCAGATATAATTGAGCAAACCCAAACTTACTTGCGTGAGAAATATCCTGACTTAGAAGTGAAAATGAAAAAGTTAGAAAATGGTTCGCCGATTGATTATCCGATTGAAGTACGCGTCAACGGTAAAGACATTGAAAAGTTATATGAAATTACTCGCATTATAAAAAGCCAGTTGCTAGAAACATCTGGCGTGGCTGATGCTGTCGATGACTGGGGTCTGCAAACCAAAAAGCTATTAGTCACGGTGGACCAAAGCCGAGCGAGAAGAGCTGGTGTTACTAGTGAAGATGTTGCTATTTCACTGCAAGCAAGTTTATCCGGAATAGAGTTGACTGAGTTTCGCGAACAAGATGAGCTCATCCCAATCACGCTACGATCAGTCTCAGCAGACAGGGAAGACTTAGCTAAATTAGATGGCATGACTATCTATTCAAAAACGACTGGAAACTCAGTGCCGTTAAAACAAGTGGCTGATGTCACTATTGAATGGCAGCCACCTATTATTCTAAGAAGAGATCGGCAACGCACGATAACTATTGGTGTGCAGTTAGCCCCAGGTGTTACCGCCAACCAAGTTAATCAAGTATTTTCACCCTGGTTAAAAGAACAAGCACAATCTTGGCCGCGTGGTTATGGTTACGAAGAAGGTGGTGAGTCAGAAACATCAGGTGACGCTAATGAAGCGATTGCTTCTAAATTACCATTAGCAGGTATGCTGATACTAATATTACTTGTGGGTCAGTTTAATAGTGTGAGAAAAACCACCATCATTCTTACTACCATTCCCTTAGGTATGATTGGTGTCACCGTAGGATTAATAGCCGCTAATTCAATCTTTGGATTTATGACAATACTCGGCGTGATATCACTGGCAGGCATTATTATTAATAATGCCATCGTACTCATCGATAGAATTCAAATTGAGACTGAAGAAGGCAAAGAGCTCGCCATTGCTATCGTTGATGCGGCTAAACAAAGGATGACACCGATCCTTCTAACGACCGCTACCACTATTGGTGGTATGTTGCCGCTGTGGATATCCCACGACCCTATGTTTGAAACTCTCGCCATTGCGGTTATCTTTGGTTTGGCATTTGCTACTGTTATTACCTTGTTATTTGTACCGGTGCTGTATTCTATTTTGTATCGGGTGAAGTACAAATATTAATTGAATTTCAATTGTAAAGCATGAAGCTAGATCATTTTTTATTTATAGTTTTTTGCCATGTGTGTAGTAAGCACGTTCTACGAGAATTATATTTTTAGCTTTAAGTTCTTTCTTGCTTCGCTCGGAGACATTTCCTGTTATCCACAGCACAATTTGAACATCATGCTCATTGGTTTTGCGTAACTCATTGGAAAGTGTATTGATGAGCTGCGCACCAAATTCTGACCAATAGCCATTATCAACAAGTAATGGGAGGACGTAATGCTTTCTGACCTTCAATACAGCGAAATCATGCAGTATATGAATCGATATGTCATCTTCAACAACATTAGATGAATAGTGCTCTATTAATGCAATAATATTTTGAAAGAAGAAGGAATCTTGTTCAGATTCTGAAGTGCTGACTAAACGGATGAAATCATTAATGCCAGCATTTAAGGCTAGGTATTGAAGACTGTGAGTTATCGAGGTTTCATGCCGTGGTGAAATCCAGATGTTATCGAGAAAAATCTTAATTATAGAATCATCAACATTAAGCTCACGCAGAGTATTACGATTTATTTTTCGTAAGTCTTCGGGTGAATTATCACGAATAAGGGCATTCATAGTACTGGCAGTTTTAGTGAAACGCACAGGACCAAGAGGGCGCATGGCAGCAGTGATAGCAAAACTTCCGGAATACGATGCCCAGCTGACACTATTTAAATATTCTTGTAAAATCTTATTAGAAGAATACACGTCAACATTTAAATCATAAGCAAGCTTACGTTTTTGGCTGGAAAATAAAATAAGTTCTTTTCCAATGCCATCTTCATACTCACTTTTATCACCAGTGGCCATTTCACCAATGCGTGTGCCGTAACGCCATAGACCTTTTGGCACTCCTGTTACAGTGTCTACTGGATGAGTCACTAGGTTTTTGATAAAACGAAAAGGTGTTTTTGCGCCTTCTTTTAAACCTTCACTAAATTTTTCAGTTTTCTTGATTTTGTCCAATTCGTTGATTACATTAATTTCATGAATGCGCGTTTCTAACATGGCATTACCGTGTGCAGTAAAATCACCAAACTTAGATTTAATGCGATATGTGTTTGTGTAGCCACGAGTCGAGACATGCTTATCGATTGTGTATAAATCACTTTCAAGTAACTTCGCATCGATGACATCTTCGGCCATTAGTATAGGTGGCACTTCATGAGCCTCTCGGTTGGCAGCGAGTGAAGATGAGACGCAAAATAACAACATTGAAAAAAGTTGAACGGACTTATGGTTAAACATTAGCTATGCTCCACGAAGTAGACTATTTAGTAATGAGGTGCGGTGTTTATTCTGTAGTCATTATACGTAGATATTGATTTTTAAGCATTACGCAATGTGAAATAATAGGGAGTAATTTTTTGGTGGATAGAATGATGACTAAAATACAAGAATTCAATGAAGCATTGAAAAATGGATTGAGTAAGGAGATTTTTGATCATGTACGTAATTATTTAATTTGTGCACTAATTCTGGCGATAGGAGCAAATGAATTTAACCAGCATGAAAGTAGCACCTATGGATTTATATCTAGTGAATTTTCTGGTGTTGGTGTTATAGCACTTGCTCTTATTCTTATGTTCATCAATTTCTATGATGGAATTAGAAGAATATCATCTGTTAAATTCCATAACTTATTTATAATTATTCTTGCGCTAATGTACCTTTTTGTATCTTTGCGTATAGTTGAAATTGCATGGTATTTTAGATCGTCACCTATCTGAAGAACCAATTGATTTTTCAGATATTATGGGTGATAGAAAGAGGAGCATGAGTTTCTTTTATTTATTGTTTTTTCAATATTAGTATTCTTTGGCGGCGTTAATGCTCCTAAAATAAACAAGATAAGATTCGAGCTTGTAAGGCTAAGCTCTTCTAATTTTGATTATAGTAGGTAGGCCACAGATATATTTCGATATTAAGCTGAGCTATTGCATTAAACGTTTATGAGGTTAACCGGTGTAGGAATGTTTGACTGAACAGTCACTGAAATATTGATTTGAGGACTGAATAGTCTATTCTTCAAAATCAAAATGATAGTTATAAAGAATACTTGCTGTTGATTAAATTGGTTGATATTAGCGCATTAAGTGCAGCCTCCATTTTAAGCAATGTCGGTATTTTTTTGATTTTCTGGGTACAAAATGTTGTAAGGAAAATTTATCAATCAGGTATGGAGCGTCGACTAGTGCAGATTAAAAATTACGTATTAGTTAGTGTTGTTGGGAAACTTAATAGCGACTGCCAGAAGAATCGTTCAGGAAGTATTTCATCGATTGTCGAGTATCTTCAGAAAGCAATTAGACCTAGAGTAGTTTTTCCACATACTGTGCTAGTACTGCTTGGTTTATAGTTCATAATATAACGATCAATGGTTTTCTACGTGGTTCAGAGATTCAGTATCCTTTATGATTGGTTTTAATTCCAAAAAATAATAGGTAAAGTTTCTCTATATGTCTGGATTGATAACAGTACTTGAGCATAAAAATGAGTGATATTGAAAAAAATAAATTATCCAACTGGCAAGTAGTGAAAAGTGTGCTGGCATCATTTATTGGCATTCAAAGTAGCAAAAACTTAGAACGCGATGCTTCTAGTAATAGCATGGGAAGATTTGTAATTATTGCTATTATTCTTGCGGTTGCTATACATGGCTTACTTTATTTGTTGGCTTTGTATATCTCATGGGCGACAGGGGTTGAATAGTAATTTTCTAGTAAATTGTAGATTTTACAAAGCAAGTAGGGTTCGAGTTTAATTGATTGTTAAGCATTGTATATAGTGCGATTTGTTATATGTCGTACTGAGTGGGTTTTAGCGTGATGATATTTTATATATAAAAACGCCATATTAAGTAGCAACAACTAATCCGTATTTATAATTATTTGGAATGACTATGCCTTTAAAGAACACTCAATACAGTTACGGTTCTATCGCAAAGTGGCTGCATTGGTCGATCGCTCTGCTGTTCTTAATGTCATATTGCACAGTATATTTTCGCCAGTGGTTCACTGAAGAGAAAACACCCGAAAACTGGATTGCATTACAGCTGCACTTGTCTGTAGGTGTGACCGTTGCGGTGTTAGTGTTATTGAGGGATTATATGGCGAATGAGAAGTAGACTGCCGGATCCTGAACCAGGCCCTCGCTGGGCTCATCAAGCAGCTCATATAGGTCACTATTTTCTATATGCCGCTATGATTTTAATGCCATTGACGGGGTATATCGGCACAGGTGTTAACACCGAATATTTTTTGATGTTTGATATTCCAAAATTTGAATCCACTGCACTATTTAATTTGCTAGTGACAGATGGTCTGGGTGCGACGTTTGAGTCATTTGAAAAGCTAATCGACAATTTCCATAAAGAAATCATGGGTGAGTATGTGTTGTTGATGTTGATTTTTGGGCATATTGCAGCAGCTTTGTATCATCATATTATTGTTAAAGACCGCACCTTGAAAAAAATGACGAAAGATTCTGAAAATAACATTTAGCTGTTCTCGGTATATCTTTTGAGAACGGGGTTCAATATGAATTGTAATGAGTGAGACCTAGATGAAAAATGCTGAATAATGTCTTCACCAAGAATACCAGAAGCCCCTGGCTCAATTCAGAAAGGTGTGCCGCTTAAGAATTTACTAGGACAAGAATCGGCTGAATGTTTGGCGAGTAATATCTTACTTGTGTATAAATCTTTTTGTCAATTGGCATTAGCTGATTTAGAACCATAGATGCTGATCCTCATGTGCGTCGTTTATGTTCTGACGGCACACGACTCAGATTGCCATGGGCAGTTAAGATCCCATCATTCATCGATGATCCGACACCGACATTGGTGATATTGGAAACCCTCAAGGATGCCCCCTGTCTTTATGTGCGTCGAAGCGTTGCTAATCACCTTGGTGACATTGCCAAAGACCACTTGAGCTTAGGTGTTAGACATTTGCCAACAATGGCTAGTAGATGCCCCTGATGAGCGACGTTGGTTGATTCGACATGCGCTCAGACATCCCGCTAAAAAAGGCGATAACAATGCGATCAAACTAAGAGTAGAGGCAAAAGCACTGAAGTAGAAATATAAGTCGCGTAAACTTAAAAATATTCATTCAAGTAAATAATAAGGCTGATAATAATGAAAGCAGTAGGATTGTATCGATACTTACCTATAGAAGATGATCAATCTTTGGTTGATGTCGAGCTTGAAAAGCCTGTTGCTACGGGTAAAGATTGTTTGGTGGCGGTGAAAGCCATTGCTGTTAATCCTATCGATACTAAGGTGCGTGCACCAAAGGATCAGGTTGAACAATCACCACGAGTACTTGGTTGGGATGCTGCCGGTGAAGTGGTCGCGGTTGGTGATCAGGTTGAAACTTATAAAGTTGGCGATCAAGTTTATTATGCAGGTGATATTACTCGCCCAGGAAGTTATAGCGAATACCAATTGGTCGATGAACGTATTGTTGGTCATATGCCGAGCCCCCCAGATTATGCCAAGGCGGCAGCGATTCCATTAACTGGAATTACTGCTTGGGAAGCATTGTTTGATCGTCTGGGGTTATCGAGTGTTGGTGAAGATGCAGGCAAAACTATTTTAATAATTGGCGGTGCCGGAGGTGTGGGCTCTATTGCTATCCAGCTTGCTAGCAAAGTGGCTAAGTTAAAAGTTGTTGCCACTGCTTCTCGTGATGATTCACGTGATTGGTGTTTAAAGCTGGGTGCAGACTTGGTGATTAATCATCGCCAATCTCTCACAGAAGAATTAGCCATACAAAATATTAACCATACTGATTATATTCTGTGCCTAAACAGCACGGATCAACATTGGAAAGCGATGGCTGAAATAATTGCGCCACAAGGTAGCATTTGTTCAATTGTCGAAACTACTTCGCCAGTGAATTTGAATGATTTGAAAAGCAAGGCGGCCACGTTTTCATGGGAATTCATGTTTGCTCTCTCTATGTATAAAACTCCAGATATGATTGAACAACAAAA
>WASW01024301.1_pt1 | contig 10241 bp, 11 predicted proteins | sample 5698521 | NCBI WGS metagenome assembly WASW01 (sample SAMN11175560, study PRJNA528189) | sponge metagenome | isolation source: marine sponge | host: Leucetta | place: Antarctica: Western Antarctic Peninsula, King George Island | collected 2013-01
TTTTGACGAGGTCTTGGCATTTGAACACCCTAATCTCGAACAGTTAAAACGCTTGCTTGTTTGTAAACTGCGAGGCCTACGCAGAGATTTTGACCTGGATACCAGTGACGTTTCAAGTCTCTTCAAGGGAATGAGTCATGCAGATGTTGAACGGGTATTGCGTCGGGCGGCAAAGGAAATGGTGCTCTCAGGCAAGGAATTTTTAAACGAGCGCCATATTAAATCAGCCATCAGTCGAGAAGATGCACGGCGCGCCCGTATGAAACGGGGCTAATGAGGAATGGCCGACAACTACCCGCATTTAGAACTTCAGCGTGAACAACAAGTAAATAAAAAAAGATCAGGGACAGGACCTCGGTCCGAACCGCCAGACGATACTCGTGGGCATGGTCGCCAATTGCAGCAAAGGCTCATTTCCGCTGTTGCAGAAGCTGATGGCAATGAAGGCGGATTCGATGAACGACGGTTACTTCGGTTCAAGGTGCAAAAGGGATTTAACCCCGAAGATTTGCAAAAAATTTCCACCGAAATTGAGTTCGTCAGCCAGGAAGACGAAACTGTCGTCGTGGGTTTCGCCAGTACCGAAGCGTTAGGCCAGTTTGAAGCGCGATTGGCATCGCTTGCTGGTGGCGAATACGTCGTCAATAAGAATGTGCTGTATGCTCTGCAAAGCGTTGATGGCTGGAATGCGGAAGACAGATCTGGGTGGGCATTGGAAAAATATGGTCTTCCAGAAGAAGACCTGTTCATGCTGGATATCGAACTTTGGCCGCTGGAAGATAACGCAAAGGAAAGAGACAGGTTGTGGAGTGCGTTTGAAGGCTGGCTTAACGAGCATGACATTGAGGTAAAGGACCGGGTCAAGCACCCAGGACTCACACTGTATCGCGTTGAATGTGATCAACGTCAGGCTGAGTTGCTTCTCAAGCACAGGGATGCACGATCGGTCGATTTGCCCCCCAAATTTGGCCTGGAACGCTCAATCCTGTTCCAGGATATTGAAAATTTTCCGCCTGTAACGGAACCCAGCCCGAATGCGCCTGGAGTTGTTGTCCTTGACAGCGGCCTTGCCACGGGACACCCGTTGCTTGGTGCCGCAGTTGGAGAAGCTGAAAGTTTTCTACCGGGTGAAGATGCGTCAGATGAAAATGGGCACGGCACGCATGTTGCCGGATTGGCACTTTATGGCGATTTTGAAGAAAGTTTGAGGGCTGGTCTTTTCGCACCGACATTGCGCTTGTTCAGTGGGCGAATACTCGACCGAAACAATGAAAACAACACGGGTTTCGTGGAGAACCATATAGAGGAAGCCGTTAGGTATTTTGTTCAGGAATACGGTTGCCGCGTATTCAACCTTTCATTCGGGGATAGCAATAAACCCTACTTGGGCGGGCACCTTAAGGGGTTGTCTTTGACGCTGGATCTGTTGTCCAGGGAACTGAGTGTTCTTTTTGTGGTTTCGGCAGGAAATCACCGAATATCCGATAATTCCCCCGAAGAACTGGAATGGCGAGATAACTACCCCGGCTATTTGCTGGATGATGCATGGAAAATTATTGAACCGGCCCCGGCTCTAAATGTTCTTACAGTCGGAAGTCTGGCTCGCCATGATCGCACGTTCAACAGTCAACGCCACCCGCTAGACCCATCGCAGATGCCTATCGCACAACCGGACCAGCCATCACCATTCAGCCGAAGCGGTGGTTCCGCAGACGGAGCGATTAAACCCGAATTAATGGCTTATGGTGGAAATTGGGCGATTGAGGTCCGGGCGGGCGCAAACCGTTTGCTTGATAGAGGGCAGGGCTTGGGTGTTATTTCTTCCGGCCATCAATTTGTTGGTGGGCGATTGTTTGCTGTGGAGAGTGGCACCAGCATAGCCGCGCCCCAGGTCGCTCACTTGGCAGCTTCCATACTCAGAGAGCAAGAAAATGGAAGTGCCAACCTACTGCGTGCTTTGCTTTGCGCAAATGCCATCGTTCCTGAAGCAAGCCGCGCACTAAGTGATGAAAACAAAGAATTTAAAACGGTGTGTGGCTACGGGCTGGTGGATGTATCAGCTCTTGAGAGGTCGCTTGAAAATGCCGCCACTATGATCTCCGAAGGCGCCTTGGAAAACAAACGGCATCATTTTTATGAAATCCCGGTTCCTGTTGAATTTACCAGTAGGGGGAAGCGACTGCGGGAAATTTCTATAGCCTTGGCCTATACGCCGGTTGTTCGGTCTACCAGAATAAAATACCGCGCTACGCGAATTGACTTTAGGCTGGTGACAGCGCGGAATTTAGCGCATATCACAACGATGTTCAACAAGGCCACCGACAAGGACGATTACGAAAATATCCCGGAACTAAAAACAGCCACCGTTGGGCAGCAGGCCCGCAGCAAAGGTACAGTGCAGGCCGATACGTGGCAGTTCAAGCAGTTCAACACCATATCAAAATTGAGAAACGAAAAGCTTTTTGTCGTCGTGACGCGCAACGATTTCCCATGGGGAGAAGCCCTGAGCGCTAACCAGGAAGACTATTCATTAGTCGTTAGTCTGCGTGACCGGGGAAATGAAGAGGCTCGACTTTTCACCCAGATTCAAGCTCAACTCAGGGCGCGGGCAAGACCGAGGGTCAGGATTTGAAGAGCGAAAAATCTTGATCGCCGAATGGCCACTCCAGATCATTTTTGCTGGTCCCTGACGGCTTGAATTCTGGTCGGACGGAGCGGCCAACTTGTCAATCCCGGACTAAAATTCCGCCATCAACCATTTACCATCTCATTCAGCATTTGCCGAAAGACCGGCACCATGGTTTGCCAATCGTTGAGCATCGCCGCTTCGGCGGCCTGATCGTAACCACCATCCGGGCGTGGCCGTAATCTTACAAATGGTGGCAAACCATAACGCATGGCAATTGCGTTTACCCATAGCCTCGCCGTTCGACCGTTACCATTTGCAAAAGGATGGATGCGAATCCATTCGGTATGAACCCAGGAACAGAGGTCGATAACGTTTGCAATGTCATCAGTGGTCAATTGCTGATCAGGGTTAATTTTCCGGTCAAGAACATTCAGGACATCATGGAATTTTTGCTCAAAGGCTTTTAATTCCCCGGCAACCTGATCCGGTGCGGTTCCATAGCTGGTGCCGATCTGGACATCGACATTTTCCAGCCCCGTTTCACCGCGAAACTTTCCAACATAATCCTGGCTTGGCGGAACCAGATTATTCATGCTTTGTTGCTGCCACCTGCGAGCATCTTCAATAGATGGCACGGATCGTCTGCGAACATCATCACGAATAGTACGCAAAACAGCCGTCAGATTAGCCTGTAATACCGGGCTGTCGTCGTCCCAGTCAGTCATTTAAAAGGGTACGCACCAGTGAGGCATCTTGCCCTTGTTGCCGAACAACAAAACGGCCTTCAGCCGGATCATGGGCAGCGTTTCTGGCCTCGTCTCTTGCGAAGGCTGCAATGGACTTCTCAAAATCAGGATCGCTCAACTGAAAGGCTCGAAGGTTTTTGGCTGTCTCTTCCAACTCATCGGCCAATTGCCCGGATCGTCGCTCTACATATTCTTTCAAGGCATCATTGACCAGATCGTTCTGAGGCGTGTGCAACAGTTTGCCCAACCGTTCCAGCCCGGCCTTGATCGTTGGCTCAATTCTAAAAGTAGTCGGCTTTATTTTAGCGGCTAACATTGGATCACCTATAAATCGTTCATGTGATATCATTATACATATATGGCATCAAAATACAACAATGAAGCCGTAACAAACACCGATCTCCCCTCGCCCAAAACAGGCGCATGTTTAATAAAATGGATCAAGAAACTTGCGAATCATCCACCCGATTCAGAGCAAATTTTCTCTTTTCGGCCTTCTTCAATCTCAATTTTGAATCGAAAAATCGCAATTTCCTTAAAAAAACTTCCTGTGGATAACTACCCTATTTTCTGTGAATAACCCTGTGGATAACAGCTTTTTGAGGTTCGTACTATCACACGCATGGATTCGTACTATCACACGCACGACTTCGTACTATCACACGCACAGAGACTTCCAACACATTGATTTTACTTGCGAAATTTTAGGGTAAAAACTTATAAAAACTTATAAAAACTTCTTGGTAGTTGGCGGCGGCATATTTTTTATTTTTCGAAGAATGTTCAAAAAAAATAAAAAAAGTTTTTTGTCGCCTTGAGACACCATAAGACATCAGCAAACACCACAAGGCACCTAGAGACACCATAAGACACTGTTTTAATTGATTTTTCTGATTTGACAGATCAAAAAAACTGCGCTTACTCTCCGGCAACATCCATCAACCAAGGGGAGAACGTAGATGCTCAACGACCACGATACCGTTTGTCACGGCAAACAGGCTCCAGTTTATTTCGGACAGAACACATCCAAACTCGTCACCACCATCGGCCTGGCCCTCGTTTTGGTTGTTATTGCCTCAAGCATGGCCCACGCCGGGACGGGCGGCACTGAGTTTGATGCTGTCAACAATCGCATTGTCGATATGGTTGAAGGGGGCGGCGGAAAGTTGGCTGCCGGGCTGGGGCTGGTTGCGGCGTTAGCGACTTCGGTTATTCGGTTTAACATCTGGTCGGTGATCGGCGCGTTTGGTGTCGGGGCCATGGCCGGGTACGGCATTCCCATCGTTACCTCTTCCGTTTCCGCGATTATTTAGTCGTGGAAGCCTTCATCATTCCTCGCCGCCTGGACGAGCCGGAACGCTGGATGTTCTGGACGGTCGATGAAGCCCTGACCATGCTGGTTCCCGTCATCACAGGCATGATGACCGGGTTTTTGCTGCCCGGTGCGGTGATCGGTATCGGCGGCTTTGTTTTGCTGCGCCGCCTCAAGGGCAACGGGCAAGCTAATCTGGGCCTGTATGCGCTGTACTGGTTTTTCCCCAACGTCTTCAATTTCCGCGCCACCCCGCTTTCCGCCATTCGCAGGTACGTGTGATGGAGCATTCCAGCCACAACACCCAGCTTCATGTGGCCACGGTCTGGCGCAATCTGTTGCTGGTCGGCATGGGATTGAGCCTTTCGGCCAATCTGGTGCTGGGCCTTGCCATCCTCGATAAACGGCAAAGCATCATCGTCGTTCCCTCGCCAGCCGGGCAGACCTATCAACTCGGCGATACGGTCAACTCGGCTTACCTCGAAGACATGGGCCGGGATGTGGCTTTGACGTTTCTCAACGTCCATCCTGGAACCACCGATTACGTCCGCGATGCCATCCTCAAAATCGCCCATCCCGCCTTTTACGGTGAGTTCAAACGGCACTTCGATGGCTGGCTGACCGACATCAAGGCTCGCAAACTCTCGACCGCGTTCTACCCCACCACCATCACCGCCGACACACAAAAACTCACCGTCCGCGTCACCGGCGTTCTCAAAAGTTTCATCGGCGAGGCCCAGGTCGATGCCGAACAAGTCGCCTACATCATCGGCTTCAACAACGCCGCCGGGCGGTTAACCCTTTCGCGCTTTGAAGAGGAGCAAAAGCAATGATGAACAAGATGATCATGTCTGCAATGGCACTGGCTGCGATTCCTTTCAGCGCCCATGCCTTGCAAATCAAACAAGCCACCGACAACGGGCAGATCACCGCCATTGTCTCGGCGCAAGAGATCAGCCGGATCAGTTTGGCGAAAGATCGTATTCGCATGGTCAACGGTGACCCTGAAGTGGATATCACCCATGACTCCGAGACCGGCGATGTTTATCTCAAACCCTCCACAGCACCGCTTACCAAGCCGCTTAACCTATTCATTTCGACCGAGAAAGGTTTTACCTATCAGCTTTTGTTGATGCCGGAAAAGGTGCCTTCGGAACAGATCATCATTCGCAACGAAGACGCTTTTGAGGGTTCCGAAGACGTGCAGGTTTGGGAAAGCAAAACGCCGTTTCATGGAGCCATCATCGACGTGCTGAAGGCGACAATCGGCGGCATGGATTTACCCGCAGGGTATAAGAAAGAGGTCTTCACGGAAGATAATACCGACCGCCGTGACCACCTTCTTTTAAGCCGCAAGTACGCCATCTCTGGATCAGCCCTGCAAGGGATCGCCCTTGAGGTTCGCAATACTGGCAAAACTGTCACAACACTGAGCGAACGCGACCTTTACAGCCCAGATCAAGCCGCCATTTACATGCCGCAGCGCAAGCTGGAACCAGGTGCCACCGTCACGGTCTATCTTGTGCGCCGTCGTGGGGGAAGCGGCCAATGAAAACCCGCGCCAACGAGCTTCTGCAACGCACCACCAACCAGCAAAAAGCCGCCTTTGGCGTTTGCGCCGTGATCGTCGGGGCCGGGTTGATGTGGTTTTTTGACAGCGGCGAACCCACCAACCGCTCTGTCCATAACGGCAATTCCGAGACCACCCGCATCGTCGCCGATCTGACCCGTGGCGCGCGCGCCGAACGCTCGTGGCTCGATATCTCGGAAGATCGTTTCACCGACATGGAAGCCCGCCTCAAGCGGTTGGAGCTGGAACGTCAAAAGCTGGAAAAAGACAATGAACTCCTCGCACGGAAAAACACCGACATGGTTTCAGACGCCAATCAGGCGATTGACGCGCAGGCTGAGGAGATCGAACGCCTCCGCCAACAAGTCACGGCGATCTCGCAAGGCTCGCAAGAGCAAGCCAATGCCAAAAAACAAGGCGGGCAAACGTCGCAAATAACCACAAACCCAAACCTGAGCAACCTGCCCCCCACCATTACAGAAAATCCCTTCGAGCGTGCCCGCAACGACTTGGCTCCCAAAATCCGTTCGCGTACCGACCTGCGTTCAAGCCCGAACGCAAGAACGGGCGAAGTTCCTAAAGCCGCCAACCTGATTCATTTTAATCTGGGCGAGCGCGAAGGCGGCAGCAAGGATTTAACCCGCTATATCCCTGCCGGAGCCTACGCCCCCGCCGAAGTCATCAGCGGTGTGGACGCCGCCGTTGGCGTCAACGCCCAGGCCGACCCGCGCCCCGTGCTGTTCCGTATCACCGGCCCCGCAATAACAGCCGCCCTTGGCGGTGTTCGTCAGACCGCCAACCTCAAAGGCTGCACCGTAACAGGAGCCGCCTTCGGGGATCTGTCATCGGAAAAAGTCTATGTGCGCCTGCAAACCATGACCTGCTCCCGCCGCCACGGCCAGGTCTTCGAGACCGATATTCAAGGCTACATGGCCGGAGCCGGAAAAGCCGGAGTGCGCGGCATCGTCGTCAGCCGCGAAGGCGCACTCATCGCCCAATCATTCTTCGCCGGAGCCGTCAGCGGTATCGGTGGCGCGGCGTCCCAAGCCATGCAGCCGCAAGTCATAGACACCGGTGCGACCGGAGTTGGCATCACCACCGGCCAACAACAAATCACCGACATTCTCAAGGGCGGCATCGGCCAGGGTCTCGATAATGCGGGAGGCAAAGTCTCCGACTACCTGGTCAAACGCGCCGAGCAATACCAGCCCGTCGTTGTCATGCAAGCCGGAACCAGAGTGGAACTGGTCTTCATCTCCGGTGTCGATCTGAACCCGAACGGGCAAATCACAACAAGCAAAAGGGATACGAAACAATGATTTTATTTATGAAGAATGCGGGCTCTGCCCAACCCCGCCAAGGGGTGAGACCCCTTGTATCCCTTTTTGTTGGGGCTGTGGTTTTAATGGCAATGTCTTTGCCTGCCTTTGCCGGGAGTGTTGATGCGTTGCGGGCGGCTTTGAAAGAGAAATTGCCGAATACTGAGATTACCTCCCTGAAGGAAACGCCCATCCCCGGTATATTTGAAATGATCACGGGCAAGAACCTGTTTTACGTGGATCAGTCCGGTAGCTATTCGATCATCGGCACGCTTTATGATCTGACCACGCACAAGGATCTGACCGCCGAGCGACTGGCTGAACTTGGCTATGCGCCCAAGGAAGAAAAAGCCGTCGAGACGGCATCCCAATCCATTCCCTGGGACAAACTGCCCAAGGATGCGGCCATCGTTGAGAATGCGGGCGGCAAATACAAGCTGGCGGTCTTTGCCGATATCAACTGCCCCTATTGCCGACGCCTTGCCGACACCCTCAAGGAATTGCCGGAAGTCGAAGTTCACACTTATCTGATTACCCTATGGGAGCGATCCGTAGCCCCCACCAAGGCCATTCTTTGTGCCGAAGACAAAGTGGCTGCGCTGCATTCCGCCTACAAAAATGAACATCAAATCCTCCCTGAAACTTGCGTGCCGGAAACTCTGGGGGCGGTAGCTAATTTTGCCGCGCGTCACGGGATTTCCGGCACACCTTTTTTGGTCAGATCAGACGGTACAACAAGCGCCGGATTACGCAGCAAAGAGTTCCTGCTTGATTGGTTGAAGGAGGCGAAGCAATGATCCGCGCCCCATTAATCATATTCACCCTCATTCTTTCCGGCTGCGCCGTCACAAATCCCAATGTATCAGGCCAGTGGGATTGCCCCGCCCAACAAGGCCGTGCCTGCACCACCATAAGAGAAGCCGACGCGCTTTCCGGCCAGTCAAATTTTCTCCCCGCCGCCGTCTCAGTTGCGCTGGACACTCCAGTTTCTATTCTCCCGGAAACTGATGCCACCAACGCAGTTGGCGCACCAGCCGCACTGGACGCTTCAGTCGCACTGGTTGAGACGGCGGCACCCCTGATAAAAGCATCGCGCATCCGGCAGGCCGAAATCCTGGGCAGGGTCTGGTTCTATCCGTTTGTCGGTGCCACCGACCATTACCACGAAGGTGGCTTTGTTCATGTGATCCTGCGCCCTGCCGACTGGCAAACCAGCCCGAACCATATGTTTCCGAAAGGTGCGATTGAATGACTTTGATCGACGCCATCAATCGCAAGATCAGCGGGCTGTTTATGGATAACCCGCTTTTGGAGCCGCACGGCCCACCGCCGGTTGACGAGCCGATTATCGACCTGCTGCCATACCGGGCTTATGACGAGCAAAGCGGCTTGTTTGTGAACCGCTCATCCTGCGGCTTCATGCTGGAGATCGCGCCCCTGACCGGGGCCACGGAAGAAACCATCAACCTTCTGACGGCGGCGTTTTCCGACAACATGCCGGATCAATCGTCATTACAAATCATGTGCTGGGCCTCGCCCCATGTGGGCGGCATTCTTGATGATTGGCGCACGGCCCGTGATACATCGCCAGAAATTTACCAAATGCTGGCGGGCAAGCGCACGGATTATTTTGCGGGAAGTGGCTGGAAGTCTCCCCTTGCTGACACCGCCCACCTGCTCCGTAATTTCCGCATATTCGTTGCTGGTTCCCTGCCGGGATCGCTGGAGAAAAACAAAGCCATTCTTTCCGCCACCCGGCGTAATCTTTTAGGCTCCATGGTTGGATTGGGAACACCCGCCCATGCCCTCGGCCCGGATGAATTTTTAGCCATTGTTGACGAATGGATACGTCCCCTTTGTGAGGACCGGCGCGAACCACCAGTCTGGCGCAGCATCGACCCGCTTCACCACCAGCTCAGCCACGGCGAAAGCTCGATCTCCGTTCATCCGTGGCGGCTGGTCTTCAATGGCACCCATGATGTTCGTTGCCTGTCGATCCAGAACTGGCCCGAGGTTTGGGCGCAATGGCAGGGAACGGGATTGATCGGATCGCCGTATAGTGATTTCCAGCGGGTTCCCAGCCCGTTTCTAACGTCCCTTTCGTTCACCGTTGGCAGCGATAGCTCTGACAGTACACGCGCCAACCTGAAAGCGGCCCGTGCCACCCAACAAGCCGATACCGATCTGGCGCGTTTCATGCCGATGATTAAGGAACAGGCGCAGGAATGGCGTTACATCGCGCAGAAGGTTCGTGAAGGCCACAAGCTGGCAAGGTGTTTTTATCAGGTCATCACCTACGCGCCGTTGCGCCTGGGCGACGAAGCAGAACAAGCGGTTCGCTCCTTATATAAGGCCAACGGCTGGCGCATGGCGCGAGATCGCTACGTCCAGCTTCAATCGTTTCTTAATGCCCTGCCGTTTTTTCCGTCCGAAGGTATGGCCGACGAGTTGCAACGCTTAGGGCGCACCAAGACTCTGGTCACATGGACCTGCGCCAACATCGCGCCGCTGCAAGGTGAATGGAAGGGCATGGATTCCCCCTGCATGTTACTGGTCGGGCGGAGGGGCCAGCCGTTTTATTGGGACCCGTTCGCCAACAAAGAAGGCAACTATAATGTGGCGGTAATCGGCAAGTCCGGCTCCGGCAAATCTGTCTTCATGCAGG